>Ga0209401_1000470_pt1 | contig 27332 bp, 37 predicted proteins | sample M_140807_MF_Meta_FD_187318 | JGI IMG/M metagenome (GOLD analysis project Ga0209401, IMG submission 187318) | Freshwater microbial communities from Lake Montjoie, Canada to study carbon cycling - M_140807_MF_MetaG (SPAdes) (version 2) | ecosystem: Environmental > Aquatic > Freshwater > Lake... | reverse complement strand
AAAATACCGCAAAAGATTGAAGATTTAAAAGGTTCTAGCCTGATGGTTATGCCGTGGGATTCAACCAGCCGCAATTACGCCATTAAATCTATATCAGGCGAAACATTGCCAAATACTGTAATGACACACGGTGGCCAAGACTACGCCCGTGACTTAGCACACATAAATCAAAATATTGCTGGAGCATCAAATCTTGGTATTGCCAGCAGAATTCAAAAAAGAGATGCCCAAGCTAGGGCAGAAAACTTGGCGGCAGGTGGTACTGGAAATATTATCCATTTGCCTATAACTATGGGCGAGGGTGCGGAAAACTTTAGCGTCATGCCCACGCAAACAATGTTAGGAATTATTGACGCTAGAGAACCCAGCAAAAAGTTTATAAAAGAACTTGATAACAGCATTAGGCAATACAAAGACCCACAACGGGGAACAAACCCATTTTCAGACTTTGCTGGCGTAGGTACTGAAGAAGGTCGTATGCAACTGTATTCAGGCGAAGGCGTTAAAGGTACAGCTGGTGATCTGCGTAAAGTCTTTATTAACAGAACCGCTGGTTTAAAGGGCAGACAAGAATATTTGGGATTTAATGCTGAAGATTTAGCGGCCGCATTGCGTGATCCAGCACTTGAAGGCGTACCAAAGGGTTATGTGGGTAATACATTAATCAATGTTGGCCCTGAAGGTATGCACCTGCGACCAAGTCAAAACCCCACATACTCAACCGACTTTACGGGTCAGTACATGGGAACGCTAGGTAACAACATTCCCGTAGAAACACTATTTCCTAAAGTATTTCCCCAGCTTGAGCAAGCATACGCAAACCAAAAGGGTGATTTAAGAAATATGGCTATAGGTGGCTTAGAAAAGAAAAAAGATTCTATTTCAGAATTAGTAGACCAACAAGTTATAGACAATTACTACAAATACATGGAACAGCTAAAGAATTCAGGCTTGTAATTCTGCCGTAAGCAATTCCGATTGAAGCATGGCTACAGCATCTTGTAATAAAGCTACATAGCTATCATTATCTAAATCAATAGCTTCATTGCTTAATTCACAATTGATTGAACCATTGGCATTACGGGTTAATTTGATGGTAGGCATACTAAACTCCTTGTTATGTACTATAATTGTACCAAGTATTAACCTATCTTAACAACTACTTGATAAAGATATGACTATTAAACAACAAACTAATAATCCAAAGGGTAGACCTAAAGGTAGCCCTAATAAGTCCACAGCCCTCGCTAGAGAAGCGATCGCTAAGTTCGTGGATGGTAACAGCCACAAGCTACAAGAATGGCTTGAGGAGATCGCTAACAACGAAAAGCTAGGGCCAAAGGTAGCCTTTGATTGCTTTATGCAAGTCGCTGAATACCATGTACCTAAGTTGGCTAGAACAGAACACGCTGGTGATGCCACCGCACCTATAACTCACATCTACAAATGGCAAGATGACTGACCAAGAAATCTACGAAAAATTGCTTGCAGAAGCAAAAGCCAAAGATTTGGAACGGGCAACAAAAAGGTTTCCAAATTATGAAACCATTTATTTGATTCCTATGCCTGAAAAAAAGACCAATGACTGAGGTTGTTCATGAGTTTGAATACAAGGTCAGAGATGCGTTTAAAGACTTTCACAAGCGTAAAGAACGCTGGGCGGTACTGGTATGTCACCGAAGGGCTGGCAAGACCGTAGCAAGCATTAATGACCTAATTAAACGGGCAATTAAAGAACGCAAGCCTGATGGCAGATATTTTTATATGTGTCCGTTCTATTCACAGGCTAAAAGCGTGGCTTGGGATTACCTTTTAAAGTTTTCTGAACCTGCATTAGCTAAAGCCAATCAATCAGAGTTATGGGTACAACTACACAATGGGGCTAAGATTCGCCTATTTGGAGCAGATTCCCCTGATTCGCTCCGTGGAAACTACTGTGACGGTATCGTGTTGGACGAATATGCAGATATGAAACCCCGTATTTGGGGTGAAATTGTCCGTCCGTTACTTTCAGACAGAATGGGATATGCCGTTTTTATAGGCACTCCCCGTGGTCACAACAGCTTTTATGACATCTACAACAATGCCAAGAAAAATGACAATTGGTATGTCAAGACCTTAAGAGCAGACCAATCAGGCTTGATCCCTGAAGCTGAACTGCTAGATGCTCAAAAGTCAATGTCTGACAACCAGTACGAACAAGAGTTCTTATGCTCTTTTGAAGCGGCTATTCTTGGGGCATTCTACGGTCAGGAAATGCGTAGGATCACCGATCTTGACCGCATTACAACGGTTGACTATGATCCTATGTTTCCCTGCCATACGGCTTGGGACTTGGGATTCAATGACAGCACGGCTATATGGTGGTTTCAGGTGGTATACGGTGAGATACGGGTGCTAGATCACCACTCATCTAACGGTCAAGCAATACCGTATTACACGGGATTATTGCAACAAAAAGAAGATGAGTTTGGGTACAAATATGGTTACCATTACCTGCCACATGACGCACGGGCAAAAACATTAGCAAGCGGTGGTAAGAGCATAATCGAACAAATTTCTGCAAAAATTGACATAAAACATCTAAAAATTGTTCCAAACTTGTCATTACAGGATGGAATACAAGCAACACGGCTTGCATTAACTCGCACTTGGTTTGATAATAGATGTGAAGAAGGCATTGAGTGTTTACGACAATATCAACGAGAGTGGGATGATGATAAGAAAGTATTTAGGGATCGCCCAAAACATGATTGGACAAGCCACTCTGCCGATGCGTTCCGCTATCTCAGCATTGTATGGAAGGATGAGGACAGCCCTATCCTTAAAGATAACCGCATTAAAGGACTTCATGTCGGACAGACTGATGTAACGCTGAACGAAATGTGGAAAGAAACGCCCAAACAAACACACCGCAGGATATAAAGATGGAACATACATACACGGATTGGTACAACTGCATCGCCCAGTACGAGCGTACATTCAAGGAATGGGAAGGGCGAGCAGACAAGATCGTTAAGCGTTACCGCGATGACCAACGCAGTAGAAACAATCCTAATGCCAAGTTTAATATCCTTTGGTCTAATGTACAAACCATTACCCCAGCGGTATTCGCAAGGTTGCCAAGACCTGATGTAAGCCGCAGATTTAGGGACAATGACCCAATAGGTCGTGTAGCGTCAATGATGTTAGAGCGAGCATTAGAGTACGAAATTGAGCATTATGGTGACTACGCTAGTGCCATGAAGCAGTCGGTTCAAGACCGTTTATTAGGTGGTCGTGGAACAGCTTGGGTACGCTATGAACCACATATTGTTGGCGAAGAAGGCGGTGAAGCTGACGGTGCTCCCGATGATGGCTTTCAGGTAACTGAAGATATTGACGAAGCTGAAACCGAAGGCGGTATTCACCGTGAGAACCAAGAACGCATTGAGTACGAGTGTGCTCCAGTAGATTATGTTCATTGGCGTGACTTTGGTTTAACCGTTGCCCGAACATGGGAAGAAGTTACCGCAGTATGGCGTAAGGTTTACATGGGTAGACCTGCCCTAGTTGAACGCTTTGGTGAAGAACTTGGCGGTAAGATTCCGTTAGATACCAAGCCTGAAACATCTAGAACCTTTAACGAAAAGATGGGCGAAGGTTCGTCTGAAGCCGTTGTTTATGAGATTTGGGACAAAACAAGCGGTGAAGTGATTTGGCTAAACAAGTCATTAGGTAAAATTCTCGATACCCGTGCCGATCCGCTACAGCTTGAGAACTTTTGGCCTTGCCCTAAACCTATGTTCTCAACCCTTACAACTGATAGCTTGATTCCTGTACCTGACTTTGTACTATACCAAGACCAAGCAAGACAGCTAGACACGCTGGCAGACCGTATTGATGGATTCATCCAAGCATTGAAGGTTCGGGGCGTATATGACGCTTCTGAGCCATCCCTTGCCCGTCTGTTTACAGAGGGTGAGAATAACTCCCTGTTACCAGTTAAGAACTACGGTGCATTTAGCGAAAAGGGTGGACTTGTAGGGGCTATCAACCTTGTAGACATCAAGCCGATTGCCGAAGGTTTGAACATGGCTTATCAGGCTATGGAGCAGGTTAAGGGTCAGATCTACGAGATCATGGGTATTGCTGATATTCAGCGTGGACAGACTGATCCTAACGAAACACTTGGTGCTCAGATTATCAAGTCAAACAACGCTTCAGGGCGTTTAAAGACGATGCAACACGATGTAGTGAACTTTGCTACTGCCCTGTTACAGATCAAAGCACAAATTATTTGCCAACACTTTACCGATGACACGATTGTTAAGATCAGCGGTGCAATGCAATTATCCCAGCAAGATCAACAACTTATACCGCAAGCCCTTGCACTCCTAAAGAACGAACCAGCTAAAAACTTCCGTATTGAAGTAACTACTGATTCCATGATCTATCAGGATGAGCAACAAGAAAAGCAAGACCGCATGGAATTCTTGCAAGCTATGGGTGGATTCTTAAGTCAAGCACTACCAGCGGCAAATGCAAGCCCTGAACTTACCCCAATGTTGATTGAAATGCTCAAGTTTGGCGTAACAGCGTTTAAAGCTGGTAAAGGATTAGAAGGTTTGATTGACGAAACAGCGGATAAGTTCCGTCAACAAGCCGCACAAATGGAAGGTCAACCCAAGCCACCTAGCCCTGAAATGCAGAAATTGCAGATGGAACAGCAGATGGATCAGGCTAAGATGCAAGCCCAAGTACAAGCTAGACAGGCTGAGATGCAGATGCAGATGCAGATGGAACAACAAAAAATGCAAATGCAGATGGATTTAGAAAAGGCTAAACAAGAGTACCAAGCCCAAGAGAACCAGCTTAAATTCCAACTAGAAGAACAGCGAAACATGATGGATCGTGAGATGGAGATTAAGGTTGCTCAGATGAAGATGAACACCGAGCGTAATACTCAGGTGTTGTTAGCACACATTAACAACGGGGCTAAGATTGAAGTTGCCCGTATTGGTGCTGATGAATCAACTGGTGAACAGGCTTATCTATCTGAAGAAGCAATGGCTCAATCCATGCAACACCCGATGCAACCTATTGCCGATGCTATTGGACAGAGTAATCAACAGATGACCCTTGCACTTAGCGATTTGGTGAATACTATTAACGAAAACCACAATAGACCTAAACAAGTGGTACGGGGACAAGACGGTAAAATCATCGGGGTTCAATAATGGCTATAACAGTCAAGCATAGTAAGACTTCAGCAATCCCTGATGCTGGGGATACAACCCTAGTTCAACCGTCAGATTGGAACGCTGACCATACGCTAACGGGAACTGTCCCTGTAGCTAATGGCGGTACAGGTGCGGCAACCCTAACTGGTTATGTAAAGGGTAACGGCACAGCTAACATGACAGCTAGTGCAACCGTACCAAGTACGGACATTACTGGGCTAGGCACGATGTCTACCCAAAATGCCAATGCTGTGGCTATTACTGGTGGCACAATTAATGGTACTACCATTGGTGCTACCACCGCATCAACAGGTGCATTTACTACTGCTACAGCTTCTACTAGCGTAACTACACCAATCGTTCAAGCTACCAACTCAAGCGGTTTATCCCTTAAAAACTCTGCTGGAACAACCCAAATTAGTATGGGTGGCGGTGGTGGTGACAATGTGTCAATTAATGTAGCTACAAATATTAATGGTGCAAACGCACAAATAGACATTAGTCCTACTGGTACTGGTCATGTTCATATAAATCCTACGGGCACAGGCTCGGTTGAAATTAAGCCTACTAATGTAGGAACAATGGATAACATTACCATTGGTGCAACAACGCCAAAAGCCATTACAGGCACAACGATTACGGCCACAACATTTAGCGGTTCAGGTGCAAGTCTTACATCAATTCCTAATTCAGCCCTTGTAAACTCTGCTATTACTATTAATGGCAATTCAACTGCGTTAGGTGGTTCTGTAAGCGTTGGAACGGTTACAAGCGTAGCGGCAACGGCTGGAACAGGTATTTCTGTAAGTGGAAGCCCTATTACTGGTAGCGGCACTTTAACTGTTACCAATACTGCCCCTGACCAAACAGTAGTCTTGACTGCTGGAACAGGAATATCTACCAGCGGTACATACCCTAATTTCACCATTACCAATACAAGCCCATCTTCAGGCGGTACTGTAACTAGCGTAACTGGTACAAGTCCTGTAGTTTCTAGCGGTGGTAATACCCCAGCTATATCCATGCCAGCCGCTACTACTTCTGTAAATGGTTATTTAACATCAACCGATTGGACAACATTTAACAATAAAGGTAGCGGAACGGTTACTTCTGTAGCGGCAACTGTACCTAGTTTTTTAAGTGTTACAGGTAGCCCAATTACATCAAGTGGCACATTGGCTTTATCTTATAGCGGCACAGCTTTACCAATACTAAATGGTGGAACTGGGCAAACAACTGCAAATACAGCATTTAACGCTTTAGCCCCAAGTCAAACAAGCAATAGTGGTAAATATTTAACTACTAATGGAACAGATACATCATGGGCAAGTTTAGGTAATGCTTATTCTCGTACTAGTTTTACAGCCACAGCTTCACAAACAACATTTACAGTAGCCTATACCGTTGGATTAGTTCAAGTTTATGTTAATGGCGTATTGTTAAGTGGTGATGATTACACAGCTACAAACGGCACTAGCGTAGTTTTAACAGTAGCTTGTAACGCTGGAGAAATTGTTGAAGTATTGGCTTTTACTTCATTTAGCGTAGCAAGCACAGTTAGTTCATTTAGTGCAGGAACTACAGGGTTAACCCCAAGCACAGGAACTACAGGAAATGTAACTTTGGGCGGTACTCTTGCCGTAGCAAACGGTGGTACTGGAGTAACTACAAAAACAGGCACAGGTAATGTTGTTTTATCTACAAGTCCTTCTTTAACAACCCCTGCAATAGCAGGTGCAACTTCAGGAAGTATTACTTTAGCTGTACCTGCGGTTGCTGGTACTAATACCATTACATTTCCAGCGTCTACAGGAACAGTATTTTTAGGTTATCCAGTAAATTATTTAATGGCTGCAGGCGGTGGCGGTGGTGGCGGTTCGATTGCGGCTGGCGGTGGTGCGGCTGGCGGTGGTGCTGGTGGATTAATTTCAAATATATTAATTGCAAGTAGTGGTACTGTTTACACTATTACTGTTGGTGCAGGCGGTGCAGGCGGTATTGGTAGTGCATCTCCAACTGCCGCAACAAATTCATCTATTACAGGATTAATAGAGGCAGTAGCTGGCGGTGCTGGCGGTTACAACAACACTACTACAACATCTATAGCTGGTGCTTCAGGCGGTTCAGGTGGTGGTGGAGCTTATAAAAGTGTTGGTGGTAGTGGAACTTCAGGGCAAGGAAATGCTGGCGGTAATGGATTAAATTCTGCCACAAATTATCCGGGTGGTGGTGGTGGTGGCTCAGGTACTGCTGGAGTTACTGCACCTTCAGGCACAGTTGGTGGTGCTGGTGGGGCAGGAACATCAAATTCAATAACTGGTTCTGCTGTTATTTATGCCGCAGGTGGTGGTGGCGGTACTTATCTTGGTGGTACTGCTGGTGCTGGTGGTTCATCAGGAGTAGGCGGTGCAGGCGGGGTAGCTAACGCTACTGGTAGTGCAGGAACAGTTAATACGGGTTCAGGTGGTGGTGGTAGCGGTTGTACTGCACTTTTAGCAGGAACAGGTGGTGCAGGTGGCTCAGGAGTTGTTATTTTATCTATTCCAACTGCATACTATTCAGGGACAACAACAGGTTCACCTACCGTTACAACTTCAGGTTCAAATACTATCCTTAAATATACATCTTCAGGGACATACACAGCATGAGTTATTACGCTAAAGTTTGTAATGGAACGGTTACTCAAGTGATTTCTGCCGAAGCAGACTTTTTTACACATTTTGTAGATACAAGTGCTGGCGAGTGGATTCAAACTTCTTACAATACAAGGGGTGGAATTCATTATGGTCAAGATGGCCAACCTGATAATGGTATAGCTTTGCGTGGTAACTATGCAGGAATAGGCTATATATACGATAAAACAAATGATGTATTTTATCCCCCACAACCATATCCTAGTTGGACTATAGAAACTCCTACATGGACTTGGATACCCCCAACACCTTATCCTACAGATGAAAATAAATACAACTGGGATGAAACAACTAAAACTTGGGTAACTATATGACAATTCCACGCAATTTATCGTTTTTAGCAGATGGTGCAAGTTCTACTGGTGTTCTTAGTGTTCCTTTTGGTGGAACAGGATTAACAACCCTTACTGCTGGTTATGTACCCTATGGTGCTGGTACAAGTGCTTTAGGGTCTAGTGCTAACCTTTCATTTAACTCTAGCACTAGCGTATTGACTGTAGGGACAGGAGTTACAGGCGGTATTGCTGGCGGCACATTCTAATGTTTTCTACGGCTTTTCAAGCTAATGCGTTTCAAAACAATGCCTTTCAAATAGCAGGAACACCGCCAGCCAGTGATTTAAGGGGTGGTGATGATGCTTCTTGGACATCCGATGATTTAAAGAGATTACGAAAATTATCTGCAAAGATTGCTGAAAGACAGCGTAAGCTAGAGCAAGCAACCAAGGATGCTAACGCATCACGCAAACAAGCGTTTAAAGATCAAATTGATCCTGTTGCAAAAGTTAAGCAATCTAAAGTACAATCAAAACAAGAGGTTAAAGCTGATATACCGTTAGCTGATACACAAGAATTACAGCGGTCTATAAGCTACCTTGAAGCACAACGGGATAACATCCTTGCGGCAGTAGCTTACAGAAAACAGCAAAATCTCATACGAGATCAACTGATATATATGGAAGCCAAACGCCTAGAGGAACTAGACGATGAGGAATCCGTATTAATACTTCTACATTAAATCCGCACACGGAATACAAGAAAGCTTACGAACACCTACACGCTGGTCGTTTAGATGCAGGTTTTAGGTTGTTTGAGTACCGTTGGCATCCTGAAGTGATGGCTAATCATCTTGAAGGTTACGCTAAACCCCTAAAAATGCCTGTATGGAGAGGTGAAAGCCTGATTGGTAAGTCAATAACCATCATTGCAGAGCAAGGCTTTGGCGATATTATCCAGTACGCACGGTTTTTGCCATTTTTAAAGGTGATGGGTGCTAAAAAAGTCGTTTTATTGCAAAACGGATCACTTCATTTGCTATTTGGTCAGATGGATTGCATTGATGCTTTTACAAACATGACTGAAGAAGGCGTTGCCGTTGAATCTGACTATTGGTTGGGCATTATTTCGCTACCTTATTACATCAGCCTAGCCCCTGCCTACGCAAAAGCCTTGTTTCCAATATCTTTAAAGAAAATTGTAGGTTCTGAAGGGTACTTAGATGCCATTCCTAGCAACATTCCCAAGAAAATAGGCGTTAATTGGGCTACATCTAAGGGTATTTTGCATTATATACGCACCCTAAACCCCGAAATTATGTTGCAAGCTGTCGGTGATGATGCTTATTCTCTAAATTTGGAAGAAGATAAGTTTTGGACACCCCTACCTGACGATGGTTGGAAGCAAGATTGGTCTAAAACCGCAAGCCACCTAAAAGCCCTTAAAGGCTTAGTCACAGTAGACACGGGGATAGCCCACCTTGCTGGTGCTTTGGGTGTTAGAACCATTGTAATCATGCCTAGAAAAGAGTTTAAGTGTTGGCGTTGGAAACACGGTACTTGGTACAACTCAGTAGTGACAGTTGAAGAAAATGAAATGGACAAAATACCTGAAATCATAAGGAGAATGTAATGGTTTGCCCTAATTGCGGATATTCCGAAGGAAATCACATTGAAACCCAAAAGACTGACGAGGAGTTCTTTCTTGAGTGGTGGACACCCACTATTGGTGAAGAAGCCGCCAAAGCGTCATGGCTTGATAAAGTAGCTATGAAGTCTAGAGTAGCCCCTACAGTTATTTCAGATATTGAGGGTCACATAAGCATGGCAGATGGTACATGGGTATCTTCCCGATCTAAACACCGTGAAAACCTAAAGCGTAACAACTGTATTGAACTGGGTAACGATGTACCAACCCAGCAAAAAGTGCATGAATTTTCAAGAAAAGAACAGCAAGAACGCAAGCAACAAATTGCGGATATTACTTATTCCAAACTTAACTACAGATAGGGTAAACCATGTCAGATGACCGCAGAGAAATGCTAGAAGCCGCATTAGATCAAGCCGAAGAAGGTACTTTAGAAGCACCAATTGAAAAGGAAATAGAAGTAAATGACGATCCAATCCAAACCAGTAGCCAAGAAAGCAACGAAAGTAGCCAAGAAAACAACCGTGACGAAAAGGGTCGTTTCAAAAGCAATGCCGAAGAAACCAATAGCCAAGACAATTCCAATCAAGAATCTGAATTGGTTAATGAAGCTAGTGATGCTAATGAAGAAGAAATAAAACAGCCTACTACTTGGAAAAAAGAGTATCGCGAAGTATGGGACAAGATGGCAGATGGCAAGCCGCTAGATAAGGCTGAATTTGCTAAGTTTGCTGAATACGCTAACCAGCGTGAATCTGAGTACAAAAATGGCGTATCTGTCTACAAGAAGGAAGCTGATAATGCAAGGGAACTTACCAATGCGATTGGCCCTTTTATGCCTGAACTTCAAAAGCATGGTATTTCACCGTCTGCTTGGATCAATAATTTGGGTAGAGCACACTATACTTTAGCTAATGGCAATCCTGAACAAAAAGTGCATATGCTACATAGACTTGCACAAGATTATGGAATACAATTAAACCAAGATGCACTTCAGATGCCTGAACAGGCGTATGTAGACCCGTATCAGCAACAGTTAATGCAACAGCTACAGGCAACACAACAGCAGGTGCAACAATTGTCAGCGATTCGGGAGCAAGAGGAAAATGCTCGATTGAGTAATGAAATCAGTCGGGTAAGTAGCAACAAGGTGGCTTTTCCGCACTTTGAAATGGTACGGGAAGATATGGCTCAATTACTTGAGCGAGGTTTAGCCCAAGACCTAGAAACGGCTTATGCCAAAGCGGTGCGTATGAATGACGAAGCGTTCAAGTTGGAGCAGGATAAACTCCTGAGATCAACAGGCTCACAAGCGTCTAAGGCACAGCAAGTAGCAAAAGCTAAAGCAACTGCTGTTAGTCCACGATCCGTTACTCCTAGCGGTCAAGTGTCTAAGGGAGATGCAAAGGATAGACGATCCTTGCTGATGGCTAATTTAGCCGATGCAGAGGGTGGTCGGGTTTAACTTAACTAAATAAAGGAAATATCATGGCATTTGCTAACTCAGCAATCACCGATATTATCGCTACCACCATTCAAAGTCGTAGCGGAGTATTGGCAGACAACTTAACAGAAAACAACGCAGTTTTACAGCGATTGAACTCTAAAGGTAATGTACGCCCGTTTTCAGGCGGTAATGTTATTTTGGAAGAAATCATGTACAACGATCCAAATACTAACAACGCTAACTCTTATAGTGGCTACGAAGTATTGAACATCACCCCTGATAGCCCTATCTCTGCGGCTCAGTACAGCATTACTCAGTATGCTGATTCTGTGACAATGAGTGGTCTAGAAATGTTGCAAAACAGTTCCAAAGAAGCAATCATTGACCTATTAGATGGTCGTATGCAAGTTTCTGAAGCCCGTTTGTTAAACCGTATTTCTACTGACATCTATGGTGACGGTACAGGTAATGGCGGTAAAAACATTACAGGTTTGGCGGCCGCTGTTAGCACCTCTCCAACGACAGGTACATACGGTGGTATTAACCGTGCCAATTTTACTTTTTGGCGTAACCAAGCAACAACTGGTGCTGATTCATCCGCTTTGATCCAAGCCGCAATGACTACAGCCGCTATCAAGTCTGTTCGTGGAACTGATAAGACTGATTTAATCATCGCTGGTAACACTCTGTATCAACGCTATGTGGCTTCTTTGCAAGCTATCCAGCGTATTGCAGGTGTTGAAGAAGGTGCGGCTGGCTTTGCATCATTGAAGTTCTACGGTGGTGGTATGTCCGCTGATGTGGTATTAGGTGGTGGTATTGGTGCTCAAGAGAACGCATTGTATATGTATCTTTTGAATACTAATTACATCTTCTTCCGCCCACACAAAGAGCGTAATTTCGTTCCTATCGGTGGTGAGCGTCAGTCCATTAACCAAGATGCAATCGTGAAGTTATATGGTTGGGCTGGCAATTTGACAACTTCTAACTGCTCATTGCAAGGTATTTTGACAGGTACTTAATCGTATCTATTAAATCTACTTAACTTATAGAAAAGGAATTATCATGGCATATTCAACCCTACCCATCGCAGGTGTAGATCTTGTAGATACACAAACCGCAACAGAATTAGCGGCACAAGGCACTCCTGCTAGTTTTGGCCCTTTAGGTGCTCAGACTTTTGGTAATGATGGTTTGCGTTATGTATGGGCAGTAGCAGGTGCGGCTATTACAGCTTCAACAGCTACTTGTTCAGTAAACGCTTCAACCTTTGTTGCAACTGGTTCTGCTGGTACTTACTTAGCCCCAGCAGTCGCAATGGCTTCAGGCGATTATGGTTGGTTTAGCAAGGCTTCTGTTTGATTAGCTTAAAACGCTAAAATGTAGTAAAAACAGGGGGTTGGCTCACAAGGCTGACCCCTTTTTTCTTTAACTTTACCTAACTACTTAGGAGATTTAAAAATGGCACTTCCCTCAGATGAGCACGGAGCAGATGCACGCTTACAAGTACGCTTTTACAAAAAACCCATACAGCAAGAGCAAGAATCAATAGATGCTGGCAGACCAATATACAAAGAGTTTGATTTTGTACATATTTGCGTTGCTGGCGATACTCTTACTGAAATAGACACTTACGCACTTCAACAGCACAGACAGCGTTTCCCTATCCAATGGGCAAACTACATGAATCGTGTAGGGGCAAATGACGAAGAAGTGGTTGGAACACCTGTCGCAGAATGGCCTTTAGTATCAAAAAGCCAAGCTGAAGAACTACGAGCTATAAAGTTCTTTACCGTAGAATCTATTGCAGGTGCGTCAGATCAGCAGTTACAGCGTATGGGTATGGCGGCAGGAATGTCACCTTTTGCGTTCCGTGACAAGGCAAAGGCATTTTTAAACCTAGCAACAACTTCAGCCGAAACAGACAAGCGTGAAAGCGAAATTAACGCTTTAAAAGAAGAACTTGCCAAAAAGGATCTAGAAACTGCTAAAATAAAGGCAGAAACAGATGCAAAGCTGGCTAAAATGCAAGATCAAATGGCCGCTATACTTGTCGCTGTTGGTGAAAAGAAACCCCGTAAAAAAGCGGTAGCCACAGAGGAAGCCTGATATGTCATCAACAATGCTTGAATTAGTCCAGCAAACCACCGCTGAACTTAACTTAGCCGTACCTACTTATGTAGCAGGAAACACTAGCCAAGATGTGCAACAAATTCTTGCGTTAATGAACCGTGCTGGGTATGACTTAATTAAGGAACACGATTGGCAAGCATTGGAGTTGGAATATCGCTTTTACACAACTGCAATAACCACGACCTGCGATACAACGAATAATAGTTATTTATTAAATAACATTCCAAGTACCGCAGGTTTGGACAATACTTATTCTATTGTTGGCACAAGTATTCCGCAAGATACCTATGTTGATACAGTCATTAATTCAACTAGCTTAAATACTACCCAATTAGCTTCTGCAACATCTGTAGGCGGTACAGTTACTTTTAGCAAGACTATTTACCCCTTGCCGCCTGATTATGAAACCATTACAGACAATACCCATTGGGATAAGACAAAACATTGGCAAATGTTAGGCCCTGTTTCTGCACAACAATGGCAATGGCTTAAATCAGGATATATTTCAACAGGCCCACGGGTGCGTTGGAGAATCTTGGGTAACCAATTTGAGATATGGCCACCATACAGCACCTTAGAATATTTAGGATTTGAGTACCGATCTAAGGGCTGGGTAAGAAGTGCGGCTAACGCTGTTAAGAATAGCTTTACAACTGACACCGACACATCTGTACTAGATGACGCAATCATCGTATTGCTAACTAAACTTAAATATTTCCAAATCAAGTCATTTGACACTACCGCATTGCAACAAGATTACACCCGTTACTTGAGCATTGCTAAAGCTAACGATAAAGGTTCTGCAACCCTATCCTTTGCACCTGCTCCAAGTGCTGTGCTTATTGGCTGGGCAAACATTCCTGATACTGGCTACGGTAGTTAATCATGGCTGTACCTAAGAAGTTTACAGCTACCACTACTTCACTAGCTTCCCCAATCGGGGGCTGGAATGCTAGGGATTCATTAGCTGAAATGCAACCGCTTGATGCGGTTCAATTGGTCAACTTCTTTCCTACCCCTACGGATGTAACCCTCAGAAAAGGGTATTCCAAAGCGTCAACTGGAATCACGGGTAATGTAGAAACCCTGATGAATTACGCAGGGTATGACGGCACAAACACGCTTTTTGCCATTGCCAACGGGGTAATTTATAACGCATCAACTTCTACCGCAACTTCTGTATTTACTGGTCTAACTAACAGCAAGTTCCAACATTGCATGATCAGTACCGATGGTGGTAACTTTTTAATAGCTGTAAACGGTGCAGACCCAGCCATTATTTATGACGGTACACGCTGGTATAAGATGGCTACCACGACCACAGCACAAACCATATTATCTATTACAAGGGGTGGAATAGGTAACTTAACAGCTACCTTAACAACTGCCGCACCGCATGGTCTTGCAACAGGTAATCGGGTTGTTATTAGTGGTGCTACAGAATCTAATTACAACGGTACTTATTCTGTTACGGTAACGGGTGCTTCAACTTTTACTTACACAATGGCTACCGCACCTGCGGCAAATGCTACTGTAGTCGGAACTTATACCGTTTTAGGCATTACAGGCGTAAGCAGTAGCGTATTTGTTAATGTCAATATGTGTCAAAACAGGCTGTTCTTTGTGCAAAAAGACAGCATGACATTTTGGTATCTACCCGTGGAATCTATTGGTGGTGCGGCATTAGACTTTCCATTGGGATCAATTGCCCGTTCAGGTGGCTTTTTGCAAGCAATGGGTACATGGACTTTAGACGCAGGTTATGGCGTTGACGATCTAAGTGCTTTTGTAACCAGCATGGGTGAAGTCATTGTTTACAAGGGTACAAACCCTAGCGATTCTAATGCTTGGAGTGAAGTTGGAGTATGGCAAATGGGTCAAACCTTTAGCCGTAGGTGCTTCTTCAAATTTGGTGGTGATTTGCTTTTGCTGACACAAGACGGTCTTGTACCAATGTCTGCCGCCTTGCAATCATCCCGTTTAGATCCCCGTATTAATTTAACCGACAAGATTTATTACGCTGTAAGTCAAGCGGCAACCAGTTACTACGCCCTTTTTGGCTGGCAAATTAACTATTTTGCTAGTGAAAATATGTTGATTTTAAACATACCAAATGGCACAGGGTACGATCAGTATGTAATGCACACGATTACTAAATCATGGGCTAAATTTACAGGAATTAACGCTATTTGCTGGGAAGTGTCAGCAGACAATAAGATTTATTTTGGTTCTAGCGGATTTGTAGGTAATTTTTACGCTCAAACTTCAGATGCAGGGGCTAATATTGTTGCAACTGCACAGCAAGCCTACAGCTATTTTGACAGCCGTGGACAGCAAAAACGCTTTACCTTAGTACGCCCTATCCTACAAACAGATAACGGCTTACCGACCGTTCTATGCGGTATTAGCACCGATTTTGATACCCAGCCATTAGTAAACCAAATAGCTTTTAACCCATCTACTTTAAATGTGGGTGTTTGGGACACAGGCAAGTGGGATGCCGCCAATTGGGGTGGTAACCTTGTGGTTACTAAATTTTGGCAAGGCGTTACGGGAACAGGTTTTGCTGGTTCTATTAACTTGAATGTGGCATCGCAAGGTATTGAGTTTCATTGGGCATCAACCGATTATGTAATGGAAAAAGGTGGAGTGCTGTAGTGCTATGTTTTGATAAAGACTTATTAGGGCCATTTATCGCCCAAAAGTTAAACATGGTATGGACACCTGAAAATTCAAGCACAATTGGTTGGGTAACAGATGAAATAGAAGCAGTAGTTTGGTATGAGGACTTTAATAAAAAATCGGTAACTTGCCATATTTATCTAGAAAAAGGGTTAAATAGGCAATATTTACATACCATTTTTGATTATCCTTTTGTACAATTGGGGGTAGATAAGATTGTTTGCCCCGTAATTAGTAGTAACGACAAGTCGGTAGAGTTTGTCAAGAAATTGGGGTTTGAGGAACAAGCACGATTACTTGATGTTTTTCCTACAGCGGATTTGTTGTTTTTTGTGATGTCAAAAGACAAATGTAGATTTTTAGGAGAAAGATATGGGAAAGTCAGCTAGTGCTCCCCCACCACCCGATTATGTTGGTGCGGCAAAAGAAACAGCGTCAGGCAATTTAGATGCCGCCCGTGCCAATATCGCGGCAAACCGTGTAAATCAATACACGCCTTATGGATCGCTTGAATATGAAGTTTCAGGTGAGGACAAGTTCGGCAATCCAATGTGGAAAGCTACGCAAGGTCTTGCCCCTGCCCAACAACAACTTTTAGACTATCAAAATCAAGCTAGTTTAGGTCTTGGTGAATTAACTGGTAAAGGCTTGGGTTATGTCAGCAATATGCTAGAAACCCCGTTTGATACAAGCAAACTACCGACTACAGGGTTTAATCCTAGTCAGTCGTACCAAGATGCTTATATGCAAAGACTTCAACCCCAAATTGAACAAGGGCGTGAAGCACTAGATGTAAAACTAGCTAATCAAGGTATCCCCGTTGGTTCTGAAGCCTATAAACGGGCAATGCTAACTCAATCCCAGCGTGAAAATGATTTGTTAGCAACAGCTACTACGCAAGGTTTTGGCGTTGGTCAACAAGCCCGTCAACAAGGACTGCAAGAACAAGCCTACCTGCGTAATGAGCCGTTAAACACGCTAAACGCTGTAAGAACTGGATCACAGGTGCAAGGCCCTAATTTTGTTAACCCTGCGATGCAAGCAAACACGGCTGGTGCTGATATTTTAGGTGCTACACAGATGGGTTATAACGCTCAAATGGGTGCGGCAAATGCTCAAAATGCGGCAAATAACGCAATGACAAGTGGTTTATTTAGTCTTGGCGGTGCGGCTTTAATGTCAGATATTCGCACTAAAGAAAACATTGTGGCAATTGGAATGTTGCCTAACGGCTTGCCGTTCTATCAATTTGAATACAAGCCTGAGTTTAAAGATCACCCATTAGCGGGTCACGGAACGCACACAGGCGTGATGGCACAAGAAGTTGAGGTTATGTATCCTAATGCTGTAACAACCCTTGAGAACGGCTATAAAGCCGTAGATTACGGACAATTATGAATCCCTATCTGTTAATGCCACAACCAATACAAGATGTTAGTGGATTGCAACCCGTTTTTCAAAACATAGGTCAGCAACAAGCTAATCAACAGGCGGCACTTGCACAACAAAATCAGTTGGTAAACCAAGCTGGACAATCGCAAAGTAGTGGCATGAATCCTATGGCTATGGCGGCAATGTTGCGTAAGAAAGATCGTGCAACTCCTGCAAATGTAACTGATAAAAGTCAGATGATGCCTGATACGCCACAGTATGCAGACCCAGCGTATATGCAAGCAGGGTACTAATCATGGCTGATATTGGAACACTAAACCCTGAACAGATGTTGCAACAGCAACAGATATTACGCCAGCAAAAAATGGCTGAAATGTTGATGCAACAAGGTATGCAACAACCACAAGGTCAGATGATTAGTGGTCATTATGTTGCCCCTAGCATATTCCAAAATTTAGCTGGTTTAGCCAATACTTATGTTGGTCAGCGTGGCATTGAAAAAGCAGAACAAGCACAAATTGATTTAGCAAAACGATTAAGAGCAGATGAAACTGCGGCTATGGCGGATTATTTTCAAATTAAAGAAGGTAAGCCTGCTGAAATGTTCCCTGCACAAGCTGGGCCAATGCCTACAGGTGGCAATATTCCATTACAAGAATCTAAAGCCGCTGTACCGCCAAATCCAAAATTGGCTTATTTAAATCTGTCAGTAGACCCAAGAGCAACACCTAGACTGCAAAACATGGCATTTACTAAATTAAACGAAGGCCCAATGAAGGTTGGCGTTGATGATGTATTGCTTGATCCATTCACAATGCAACCTATGTATCAGGGTGCTGGAAAACAACCTGATGTTATTAAATATGCTATTGCTGTTGGTCAACTTCCATCTGATCCTACTAAATGGAACGCACAACAAGCGGCTTACGCAAAAACATTGGTTGAATCTAAAGCTAGTGCTGGTGCTAATAAATATGACTTTAGCAATATGCTTGGTAAGAGCGTCAGTGATATTCAGCCAATGTTAATTGCTTCCAAAACTGCAACTGGTGGTGCAATTCAACAGGCAGATGCGGCAAATCGAATTATTCAAGCCGTTGATACCGATAAAATATTTACTGGTGCTGGTGCTAACCAAAAACTTCAATTGGCACAAATTGGTTCAATGCTTGGTGCAACTGGTGATACTGCTGAACAAAAAATTGCCAATACACGCCAAGCAATTCAAGGTTTAGCACAACTCACATTGCAAGGCCGTAAACAAATGCGTGGCGAAGGTGCAATTACTGAATCTGAAGGCTCATTGGCTCAAAGAGCAATGTCAGGTGATGTATCTTTAACTGCGGCAGAAATAAAACAATTGGCAAATGCGGCTAAGAGATCAGCTAAATTTACTTATGACCAACATCAATCTATGATGAACGCTCTAGCTAAAGATAGTCCAAATTCTTTACCGTATTACCAAATTGAAGTAAACCCAAATATTTTTGGGCCAGTAGGGGGTAGTAGCCCAAATAGGACTAAAGCAGATGCAATTATTGGAGATACAAAATAATGGCAAGTGCAGAAGATTACGCAAATTGGCTAGTTAAAAACGAAGCATTAAAAGGTACTGACAAATTCAATACCGTTGCTGATGCTTATCGTGAAGCCAAAGCAGAGGAATCTTTAAGTGCTGGCCAACAAGAAGGTGCAGGGCAAAGCGTATTGTATGATCGCCCACAAGTAGGGGTAGGCCGTAAATTAGCTCAAAGTGCTGGTAAAGGTATAACTAGTGCTTTTGATTTGCTAGTCGGTGCACCTGAAAATGTCAAACGCCTGTACCAGTACGCAACTACACCTGATATGCCAGTACCCCGTGCTTCTGCACCATTGCAAACCTATTTAACCGAAAAAGGCGTATTTAAGCCTGAAGCTGAATTTAACACCCCTATTGGGCGTGTAGCTGACTTTACTACCCAAATGTACACTGGTGGCGGTTTTAACCCTGCAAGAACTGGCAAAAGCCTTTTGACACAGTCTTTACCTGATGCAAGCAAAGACATTGCCAAACAACTTGCTATGACAGGTACACAAGGAATTGTAGGTGGTACAACTTCAGAAACTTTAAAAAGTGCTGGTATTGACAACCCATTAGCCCAATTTGCCGTCACAGGTAGTACTACAGCATTAGCTGGTGCACCTTACGCTATGCGTAGCACAGCCGCAGATATTGCAAATAAAGGCTTGCGTAATGTAAGCCCTGACCAGTTAAGAATGGCTGACTTGCTAATGAAAGAATCAGCCCGTATGGGTTCGCCTATTACTGGTGCTGAAGCAATTGCACAAATAACTGGCAATAAAGCATTACTTGGTACACAGCGTTTTGTGGAAAATGCACAAAGCAGTATGCCAACAATGAATGACTTTATGGTTAACCGCCCTGCTGGGCAACGCCAAGCGTTTGAATCATCTGTCTTAAATATTGGTCAAATACCTAGCTATGCAACACCGCTTAACTTAGAAAAAACTGCTGGCAAACTAATAAAAGGGGCTGAAACTTCAGTTACAGCTAATGTTGATCCTTATTTTAAGCAAGCTGGTAAGCAAGCAGTGCCTAATATTGATATTGAAGGCATGATGCAGAACCCAAAAATTGCTGATGCAGTGCAAGCAGTGCGTTCTAGCGGTAAATATGGCTTAAAAAATGAACCTGCTAATTCAGTTAAAACATTAATTGCCGCAAAACAATTTTTGGATGATGAATACGCCAAGCAAATGAACCCTATGACGGGTGCAGAAAAAAACGCTTCCCGTGTAACTTGGTCAGCAAACCGCCAATTAGATGATTTTCTTAACAGAGTTTCACCTGATTATGCACAAGGAAGCCGTAAATTTGAAATTGCCCAAAAAACACAATTAGGGCCATTGCGTGAAGGCCCAGTAGGTCAAATTGCTGAAGGTGCAGATGCGGCACAAGTGTTAATGCCACAAAAACCTGTTTCTTTGTACCCTGCTGACATTAAACGCACCGTAGAACTATTGCGTAGAAAAGACCCTGAAGCTGTACCTAGTTTTGTACGCCAACAACTTGAAGCTAACTTTAATGAAGCAACTCAAAATTTGCAAGGTGGCCCTAATCAAATGGGTGGCCCTAAGTTTGTAGCTAATATTGCTGGTAATAAACAACAGCGTGACAATTTGCGTACCCTTATTACAGAATCAAGCGGTATGCAGGCTTGGCAAGGTTTTGAAAAGTTCATGGACACAATGGAAGCACAAGGCCAGCGTTTACCTGCTAATAGTGCAACCACCTTTAATGAAATGGCTCGTCAAGAAATGGGTGGCGGCATCCTCAGTAAAGCGGCCACCCCACTGCAACCTTCCCGTGTTGCAAAGTTCTTTGAAGAATATCAAATGGGCAACAATTCTAAAAAATTAGCAGAAATGCTAGTTGACCCTGATTCTGTAAACAAATTAGAACAATTGGCAAGAACTGGGCCTAAATCACTTAAAAACCAAGCTATAGTAAATTCTTTGCTAGGTGGTTACACTGCACAAAAACCTGAAATTACAGAGGAATCAAAATGAGTAGAAACGGAACGGGTACTTATACCCTACCTGCTGGCAATCCAGTAGTAACTGGCACAACTATATCTAGCACATGGGCTAATACCACCCTTACTGACCTTGCTACTGCAATGACTGGTTCAGTAGCGGCAGACGGTCAAACCCCTATTACTGGTAACTTGCAGATGGGTGGCAACGATATACAAAATGCTGGAACAGTCACGGCTGTTACTGGTATATTTGGTGGTTCATTTTAAGGAAAAATTATGGCTCAGACAAACTTTACGCCCATCAGCCTGTACTATAGCACCACGGCTTCTGCCGCACCTACGGCTGGTAATCTAGTCGCTGGTGAATTAGCAATAAACACCAACGATGGCAAGCTGTTTTACAAAGACTCAAGCGGAGTAGTGCAAACTATTGCTACTAAAGCTACAGCAGCATTACCAACTACAACTACTGGTTCTGGCAACATTGTTTTATCTACCTCGCCTACTTTAGTAACTCCTGTTCTTGGTACTCCAACATCAGGTAATTTAGCAAACTGTACTTTCCCAGCAGGAACTGTTATTCAAGTAGTGGGTGCTAATAACACTATGTCAAATACAACTATTACTTCAACTTCTGCAGTTTCATTAGGTTTAACTGCAAGCATTACCCCTAAATTTAATACTAGCAAAATTTATATAATGGCTACTTTTAGTATGACCCAAGATGGTTTAGACAATGCCCAATCTTCTGTATATATTTATCGTGGAGCAACTAATTTAAGGGGTGGTGGTACTTGTTTAGCTATGTATGACACAGCTGGTGGTGATGTAGGATTTAGTATTCCAACTAGCTTTTATGATTCTCCAGCAACTACTTCTGCTACAAGTTATACAATTTATGGTTCTGTAAGCAATGCTTCTTCACAATTTAGACCGAGGTCTGGAACAGATACTATTATTCTTATGGAGGTTGCACAATGATTATCGATAAAGCTACGGCAATATCTTCTTTGGTTGAAGGTGCTGAATATGTCCTTAATAACGACACAGGAGAAGTGCTTTGGATTAATCCAACAACTGCCCCTGTAACCGATGAACAAATTGATGCTGAATTAGGTAGATTGCAGGCTAAAGCTATAACAGACAAACAAACACAAGAATCTGCAAAAACATCTGCACTAGCTAAATTAGCCGCATTAGGTTTAACTCAAGATGAAGTTAAGGCTTTGATTGGCTAATATGTCTTTTGAAATCGACCCTGTTAAATACGGTCAGCTTTGGGAAAAGGTTGACCAATTAACTCAAAAAGTAGATAAGCTAGAAGAAGGCATGGAAGAATTGCTTGCTTTAGCTAATAAAGGCAGGGGTGGGTTTTGGGTCGGCATGATGGTGGTATCAGGCATTAGTTCCATCGTTGGCTTTATTGCACATTACTTCACAAGTAAATGATGTGGCAGACCCATTCGGAATATCTGAAGGTGTCAAAAGCCTTACAGGAAGCCTTGAAGCAAGCAGAACCGCAAGCAAAGGCTTATCTGAGTCTATTGAAAACATACAGCACGATGGATTGGATGTCGCACAGCACCAAGCCAACGAACGAATCAGAGCAAGACGAGAAGCAGAGTTTAAGAAAGAGCAAGCATTAATCAAGGCTTTAAAACAATGGCAACACAATAAGCAAATTAGTGACGAAGAAGCAAAACTTAAGATTGATTTTGTAAAGAAGCACGGTGCAAAAGAATGGGAAGCAGTCTTAAAAATTAAAGTGGATATTGAAAATTTACGCAAGAAAGATAACGAGGAATACCAGCACGATTTAAAGGCGGTTAAACGCTTGCAATTTTGGTGTGTTGTAGTTGCCGCAGTTGTTGCTTGGTATGCCACATGGGGGTACAAATGGTAGCTTATTTAACTTTTTGTTACAGTTATTGGGGCAGTTTAATGTGTTTAGCATAGGGGATAAACAATGGATTGGTTAGCTAAATTAGTACCTACAATTGCTACTTGCTTGGGTGGCCCTTTAGCTGGTCTTGCCGTTACTGCCGTATCTAAGGCACTTGGAATAGACGAAGATAAAGTTCAAGATGTTATTGATAGCGGTAAATTAAACGCTGAACAAATTGCCAGCTTAAAACAAGCTGAAATTGAACTTCAGCGTCAAGAACAAGAATTAGGTCTAAATTTTGAACAATTAGCTGTGCAAGATCGTGCTTCTGCCCGTGAACTACAAAAAGAAACTAAATCTTTTATTCCCCCTGTATTGTCTATTCTTGTAACTATTGGATTTTTTGGTATTTTAGGTGGTTTAATGTCGGGCAAAATTGCAACTTCTGATGCCTTAATGTTAATGCTTGGTTCTTTAGGAACTGCTTGGACAGGTATTATTGCCTTTTATTTTGGTAGTTCTGCCAGCAGTCAAGCTAAAGACCATATGATTCATAATTCCACCCCATTAAAATGATAAACAGCCGAAACCTTGATGACTTGATTCCCCCAGCAAAAAAGCGTGTAGAACTCTTTTTAAGTCTGTGCAAGGATGAGGGTATTGACCTGCTAGTTACATCAACTTATCGCGATAATGAATCCCAACAGGCGTTATACGAACAAGGTAGGACTACGGCAGGAAAGGTGGTTACCAATGCTAAAGCTGGTGATTCTTGGCATAACTGGCGTTGTGCTGTTGATGTCGTACCTATGGTCAACGGCAAACCTAATTGGGATGGTCTACACCCTGTATGGGATCAAATCGGTAAACTAGGTGAACAAGCAGGATTAGAGTGGGCAGGTCGCTGGCGTACATTTAAAGAACTTGCTCACTTTCAGTACACGGGTGGGTTAACCCTTACAGACCTTAAAAGCGGCAAACAAATAGCTTAAAACTGGCTTATAGGATTAAGTCGTTTGCGGTCATACCTGTAGGAAGGGTGAGAACCGCCCTGTAGCGTGGCAAACTGAAATAACTCATCCTTATCCACCCAGCCCACAATATCGCCACCATCATCGTCTAAAACTATCAGAATGTAAAAATCACAAGGATTTTTGCGGTGGTATTCGGTGACATACACATCACCCTCTTTATTACGGGTAGATTTAACATCTATAGTTTTGCCACCAGCGGTTTTAAGATCGGCAGGGTTTTTCTTTTGATTGATGGAAAAGTCGGGCATTAAGTTTAAATACTTGGCTACCAAATACTCACCCTTAAACCCGTCTATATCCATTTCGTATGGGTCTTGCTTACTGACTTGCCTGTCAAAGTTAAATTGCATGGCGTTTTTCCTACGCATAGTACCGAAGTACTCGCATAGGAATAACTCATGTTTTGACAATTCAACCCTCACCCTGTGCCTTTTTTAATATTGCTTTGGCAAAATCGTACAAATCTTCATCTGTAGGCTTTTCAGCAACATCCGCGATTAAACCGTCTATTTCTTGATCTGTTAAATCTTTTGGCTGGGTGTAGGTATAAAGGGGCGTATCGTACTCCCCTGCCGTTTTAACATATTCGTCAGGGTGAATAGCATCGTAATACTCCCCATCCCTAAACATGGCATAAGCTACTGGCTTCATATTACATACCCGTGCATTAAGTAGTTAGTACCAAACACAATGACACAGATCAAAATAGCTACTAAACCGCCTTGAATAAACTCTTTCATGTTTATCTCCTAGTGAAATATTTTGTAGCGTGGGTTACAGGTAACTTCTACGGGTACATCACTCATAATGCCGTTAATCCTACGCTTTGCCGTAATGACTACGGGGCGTGTACCAGCTTCTTCACACTCTGTAATACCTAGTATGACCTGCTGGCGGCTCATGTGAAAAGCCTGTTTATCAGTTTCTAGGCTGACATTGGGTGGGTCAAAAGAACTACAAGCGGCTAGTACAAAAGGGGTAAATAGTAGTAAATATTTCATTTGTCGTTCCGTTCTGACCAAGCCATTTGAGCCTGTTCGTTAAATTTATCAAAATTGAGTGCGTGGATCATTTCCCATACGCTTGTTTTAGTGTCGCAGGTGCAAACATCTTCTATTTCTATGCCGCCTACATGACCAACGCTAGGTTCGTCTTTGTCTATATACCCGTAAACATCTAGGTAGGTATCACCAACATACATTGAAAATAAATAATTATTGCTCATGTCTATCTCACTTTTTTAAAAAGTAGCCCCCGTAGGGGCTGGTTAATTAAGCTCTGTTTTCTAAACCAAGTTCAGCCATTTTGTCATTAAATGCTTGGCGAACAATTTTAAGTTCAGGTACTACATCAGTTCTAAGTGTTGGTGTGTAGCAATAATTTGCACTTTTAACCATTGCATCAAAAGTTTTAAAACCTGTGTGATAAGAAACAATAGAATCTAAGTCAATGTTTTGCTCTGATTTAATCATATCTTCTGTTGCAAGCATTTCGTAATGGTCATCACAAACATAGCCTTTAAAAGGCTTATTGCCATCGTGCCCAGTTACATACCATTGAGCGGGAATATTGTCTTGCTCGCCTTGTTTGCATGAAAAACATACTGCTTTGTAATTTAATTTTTTCATTTTGTTTCCTTTTTTCTATCTCACTCGTTATTGAGTAACACCAGTTTAGTTAAGCTATCTTAACAATGCAAGTATTATTTAATAGGGACATACCCTAAGATGCAAAAAAACAACGGGCAGTATTTGGCAGTTACTAGCTGTTAGGTGGAAAGCCGCAAAAACCCTAACTTACTGCATCCTACTATGGCGGCTTAACGCCCTAAAAATAGGCGGTTTGCAAACCTTTAACTGGCTGAAAATGCACAGACCTTAAATAAGTTGGGGTACTCCTTGCGTTTCCCCCGTTCCCGTGAAGGAATTAAAGATTGTTCTTGATCTGATAGACCCTTAACAAATGTTGAAAGCACTCCCAACTCTTTTGAAGCTGGGGTTCTTCTATTTCAATCAATTTTACTTGATTAGTCGTTCCGTTGACAAATACGATGGCACAGCGAGCAGAGGGCAAGCCTAGTCCTTCACGGTAGGCCGCTAACTGCATTTCATGTTCAAAATATACATCAACTTTATCCAAGTCCGTGTCTTTTGTTTTGAAGTCAACAATGAACCCAGTACCCTGCCCGTTGATCGGTTTAGCCATTAAGTCGCATTTGCCACCGTACCCTAGATGATGCCCAAAAGACTTCTCTGCAAGCCACGGCTGACTTCCAAACGCACTTTTAAGCGTACTATCAATCGCATCAAGGTAAGCTGGTTTTTCAGGCAAATACATCTGTTCAAAGTAACCCTCAATAATGGCGTGGATAGCTGTTCCCCGTTCTGCCGCTTCCCGACCAGTAGCACGGCTATCTTGCATGACACGCTTTAGCCATTCCTGTTCTTCCTCACCATCTGCTCTAGGCAGGGTAAGTGCGGCTAAGAGGACTTGTTGCTGTTTCCATGTATCAAGCCCTGCTTTTGATAACTGTCCGTTAATTGTCGTAACACTTGGCAAAAGTCCGTCTTTGCGTGCATCCCGAAGCGTTGTTGCTCGCTCGCCAGTTTTGCCGATGGTTGTGTAGGCTGGAGTGCCGTCTTTAGTGTACCAATGGCCATTTTGTTCTACCTTTTCTTTAACTATCATCAGAAGGGTACATCATTTAGGACATCATCTTCAATCTTAGGGGCATCTGCATCCCTAGCTTTTTGACCACGCCATTCAGACGATTCGGTAATTTTCTCCTTGTAATACTTTGGCAAACTGTCGTACTTAGCTTGGTCAAACTCAGCTAACCAAAAATGCAAGCAAGGATTGATACCGTTAGGCTGGGCGTTACGCAAGGCAGACGGTACAGGGCTGATACCGCTGATGTTGGCGTATTTGCCATCTTCTGAATGGGTAATGTTGACCATGCAAAATTTGTCTAACAGGTTACGCAAATCAAACTTTTTGCGATCTTCTGCGGTCATTTTTTTGTTAGACCATGCTTCTAGATCTTGACGCAATCTAGCTTGGTCACCAAGGCTGACTGTATAACGCTTAGACACAATCAAAGGTTTACCGTCATCTGTTTTTAATGGCTGGTCTTGATCGTCATTACCATGCAATTCCCAAGTCAATACAACCTTGTGCATAATCTTGGTTTCGCCAGCCCATTCGGTAGCTTGATGCCCTAAGTCAATGACTGAATACAAACGAGCCATGTGTAACCCAGCAGGGGCTATTTTAAATTCTTTTGAGTTATCGCTGATAATCATTTTTTACTCCACATTGTAGGAAAATTATTTAAAGGGTTGCCAAAACAATTACTAAAATCGTTTATGACATCACGCAAAACG
>Ga0209401_1000468_pt1 | contig 27360 bp, 25 predicted proteins | sample M_140807_MF_Meta_FD_187318 | JGI IMG/M metagenome (GOLD analysis project Ga0209401, IMG submission 187318) | Freshwater microbial communities from Lake Montjoie, Canada to study carbon cycling - M_140807_MF_MetaG (SPAdes) (version 2) | ecosystem: Environmental > Aquatic > Freshwater > Lake... | reverse complement strand
CATTTACAACCTGTCCTTGAGGAGTTCTATTAACTGATATGATATTCTCATATTCATATTCTCCATAAAGAATGTCTGCAACTTGTTCTGACGAATTGATTTCAATTAGAACGTATGCTTGATTGTATTCTGTTCCAATTCTGTAAAGAACAGACGGATACAACAATGGGCTAATTTCATTATTTCTGTATTTTCCTACTATTTTGTAGGGCATTTGAGTTATGTCTATAATCTGAAATGCTGAGTAGTCGCCACCAACGCCTTTAGCGGTATCTGCAACAATACAGTAAGCATGAGTCTTATCAGCACGTTCGTAAATGTCTAAACCATCTTTGCTGTAAATCGGCGCATCTGCCGACATTTGTGCAATAGCGTCAGAAGCAATTAGCGTGAGACTAGACCCCAAGAAGTTACATAAAACCTCTTGATTGAACTTTAATTCACCAAGCAATCTTCGCTGTTCAGTCGCCCATGCTTCGTCACGACCAGGAATCTCCCAATACGGAATAAACAGATTAACAAATCCGTTTCTATCATTCTCAGCATCATTCCAGAACTTCCAGAAGTGGTTATATCCTAGTGGTGTAGAACTTAGTAGAATCTTTGTTGTTTCGCCAGCAGAAATTGTTGGATAAACTGAAGTAAAGAATTGTTCTGCTACATTATTTGGTATAATAGCGGCTTCGTCAACGTACAATAAGTTAACTGACTTACCACGAATACCTGATGTACTTGTTGCGGCTGTGAATACGATTGAACCATTCTCTAAAGCAATGTCACCTTTGTTCCATGTCGTGACACCTTGCTGAAGCCATGTAGGAAGATTCTCGTACATGATTTGATAACGATACAAAACTTCTCTAGCGGCTGTTGCTTTGTTTGCTAGAATCGCTACAGTCTTGCTTCCTTGAAACAATGTGTACCAAAGAATATATGCGGCCGATGTTGTTGTTTTACCTTGCTGACGCCCTTCCATAAGAATAACTTTACGATTCTCATGGATAATTTTTACTTTGTTCTTTTGACAATCGTATAGTTTGAATGGCTGAAGCCCGTGATCTAGCGTGACAATCTTACAATAACTTTCAATGAAGTATATCGGATCATCAGCGCATTTCAAATATTCTTCAATTTCATCTTTCGTGAAATTGAGAGGAACACCTGATGCTTTTAAATTTGAATTTCCTAAGTAGGATTTTGAACTCATCTTCTGCTAATCAATTTTTGCAATTCTGCTGTGCTTCCGACAAACAATGCGTTTGTCACATGTTGTGGTTGTTGTGTATCGTCTTTTTTACTCTTTAAGTCTTTAACTTTTTTACCTAAGTCTAGCAAATCTTTATTTGTATCTGAAAGTGTTTTAATCAACTGTCCAACAACTTCATATGCTCTTGGAGATTCACCCTCTTTTGCAAGATATATGATATTCTCCATAGCAACTTTGCCTTGTTCAATGAACAATTTTAAATTCTCTCTTGCATATTCGTAATCTGCATCAATTGATTCATCACTAGGTCTATCTGATGACATATCAGTTTGTTTAGCAACTGGAGTTATTTCTTTTACAGTAGGCAATGTTTGTTCTATGACAGTAGTTTGCATGTCAAAAATGTCATTCAATTTAGTGTCAATAGGAGTTTTCATGATTCAGTTGTTGTTTTTGTAATGTCAAAGTTATAGTCACCAGTGAATGTTTGTATAGACACATCAAGATTTTCAATCTTAGAAGTAATATCTGCCCTATCAATATATTTAGATTTCTTAACTGGTCCAAATAGATAGCCTTTAACAATAAAATCTAGTTGCCAAGTTATAACTCTACGTGAATCAAAGTCTCCTTCATAAGTATCATCTGAAGTTACATTCGTTAACTCAATTGGTATATCCATGTTGATTCCCAATTCAGGAATCATCTTCATTGTTACAGTCCAATCTGGTGTGAAGAATGGAACAATTTGTTCCATAATATGTGTGCCATCTTCTGCATTTTTTACGAATGCATACAATGAAAAGTTAAAGTCATATGGTACTGGCGTGTATGCAAAGTTAAAATCTGTGCCGCCTGTATCTTGTCCTAGGGTGTATTTGTGTGCGCTATTTAATTTTCTACTTGGCGCATATGACATTGACGTAAAATCGAACCCAAGTCTAGGCACCGTGATTGAAATTTCACGGTTCAATGTTGGGTCTGCAATAATTCTTGTAACAAACTTTTGCTTTGGACCATACTCAATAGGCACATTCAATGTCTGTGTTTTATTGCCATTCAAGTCATATCGTTCAACTTGAATTTCATTAAATAGATTGCCAAACATTATGACATAACGTCTTAATGTGCCGTGATAAAAATCGTGACCGAACATCATAGTTAGTAAGTCCTTGAATCCGCAAATGGATTTTGTTCTGAGAAATCTAGAATATCATCATTAATGATCTTCTGTCCGATGAATTCATTGTCTGCTTGTGCTTCAACTGCAAGAACAACATTGCCTTCGTTGACGATAAACGTTCCATCTTCAAGCAAGAACAACTCAGAGTTTTCGTCCAATAATTTGTCATTGTTTGTTGTTGAAAGACTGTATTGAGTTTCAATATTATCAATATCAGTAATTTCTGTATTGAGTTCTTCGTTAGAATATTCGTATCTATCGCAACGCATTTCGTATGTGTATAGATTACCTAACTGGAAGAAGTTTTCAATATTTTCTGTAAATTTAATTTCATACATGTAACCAAGCATTGGTATCCAAATTAAATCACCCTCTCTTGGTCTTATAATAGAATCGTAATCATAACCTTCTTCGGTAAGTAATATACTTCCAGTTTCATCTAAGTATGAATATCCATACTCTGTTATAAGATTTGGTTTGAGTGCTTGAGTGAAACGTTTTTGTGATACAACAAATGTGATAGATTCGTCAATTTGTAAACCAAACTTTGACATAAAATCTTGTTGTCCTTGAAATCCATCATAACTCTTAATGAACATCTCTATGTCAAGTGCATCTTCAAACTTTGAATTTACATCTTCCATGTAGAGTTGATCTAGACCAGGATAATTTCTAGGAAGATAATATCCCTGAACACCATATATCTTTATGGATTCAATAATAAGGTCTTCCAGTACAGATTGCTCTCCCGCAACTCTAGTGTACTGATTGAAAAATCTATTTCGAGCCATGATTATCCAAACATATCTGTAACAGGCAAACTAAATGAAGAAATCATTTCTTGTTCTAGTTTAGTGATTGCATCAACCGCTTCATCATAAATCTTTTGCCCGTTAAATGTTACGCCTCCTGGCATTGAAAGTCCTTCAAACTTCTTAAGATTATCGCCCCATTGTCTTTTAATGAGTGCTGTTGTATAGTCTTGTAACCACCAATCAGCCCATGCGTCTGTGTACACATCAGGATCAACACCTTCGTATGCTTCAATGATAATGTATTCACCAATTGTAGTTTTTTCTGCCCATGCCATGTCGATGTATAAACGATTGCCGTGACGATTATATCTTAGAGATTGTCTACCCACAAACAATTCTTCAGCAAGCGCAACGTTCTGAAGTGCCATAAAGTATGGTGCATAGTTTGTGGTATTGAATGCGTACAGATCGTTCAATGCAATTTGATATCGCATGTTAAACAGATTGTTTGTTGAATAACTGTCGCCAATGTTGAATATGTTGATGACGCCATTTATTGTAGATGGAATATCAACATATTTGTTTGTAACATCTTGTTCAGTTACTTGATGTGCAATGTAAGTTTTTTGAGACCCATCAAAATGATAGTCTTGCCAATATAGAAGTGCTTCGTCAACTCTATCTTCTACTTGAGTGTCATCTACGTTAATCTCAATGACTGGTTTGCCTAATTTACGGAGACAGTATTCTTTGAATTCTTCTCTTGATGCGGGTTTTGCCATTTCATCTCCTTTTTCATTCTATTTATAAAAGGAGATATATCTAGTTACCAAACCCAAGAAACAAAAGAATGTCGAACGCCCTTTGTTACGGGTTCAACTCTGTGTGGATATAAAAAGACTGATGGGAAAATTAGTAGATCACCTTTTTCAAATGGTATAACTGTATCTTGCCAAAGAACAAGTTCACCACCTTCAAACTCATCATTAAGCATACCCAAAACTGTTAGCGTTGGAATGCCTTTTTTAGTGCCGTCAAATACACTAGTGATATGATCACAATGTTCTGACATTATTGTGTTTTCAGAATACTTATTAAATCTTAATGGTGTATAACCATTCCACGTTTTCCACCAAGGAAGATCAAGATGTGTATAGTATGAATGTATCGCACTATGAATTCTTTCAAAAATGTAGTTGTATGTTTTTGGATTCGCATGACATACATCTAATTCTTTATAACCCCTTAAAGCATTTTCACTCTCAGTTTTTTCAGAATAACTAGCCCAATGATGTTCTTCCCAATTTGAATTTTCATTGTCTTTTATCGTTTCATCACAAACTTCGGCCGATAGAAATTTGGGTATTCTTTTCAAATACGCTTGTAAGTTTTTTTGCATAATATAAACCTTACTTATTCAGGTGCTTCGGTTCTTGGTTTTGGATATTTTTGTTTGATTTGTTTGATTTGTTGATACCATTCAGAATCTTTCAAATCAAGTTCTTGATCAATTGCATCCCATAATAATTCTAGTTGTTTGTATCCGTCAGGATATTCTTCAGTTCTGTCAAAGACATATTGATAGTGATCTGCAATTGATTTTTGTCTTTCAAATTCTTCTAAAACTTCTTCCCAAGTTGGAGGCTCAGAATTATTTGGGCATCTCCAACCTAAGAATTTTTCTTTGCCACCACTTAACACATATTTTGCGCCAGGTCGTAATGCTTCAATTGCAGTTTCTATACCGTATCTCATACTTTTGCCATCAATATTTTGTTGATTCGCAATTAAATATTCAGCACTTCTAGTCATATTATCATCCTCAATTTAATATATTATTGTTGGGCAATCAGTTGGCAAAATACTCTTCATGTGTAATCCATTTTCCTAAGGCTTCAACCCACATTGCAGGACCTTTTGTATCTGGTGATAATGGAGGGCGAGGTATTGGAGGCTCCCAAGCACCCTTGTCTTCATTGAAAACCCAAGATACACAATCTGGCGGCTTAATAGGAATAAATGCATCTCTTGTTGCATCATATGTCATTCCTCTTCCAGCCGCATTTTTTCTTATTGGAGTACGCCCTTGTTTGTGTTCACCATATTCGGTCCATACTGAATATTGTTTCCAATGAGAGTGTCCAGTCAATGCTGTTAATAGATCAATACCTTTTTGTTCAACTTCGTTGCCATTTGCATCTAACATATCTTCATTGCGAACAACAAGCATATCTATTACAACATTGTTTTCATCTAATTTTGCAAAATTTGCCATTTCTTTTATCCTAAGTTATGCTGTAAATGTTCCAGAACCAGTAAATGTGTGAATAGTATTTACTGCTACTGAGCCAACACATGTTACACATGTATTTCCGCCTGATCCTCTTTGAAATCCAGCATATTTAATAATAGCAACACCTGTTGCGCCAGTATGACAAGTGCTGAATGAATTCACGCCAGATGCGCCAGCACCTCTATTTGCACATGGCGCACATGGCGCACAAGAACCAGGATTACCACCCGGAACCGGACCTTGTGCCCATACAGGAGAAGCACCGTCAAAGCCGGTACCGCCTTGATTAATCGAACTGGAGTTGAATCCTCCACCAGCACCACCGCCTGCATAGCCTACTGTTGAGCCTGAAATCGAGAATACTAAACCTCTACCGCCATTTCCATTGCCTGTGCAACTTGCATCACTTCCTCGGGTTCCAGCACCACCTCCACCACCATTGCCACCACTTTGAGTGGTGTTATTACCCCCATCATTACCAAATCCTTGAATTCCAGGTAAAAATCCAAAATTTGATGGCCAGTGCGCTCTACCATCACCTATGTCTGGACATCCGTATGGATTACTTCCGGAGCCAAATGCAGGTGAAGTCATTCCAGTTTTATATCCCCCCCCACCGCCGCCGCTACCACCACCTATTGGTCCGTAATAAGAGCCAGGAAGTCCTGGTCCGTTACCACCACCGCCACCACCGAGTGCTGTGATGACTACGTTACTTCCTGGATAAAGCGCACCGCCAGTGTACGTGAACGTTGAGTTTGCACCGCCAGAATTGATTGTGTCATTTTGATGGGTGGGCGCCCCACCCGAACCAATTGTGATTGGGTATGCACAACCGCTTCTAACAGAAAGTCCGTTTGCGTAAACAACTGCACCCGCTCCACCGCCACCGCCCGTAGTCCAACCGCCACCAGCACCGCCACCACCGATTAGTAGTAACTCAATGTCGTATAGGTTTGACTGTCCGTATTCAGCGTTGTTTTGTGCATTTCGAATATTTTTTAAATTCCAAATGCCGCTTCGTTCTTTTGTTGTAGGAATTCCGCCTTGTGCCATTATGCCATCTCCTCATAACTTACTATAATTACTACGTCAGAACCAGATGATGTATTTGCTGTAACAACATCACCTTCTTGAAGATAGAATGATTTGCTCAACACATCAATTGATGCTTTTGGTGGTACGTCAAGATTGAACACAACTGGATATGATGTGTTAGAACTTGCGTATCTTACGAAACTAACATTTGATGAAACAGTATTTGCGCCTTTGTTTGCAAGCAAAATAGTGTTAATTTTAAATGTTTTGCTGTTACCGTATGTATTTGTTACGACACTTACTGTACTTGTGCTTGTCAAGTTAGCGGCCGCTGTGCGTCCGTTAATTGTCGATACGTTTACTATGTTTAAATCTGCCATTTTGATGTTCCTCTAAGTATTTTTAACTATTTATAAAAAAATTTTATCCGCCAAAGACAATTGCCATTGCAATCGCTTTTCCTGGAGTTGCAATTGTCTGAGTTGTATACGTTGTAGTACCTAGTACCAATGCAGTCTGTGCAGAAATTGTATCAACTGCTAAGTTTGCGTATAGATATCCGTTAGCAGTCAAATTAATTGTTGTTGAGGGTTCAACGTTATATCCCTTAAACAGTTTCCAAAAGCCATCAGAAGCATCTCTGAAGAAACCTGAGTGTAAATTGGCAGCCCCATCACTATACTGTCCAAAAAAACCAAGATCAAGTGTATTTGCAGTATTGTTGTTAGCAATTTGCAACATGTTATCTTCAACGTTAATGTGTGTCGTACTGATAGAAGTGTTAGTACCAAGAATTGTCACGTTACCCGTAACTTGCATGTCACCACCGACATACAAATTCTTAGCAATACCAGCACCACCATCAGTCATCAATGAACCAGTAGTAGGACTTGTCGATTGCGTAACATCAAGTACATCAAGTACGCCACCAACATATAAGTTTTTAGCAATACCTGCACCACCAGCAGTCTTTAAAGAACCTGTTGTTGCAGACGTTGATTGCGTAGTGCCTTGAATATTAACGTTTGCGGCAATATCTGCACTTTGCCCAATGTAAACGCTTTTAACGACACCCAAACCACCAGCGGTTTTCAAAGAACCTGTAGTCGTAGAACTAGAATCTGTAGTTCCCGAAATAGTTGCGCTAGTATTTGCGGTAATTGTACCAGTTAATAACGTAGTGTCAAAGTAATTGATTGCGTTTGCCGCATCATTGAACGTTGATCTAAACTCGTTAAACGTGTTTGCTAATTGTACTTGTAATATTGTCATGTTTCTCTCTTACTTTTTAGTGATTTGTAACAGCAATTGCTTTATTTCACCCAAATCAGATTTGATTTGATCGATTTCAATTTTAACTGAACTCAATTCTTGTTTACTTCTATTTATATCAGAAAATTGTCTCTTTTGGATTTTATACTTCAAAAGAGAATCTACATCCGTATTTAGAATTGCTTTAGAACCTGCTTCACGTTCGGTAAACCCACGAACGGGATCGATAATTTTCAATTTGTTAGGTGTGATCATGCTAATGCTATTGCTCTCAAATCTTTAACTTTAGGTGCTTGATTCGGACTGCTTGACGTAAACACTACTTTTACTGCAAAGTATTTAAATCCATTAAATGTTCTGCCATCAGGTGTCGTATATGCAACTTGATTATTTAGCACTTTGTAGAAGTCTTGTCCAGTTGACGTACCACCAAACGCACTCTCAACAGTCATATTCGTATTGTTTGCAATAGTTGCAATCACACGTTCTGTTCTTGCTGTACCAACTGCAATTGTGTCACCAATCTTCAATTGTTCTAAGAACTTAGTAGAAGTACCATTGACTTGTGTGTTTGCACTATAAACTGCAATTGTACCACTTAACTTTTCAGAACCACCGGTTTTTGCTAGAGAAGGAACAATATAACGTTCTTCTTTAAACTCATCAGCATTTAACGTGAAAGTCTCTGTGCCATCTAAACTCATTAGAGTATAGAACTTGTTATCAAAACTATCTGCATCGTTTTCATTTAATAGTTTGCAATAAACTTGAATGCCTGTTCCTGGTGGACGATTTACTCTCAGATAAACACTTAAGTCTGCCGCTTCAAATCCATCGTTCAATGTAACAACTCTAGTTATATATCTAGAATCAGATGCATATGGTCCAGAAGGATTCTCTTCATTGCGAATCGTCATAGTTTGACTTGCCGCATTTGTTGTAGTAAAATTCGTAGATACAGTCATGTATACATTATTTGTAACTGATTGAATTCTACGATACTCATCACCAAAGTACGCATACTCACCAGCAAAAACTGTATTAGAAAAATCTGTTCCAGAACCAACAACAATGTTATTGCTTGAAGAATATGTGACAGTACCAGTAATTGCTGTGCTTAGATTGTTATTGATAATATTACGTGTCAGATTGAAACCGATGTTTTCGTTATCAATGTATGGCGTAATATATTCATTCGTTGTACTCAACGTTGCTCTTAAAGCAAGCGATTTAATATTTTGAATCGTTTCGTTTGCTGTCGTAGAAATTTGTTTTCTTGATGGAAGAATAAGTCTCTCAAAGTTTTTAATTTCACGATATGTTGCATCAAGATTGTATGAAGCATCGGCAGTTACAATTTCATAAAGAATATTTGTTCCCGGCAATACTTGGTCTCCAATAAATGGATGTAATGCATCGTATGGAATTGCTGTTGTTGTTCCAAGATTTGTGAGGTATGCAACTTTAGAAGTTGTACCGAAGTTACAAATCTTCATTGTGAATTTAACATCAAGATTTTGTCTAGCAGTCCATGTTTTATCATTTGAAGATGTGAACAATACACCTGTGTTATATGCAGATTCAATTCGAGTATTTGTTTCTGGATTTGTAACGTCAATCGCACCAAGTTCTGCCACCCAAATTGCAAAATCTGGATCGTTATTCTCTGGCTTGATTGTAAATGCGTATTCGTTTCCTGGAGACAAATAGATTGGATTTCTAAATGTGAATGTTGTTGCTAAACTTGCAGTTTCACTCACATTGATATTTGCGTTATTCACAAGTGCATGATCACCAGTACCAATTACTTGTGGTCCTGGATATCCATTAATCATCTCACGTATTTCTACACGTACATTTCTATTGTTATTCGTAGATTTTGTTCTGAAATATAAATCAATTGACGCAACATAAAACCCCTGTGGGTATGTCTCCGAGTCTACGTAGAAACTTTGTGATACTGGATCCCAGTTTCTTGGAGGTGGTGGAGGTGGCACAAATTGTCTAGAAATTTCTGTTCTAGTTGATGAAACTACTTTTCTACCAACGACTTGAATGTTGTTTGTATCATTGAATGACACATTGAACGGGCGTGAGTTAATTGCAATCTGACTCTTAACTTGAGATACACCAGAAGAAAAAATTGATTTTCTTGCTGATGTTAATGTTGTACCTTCAGAATTTGTTGGACTATCAGTAATCAAGAATTCACGTTGGCCAACATTAAAACTATTTGCAGGAACTCTGAACAACAAGTAAATCTCGTTATTCAAAATACGAAATGCTTGTGATGAAGCACCATCTGCTACTACAGTATAATCTGTTCCTGCACCACTTATAATACCAGCATTGCTGAAGTTTGTATTATTAATCTGTGCAAGTGTTTTTGTGCCAGTTAACTTAATTTGTTTACAATTAGCAGTAACATCAACACCATCAAAAAATGCATAAACTCTAGCCTGATCTTTCATACCAGTTGCATTAATGATAAAGTCTCTTGAACGCATGTACAATGCAACTTTAACGTCAACAACTCTATCGCCAGTTACGCTTTGTTTTGGTGTTGTTGATAATGAACCGCCGGCAAGTTGATTAAATACTGATTGCGTTGTTTGAAAAGCGGCAGTAGTGACAAGAAAGTTTCCATCCATTGTTGATTGTTGTGAACCAGCAACTTGATTTGTTTGTTGTGTATTGCCAAGCCAATGCTCTCTTAGTGGCGCAACTTCAGTATTCCATGCGTTTGTTAATGCTCTCCAATTGTCTGCGTCACCGGTATCATCATATACAATATTTTTTGTTGCATCAGAAGATGTTTCTACGAAGTTATCACCAAAAGGTGTGACTTCCATATCACCCGTCCAAATAAAGTTCAATTCACCGGCAAGAAGCAATTGTTTTGATGCATAAGGTTGTGTTAACCCCGCAACTGCTTCTGATGTGTATGGTAGCATAATTTTGCTACCAGTATTCAATGTAGCAGTTGATACTGTTGTGCTGTATTGCATACCAATAACGTTAGTATTTTCTTGCAAGCAAGTCAAATAACGTTCTGGTTTATTGATGGCGGCCGCCCAATCAGGACTTAATACATTTGAAACTGCAAAACCAGTGAACGGATCAACAAGAATACCATTTTTAAATCTATCAATACCATCAGCATCTAATTCAGTTTTTTCTGTTGCTTGTTTCTCTAAGAAGTTTAATGCAGTAAAGTATTCTAACTTGTCAACACGATCATTCAACTGTCCAATGTCCTTCATTGTATATCTCTTGTTTCTCAAGAGTTTAATTCTCACATCTTGTGGTTGTGAAGGATATGGAGGAACTGTAATCTCTGCTAACTCTAGAGTATCAGGCAATTTAGGTGGTGTCAAAGATTTTTGTGCAGATGTTGCGGATGGTACGCCATCGTTAACACCAAAAGCACCACGACTGTTAATGAAGACTTTTGAAATTCTACCTTTGTAATAAATTAAATCTGCGTCAAAATCTGAAGTTGGTTTTGGTATATGTAGACCACCAGTTGGAACTTGATATGTTGCAAGATCAGCAGGATTCAATGAAGTGTTTGCTGTTTTGATTGGTCTAAAATCGATACTGTCTCTCAATATAAATGTTTTATTTGTGCTTGGAGATATGAAATTAGGAATGTCGGCAGTATTGATTGTCGTATTAGATGTTGCAGTATCGTCAACTGGATATGAATCAACTGAACAATATCCAAGACCCTGTGTAGTGTCATGTGTAAAGTGATCAAATACTGCAAGCAATCTACCAGTTGGAGTGTATCCTGTATCTGGTGTAATCGTTGCGTGTTCATAAGCATAGTCACGCTGACCATTGTCTAGTGTGTAATATGCAGTAACGTTTGTGTTGCTTGTTGAAGCGGCTGTATTAAAGTCTGAAGACTGATAAACAGCACGTAATTGATAAACGTCAGCAATACCTAATCCAAATGGACCTGCTTTACCACTTGTATGTGTATTTGGATTTACATTTGCTGTTGCATTGGCAACAAGTGTTTTTCTTTTCTCTCTCGCATTTGTTCTGTCCATTGAAGCAATAACTTCAGCAGTAAATGTTGCAGACTCTTTAATATCAATAACAACTGTACCAGGAGAAGAAACGTTAACTGTTCTTGCGGCACCAGAACCACCATAAGAGGTTAATGAAATTGGTACGCCAGTTGGAAGAATCTTAGTAAATGTGTTTGCGACTGTGGTTGCACTAGCCGCTTGCGCTAATGTCAAATACGTATTGTTTGAAATAGCCTGAATCACACGGGACTGACTGTTGAACTTGATAATATCGCCAACATTCAATGATGTTGTGAATGCTGTGCCAGAACCGGTTACAATAATCGATCCATTAGTCGCAGATACAGTACCAGTTAATGTAGATGTTTCAACGTTAGCACCAGCGTTGTTGATAACAACCATGTAGTATTCATTTTCTTGAGTACTACTTAGCAAACCAGTACCAACAAAATTCTCGGCAGAATCAGTTGTTGCAATTGTAGCAACGCCAGAACTAAATGTTACTGAGAATGTTTTCTTAAATCTAAAACCAGTTTCAATATCTTGTACTGTATTTCTAATTGTTTTTATTGCATTATATGGCAATGGGAAAATCATAGAATTATATGATGTTTCACCTAATACTGCATTGCCGTTTGCATCTAATACGATATCGCAGAAACGTTTTGGTGTTGCGGAGTCATAAATTGATCTTACATCTGAAAATACTTTACCAGATGTTGTCATTGTGACTTCATACAAATACAAGTAATATCTTGCATCAGCAGTACCTTGAGAACCGCTCACATACTCAATTGATCTAACTCTTGCTTCACCAATTTTAGAACCAGTTACAGTAGCAGTAGAATATGTGTTTGCGGTAATAACCGATTGTACTGTATCGTACAAATCAATCTTAGTGCTTTCCATTAAGTCCCAAGCACCAACTAATTCTTTGACTTCAACATACTGTCCATAGTTCATTTGAGTTTTAGTTTGTTCAACGTATTGAGTTGTCAAACCTTTAACCAAGTCAACTGGTGTTCTTGCAATAAGTTGATTTCTATATCCAGAAACATAACACGTAAATGGGTCTACTTCAAGCAATAGTAAACTGTTGTTACCATTTTCGGCTGAAGTATATCTACCACCATTTGTGCTTTGCAATAAGTGTTCACGCACAGTAACGATAGGATCGGAAACTGCATAGTCTCCAGATTCTTCGAATGTTCTTTGTGCCATTGCGTCTTCAAGTTTACTTTCAACGCCAGTTACTTTACGTTTTTTAGCAATACCATTTTCTATTTCTAAAATCTTGATGAATTCATTTTCATCTGTTGTTGCATCAAGCGCAATTTTTGTCAATACTGTATCGATCTTAAGTCTATCTGCACCAGGCGCTTGAAAGTTTGGCGTGCCTTGTGCGTTATCAACAAGTGTAGGGTCTTCAAGATAATCAGTGTATGATTTGTTTGGAACAATACCAACCTTGTATGAAGGTATATTTGTATACTTGTCGAGAATAATTGTTTGACTATCGTGCTTAACAAAGTAATCAGAGATATAAATGATACCGTCTGATAGTGTTAATTTTGATCCTTTTGTGTATGTTTCTTCTGTTGCAAGTCCAGCATTTGCAACATATTGAGTTGCGTCTGTTGTCAATGACTGTGCGTATTTTCTAGATGTTACGCTTTCAGTAAACAAAGTTTCATTATTGTCAAATACAGTATTTGCAGTTTTATCGCTAACCGCAGTTACATTAAGTGGGATTGTTGCGCCAGTGTTTGATACTGTCAATGCTGTCGTTACAGTTAACGTTCCAGATACATTCGAAACAAGAATTTTGTTTGCACCAGAAATTGGATCAATAAATCCAGTTTCGATTGTCGCAGTATTTCCTGTTGAGAATGTAATTGTGTTACCAACTCCAAGATTTGTTGCCGCATTGTTAACAGTCAGAACAATTGAACCATTTTTCTGATAGTTAATGAAGAACGTTTTTGGATCTTCACCTTCTATGTCACTAACAAGTCCAGCATATGCTTTGATGCCAGTGTTTGCGCCGTAAATATATTTACCATCAAAATTACTTACTGCAACTTCTGTGCCGTTATATGTGGAGTTGATCTTTACGTAATTTACATTCAAATCTAAATTTTGTTCACAACCATCAACAAGTGCGCCTTGTTTGAAAAAGTATTCAGCAAATCTACGTGTTTGTACTTGCTGAAGTGTTTGCGCTTGAGTTAACTCTCTAGCCTGAACAGCACGTCCAGGAATAAAGAGTACTCTCGAAAACTTTTTGTCTTCATTATAATCGTCATAATATGGACTTACGTTTAAGTCCAACCCACTTGGATTTGTATTTGCCATTTAATTTTCTTAGAATTGGATAATCAATTTAACGTCTTCGATCTGATCGGTTGCTCTAGCAATAGGCACTCGATTTTCAACATAAACAATGTCACCTGTGTATGGTTTTAGTCCTGGTGTTGTGATTGCCGCAATTGTTGCAGTTGCACTAGATGTTCCACCAGTTACAGTTGCGCCATTTGCAAATGCTAAATTAACAGGTAACGTTGTATATAGGAATGGTGAAGTCCACTCAACAACTGTTGCTGTGTTAGAACCGCTTGTTACTGTTTCGTCAACAGAGAATGTTCCTGATACGCCACTCAATTGATACTTGAATGTCTGACGATACAATGATGACAATGCTCTTGTTGATGTGCCATATTCGTATGGGTCACGAATCAAAGTAACTTGTCTAAATTCGTTTGCTGTAGAGAATGTGTTTGCTTCGTTGCCGTCTAAGCGAACGTTAAGCATAACATATTTTCCACCTAATTCTTCTACTGCATCTGCGCCATGTCCACCTTTTGGATTAATGATTGCTCTTGCTGTAGCCGCACCAGAACCAAATGTAACGTTTGCTGTTGTGTATCCAGAACCTGGACTTGTTACAGTAACTTTATTAACTGCGTTTGCGCTAATTGTACATGTTGCTGTTGCGCCAGTACCATCACCAGTAATTGTAACTGCGGGTGCAGAAGCATATCCAGAACCGCCTGCTGTTACTAAAATAACGTCAATACCACCATCAACTGCGGCCGCTTGAACGTCCCATTGATCTTCACCGCCATCTGCTGTGAGTGTTTGAACTGAAATATAATCGTTTGTTACAAATTTCAATGCTTTAGCAGTTGAAACTGTGTACATGTATTTCCAAATATAGCCGTCTGCTGTTGTAAACTTAGATGTTGAAACACCTGTTGGCTTTGTTGTAGATGCGGCACCACCGTTACTGAACAAACATTTGTAAACATTGTAGTCTTCTGTAATCACAAAAAACGCATAGTCAAATAATGTTGTATTTGTGTCATCATATTGAGTGTATACTGTACCTGAAGTCCAATTGTTTCTTGGAATTGCATGAGTTGTGTCGGATGCATTGACACGCTTTGCGCCATATGCTTCCCTCCATGGAGTATACTCGGTATTTGCAATTGAGTTTACTGGAGTTGGAGGACTATTATCGTCAGGAAACGCTTTGTTTCTACCGATTGTGAGGTAAATTGTTGTATTTGATGCCTCATCAAACCCTTCCACGAATGATTGTGCATTGTGGATTCTGAATTTGTTCGTTACTATTGATGCCATAAAGACTCCTAAAATTTCATTTGTTTTTATTTATTTATAATCGTTTGATAGAGAATTATTAGTTCACTATTAAATTTTGCTCTCGAATACCATTATTTAGAATGCATTTTTAAGCAACTTTGTATGCAATCACGTTTGTAAATGGTAATGCTGGTGCTCTAGCAATAACCATAGATGTATTACTTGAAATTCCGCTTACAGTTAAGAATTCATTATTGGCTAGCATAATGCTACCAGTGATGAATTGTGTCGAGAATGTTGTTCCAGAACCTGTAACTGTGTTAATTGCATCGGTAAACGTTTTCGCAGAGAATGTACTAATCGGAGTTCCACTCAATGTTGAAATTGTTGTTGTGCCTAATATACCACCATTAGAAGAAGTTACTGTTCCTGCAATTTTTACATACTTAGTTATATCATCTGTAACTGTAATGTCTTGTCTGACTTGTAAATCAAATATTGTATCTGCGTATGTAGAAATTGGCGTAGATGCATATGTTGAGATTGGATAGTCACCGAAATTTCTAAATCCATATCCAGATGATGTTATACTACCACCACGATGAATATCCATTTCAGTACGTGATGTTATTGCATTATTTACTGCACTCGGAGAACGTGTTACTGCATATGCATCACCGACTGTAGATGACATTGATGCATTCATCTGTAGATTAAATATTCTAGAAGTTGAACTTTCTGTTACAGTAGAAGTTAGATAGTATTGACTAAATGAATTTGATGCAAGTGCAGAAATTGGGAATGTCGCAAACGGCGTCATCTCCAATTGTCCCCACGTTATACCATAAGCGCCGAAAACATTTTTGTAAGATATCAACAATCTTGTTCTTGGTACTGTAAGTGCAAGTGATGTTGATTCAACAACCGCAACTTTAGTGCCAATCTTGATTACATATTCTCTAATCTCCGATACAATATCCGCATGAACGTCAATAGAATTCTTGAGAAGAATTTCACCAAAGAATTGAAGACCAGCAGGGTGAATAATGCTCTTAACAGTATCAACGTATTCAACAAATGCAATACCACTCTTAATCACATAAGAGAAGTCTTGATAGAAATATGAATCTTGTAAATATTTGTAATCTAATTTACCATCATCATTAATCCAATTACCTTCTTTGATACCCAAACCAGTAATGATTGGAGTTAAATTTGCATTGCCATCACCAACTAATGTTGCATTTGCATTTGCGGCAGAATAATTAATACCAAAATTCTTAACTTGTAATGCACGTATTGAACCAACACCAGCAACGTTATTTGCAGTATCAACTTGAAGCGTTGAACTCTTACCTTGAATGTTTGTTGCAATTAGATTTGCGCTAGTGCCTGTAGTAGAACTAACAGTAATTGTTGGCAAACTTGCTGTTGTATATCCTGTACCAAAATTAGTCAACTCAATACGTTTGATTGGACCTTTAACGCTCCAATCTTCGTTTTTGATAATGTCGTAGTAACTATTTTCGGATAGCATTTTATAGCCATCTTCAAATAGAAAATCGTATGTTATTGTTTCTGTGACGGATGCAACTTGACCTGCGGCATTTGCACCGGCACCACCAGTGAATATAAGTGTATTTCCAACACCATAATTCGATCCAGTGTTTGCAATCGTAATTAAATTGGAAGACAATAATCCTAATGATGCAATTGTAGAATCTTGCAAAGTGATTGTTGGTGATTTAGTATATCCGCTACCACGATTAATAACAGAAACTCTAGTAACTTCACCGACTGTGTAAGTATTGTTTCCGCTAGTGACTGAGTATGAATTTGCAATTTCAGTAACTCTAACAATTAAACCAGAACCACCAGTGCCGGTATTATTAATTGATGCAGAGGTATTTAATCTATAACCATGTCCGACTGTATTAACTTTAAGTGCGCTAATTGGCGAATCACTAATTGAAGATACAACAACTTCTGCTTCACTACCATTACCAGCAATAGTGATTTGATCTGCCACGCTATAACCAGAACCACCATCATTGATAGTGAATCCTGTAATTAATCCATAAATTGATGTGGTTAATGTAGCATCGTCAATGTCTACAATTGTCTCACCCGCACTAAATGTTCCGCTTACTAATTTAAGCGTCAACTCTGCAATTTCAACTGCACCAATAAAGAACTTCTTAATGTCTACAACGTTTGCAAGAACGCCAGATGTTCCACCACGTATTGTTTTTTCTAAGAATTCAAAAATTCTATCTGTTACTACTGCACGTACAACTTCAGTCTTTTCAAAATTACCATCAGAAATACGTAAAACGTCTTCGCCTGGATAATAAAATTCAACATCTTCATCATACAATAATTTGAATAGAAAGCGATATGACTGTTCGTTACTTTTTGATTCAAAGAAGTTTTTAAATTTTAAAGCAAGAAGTCTTTTGTTTCCATAATACTCTTTTGGAATACTATCATACAATTCTTCTCTAAGATAATCAACGTACTTATCAACTGAGTGTTCAATTGTTCTGTTTTCTAATAATTGTCCAGATGCTCTGATAACATTGTCTTTGATTGTATCAATAACTAATGTCGCACCTGAAGTTGCGCCAGTAATAGTTTCACCAATTTCAAATGGCAACTCTGAAGTCAATAATATGATTAAGTCACCTGTTGCAACTTGTTTAATTGTACCTGTCGAACCACTAATTGATCCTGTTACAGTTTCATCTCTTCGAAACGTACCAGTCTTTGTTGTGTAGGTAATTTTAGTTGTCTGCAACCATTCATAGTATGCTTTTAGAAAAAGCAAAAATCTTTCGTTCTCTGCGAAAAAAGTATCGCCTAAGAACGAATCAATCTTTAATGATGGATTGAAATTTGGATCGTACATTTTTATCTATTTACCAAACTAATTGTTTTATCGTCCAACATTGTTATGTTTACGTCAGCATCACGTATCTGAATGATTTGCTTTCTCAATGGAAGAATATCTTTGTTTGCTGGTATTGCAGTTAACTTCAATGTGTTACTTCCATCAGCAAATGCAGTTGGCGCAAATGATGTGAGAATAACTTTACCTGTTGTGTAGTTTAACGAACCTGCATTATTCAACACACCAATTGTTGTGCCTGATGCAATTCTGTAAATTCTAATGATACCATTATTTTCTTCAATGAAACAATTATCCAATCCATTGTAAGTGAATGCATTTGATGTTAGTTTATTTCCTGTTGCATATGCTTGAGATGAAAGTCTACCATCTGTTGCAGAATTAATTGGATTTGAAAAATCAATTTCATATCGTGTTGCAACATTCAATGTTACGTCTTGTTCTCTTCTCATTCTTACAGTCAAATCACTATTTAAAATTGATCTGTCAGCAAAGTCGATTAGACGATTAAGTTTTGAGAATCTAAAATATTTTGAGAACGAATTAATTTCTGAAGTATTGTAATCAGTCACAACATTTTCAATCAAAGAATTCAATGCACCTTCTGTCAGAGTTGTTGAATCTGAATTATACTTTGCCGTAATATCAATAAGCAAATAGACGTATTCTGGATCAACAATCTCTGTTGTTACAGTTAAAACTTTTTTAGGTTTGATAACAGTATTGATTAAGTTATTCTTTTCTGTTGAAGTCAATGCATTACCAACAGCCGGTTTTACTGCAATGTAAACTTTACCATATGTTGGCGGGTCATTGTCCTCACCACCCCAAACAACTACAGAATCAACTGTAGGCTGTTTCAATAGTAGAGTTTTATAATCTTCTGCTGTAACTACACGATTTTGTGCTTGATATGATTTTGGTGCATTGAAACGAATAGATGAAATTGATTCTCTAATTGCACCACCAGTGGAAGAATCTGTTGCACTAAATGTAATTGTAGTCACATTTGTAATTGAATCATTGTATGTTAAATTTAAAACGTCATTTGCGTCTGAACCATTTGTCACGATGTATTCAATGACAATAATATTGCCGCTATCGAGTGATACACCAAAGATGCCATCACCAAATTTAATTTCAAACTGTCCGTCTTCTGCTTCTTCAAGAAAATAAACTTGAGATGTAGTTTCAATTTCAACCAAATTGTCTGGTTGAACAAATGTTCTTGATGTGCTATCTGTTGATGAATTTAAAACTGATACTGCAATTGTTGTTGTATCTACGTTTGGATTTGGTATTAAAAATCTTTGTTCTGCATCTGAAGTATTTACTGTATATCTTCTAGTAAGATTTGCGCCTTCTTTTAAACTTACAGTTCCAACATAACTATCAACTGCGTATAATGTAATCGCTTCTTCAGTTAAAAATTTGAATGTCGTATTGTCAACTTTACCATTAAATTCTGTGTATTTTGGAATTGTAATTGAAGATGGTGCACCAGTAACAGTACCAGTAACAGTACCGCTAATTGTAGATGCGCTAGTTGATCTTGGTGTATAGTTTAATGCTTTTGCTAAGTTAACAACCGAATTACGTTTTTGTGCTGTCGGTAAGAATGCTTCAGATGCTACCATGTTCAGATAGAATGAATTGTAGTATGTATTGTATGCAAGCAAATCCAACAGAACAGACATGCCAGAACCATCAAAGTTGTAATCTCTGAATTGATCTTGCGCTCTTAAGTAACTTTTAAAATTAGTTTTGATCGAATCAAAATTAAGTTCGTCTACTTTTAAATTATTATCTGAAGCCATTAGGCAGCCCTCTTAACTATTGTTGTTATGCTTGAAACTGTATTCGTATTCTTTATTTTATATTTAATTTGTAAAGAAACGCCATTGTCATCATCAAATGTAGGCTCTACGCTAATAACATCAATTCTAGGTTCAAATTTGCTAAGTGCGTCATACACACTATCTTTCATAGTATTCTTAGTAAAAATATCTGCATTAGAGAATAAAAGACTAGAGATTGTGCATCCGTATTGTGGATAGAATGGTCTACTACCTCTAGATGTTCTAATCAAATTTGTTATCGAACGTCTAATGGCTAAATCATCCACAATAGGGCGAACATCACCACTCACAGGATGAGGGGTGAAGTCTAGTGAAAGGTCTTTGTAAAAGTTTAAAGTAGCCATTTTTTCTTTTATTTATCCTGTTTATTCGGCAGTCTTAGCGTCTTGAATTTCTTTTCTTCGCTCTTTGGCTGCCTTAGTTAACTCTGCTAATGCTTTTCTTGCTCTTGTTCCTGCGGCTTTGTTTCCTTTGTCTTCAAACTTTTCGTTCTCAGAAAGATATGTTTCAAACAATGATGATAAGTTTTCGTGATTTGTCATGGTAATGATCCTTTATAGTGTTGACATAATAATTGACAAGTGTTATACTGACTGTGTAGCCTTTGAATATTATCCTGTACCAACAGCAGTACTTCCAAGTCCAGTTTGAACTCCTGTGTGAACGTGAGTGCCTAAGCCTACCGTTCCCGTAGTTATAATCGGAGCAGTTACGGAAACTGCACCTGTTATTGCACCAGCAACATTTAACAATCCAGTTACATTAACCGAAGGTGCGGTAATTACCGTTCCAGATGATGACTGTAAATTTAATGCGCCAGCAAGTGCTTTGACACTTGCATATAATCCAGCGGTTGCTGTGAATGCACCACCAGCAGTAATAGAAGCAAGTCCACCAGCAACAATGCTTGTCGCTAAAGTTGATATGACACTTACCGTTTCTGTTGCATTTAAATTAATGTTTTTTGCATTTAAATTGATATCACCATTTGGCGCTTCAATTGAAATATCATTTGTTGGCGAATAAATTGAAATTTTTCCATCAGAATCAATATTAACTTTTGCACCAGTTTTGTGCTGAATTAATATGTGTCCATTTGCTTCAGTTAAAGATTGCTTAACAATTTCAACTATGTTATTGCCAATCTCCCAACAAACTGTATTTGCAGAATTGTTTGCAGTATTAACTCTATTGAAATTACGTGTAGTAGTGAGTTCATCGCTAAAATACTTTTCTGTTGTATCCGGTACAGTAGGAAAGTATCCTAAAATTGCTGGTTCTTGTGCAGACAATGCATCTAAGAAGAATCCAAAAACCCAATCACCCAACTTCAGACTTGCATATAAGTTTGAAGTATTTGTTGGATGAATTGAAGTCGCCCAAGGCAAATCTTCAGTAGGAACTAAATCTGTGCTTTTTTCTGGATGATATCCAAAACATCTGACTTTGCATCTACCGAGATTGAGTGGGTCTTGAATGTCTTCAACAATTCCAACCCACCAAATAAAACCATCATGTCCTAAAAAATTTCTCATTTAACCCAAGTGCTTAAAATATTGTATTTGTCTTTCTTGACTTGCAACCCATTCGTCTGATGGCTTACCTTCGCCTTTGTAATATCTCAGAGGCTTTCCAGTCTTCTTAGAAACTAAAGCCCACTTACCATCTACTTGTTTTAATACTTCAACAAGTTCTGGACCGTAAACTTCTTCTTCCCACTCTTCTTTTGATAGAGTAGTTCCTTTAACGTAATCTTTAAATCGTTTCATAACTTGTCTAATTCTGATGTATCAACAGCGCCTGGTGGTACATTATCACGTATCCATGTGAGCAATTGTTTCTTTACATCAAGTTCTGTTTTTGCAGGTTTTCCTGGTTCTTTAAGTGTAAGATACTTAAAGTCTTTGATTACAGGATTTCCTTTTTTATCTCTATATGGTTTGTTTGTTCTAGGATCAACAATGAAAACTGTATTCTCTGGATTATTTAGAATGACATAAATTCCGCCTTGAACAGATGGTGGCATTGCAGTTGTCACTAGATTGTAAACAGTCTCGGCAGCCCCTTTGTGTGTCGCTAAAAGAATATCTTCAGGCACAACTCTTGCTCTCGACTTATTGTTCTTTATTGCAATTTGATAATTAGTTAGAACCCAAGATACGTGAATATTCTTTGGTTCGTATCCTGCTTTAAAGAGTTTTGGCAAAACATTTGTCATGTCTTCAACTTCTTTGAATGTGCTGTCAAAAATAAGATTTGGTAATTGACCTTTTTCAGCGCCAGCAAGCATTAAGTCTAATGTTTTGTCTTTTGCGCCAGTAGCACGTACAAGAACGTGCAACATGTATACGTGTGTCGGAGTTCTTAAATTCAAATCACCCATTCTAAGATTCTTGCCTATCATCTCTCTTTGAATGAGTTCTTGATCCTTTGTTGAAATTTTATCTCCATACTTGTCAAGCAAATCTTTAGTTGTGAATTTTTCAATTGCGTCTAGTTTTTGAAATGCAATTTTCAATTCGTCAACGTCACGTATTTTGAATTCGGACCCTTGCATAAAGTGTTGAATAGCAAACCCTTTGCCAGAACCAGCACCACCAGCAAGAAAAACAATTTGTCCATAACGTGCGCCTTTGTTGTATAGAATTTGTTTCTCTACAAGTTGATGTGCTTTGTAGTCTTTTAAATCTAAGTATTCTGTAAATGAAAGTTTCATTTTGTCCTTCTATTTCCTAGTGCGGTTCTAATGTCCGCTTTAATGTCTTCGAATGTTGCATCGTACTCCGTGTGCTTATCAAAATTTAATGGTGATGATCCTCTACTCAAATGCATTGTTTTTATATATTGACTTGATGACATTGCATGTATAACTGTAGTCACAAGATATCTACCAGAGTAAATTGGATCAAGTTCCGGAAATGCTGACTGAGGATTCAACATTACAGAAATCTGACTTGGTGTTGCAAAATTGACTACATTGCCGATGCCGATTGTATTTGTACCACCTTGAATGTCTACTGAAATCTTAAACATGCTTTTTGATAGTTGCCCATAGATGTGATTACTCAACCAAGAATCTCTATTGACAGATTCATTAATACTTGATAGAATCATTTTTCGACCTGGTGTTTCATTCTTTTTATCATCGTATGTATTGAAAATATTTAAACTATTGAAAAGTTTATTTGAATAGAAATCTTTTGTTTCAGTCGTATCATCAGTATAACTTAATTTTTGAACTTTATAACTTCTCTTGATAGGATTGATTGACGATATTGTGCTATTGTAAAATCCTAACATCATACCATTCATATGATTAAAGTTTTCTAATCTTTCATATCTAGATGCACGAATTGTAGCACCCTCAAACATTGCGGTGATTTTTGGTGCGAACACAATAGTTTTAGGTGGAACATTCTGAGCATCTTTTAATAATTTCTCCACACTACCAAAGTAATGGGTAGTTGTAAATGGTTTACCATCAGCATAGTTACCAAAAACTGGAACAAATCTTTCAAAAAATACAAAGTACTTATCTTTACTGCATGATCGTTGTGCAAGATAGTCAATTGCTCTATGTGGAGGCACACCAGTGCTGATAAACGGACTTGTTAAAGTTATTTTTGGATCTTCTGCAATGATATCATTTACACTCATTTCTTTATAGATTGAGTTGACTACTTCCCAGATTGTTGTGTTCTTATAACTCTTGAATAAGTTTTTCTTTAGTGAGTTGACATTTGATTTTGATGTGAAAAATATATCAAACTTACTCATCAAATTCAATGGCGAGACCGGACTCTTCGAAATCTTATGTACAATTAAGTCTTCTCTCCATATGATGATATCAGTACTATTTGGTTTGCACATTTTCAATATAAGTGTTTCACCACCATGAATTGCAAACTTTTCTAAACCTCCAGCAGTATCATCAATAGTCAATTGCCCGCTAATGCTTGACGAAAAAATACTTTCTTCTACGATTAAATTTGAAAAATAACCTTTGATATCAATTTCATCTCCGCTATTCATTAACAATGCAATCTTCTTAATCTCAAATGAACCACCAATATCGTTTGGTACACTTGAGTCTTGTCTTATTTGAACTTTATTGCTATTCATTTCAGCATTAGAAGAACCAGCAATTGCCGCATCGCTACTTTGTTCAAGTCTATTGCGAGTATTTGTTGTTAAAATTGCCATTTTATTTTACTGGTTTATACAATAAAGATTTTAATTCTGTCTGTAACGAACCAATAAGATTTGGTCTGACAAGTTTAATTCTTGATTTATTTGTATTCAATCTCAATTCATATTCATATACAGTTTCAGAACTTCTCGCAGAAACGCTCAAATTTTGATATGATGTTAGATCGATAATATTTTTGTCGGTGTCATAGTAATATTTAACTGTGTTTAATGTATATCCAAGACTGCCGTACTTTTGAATTAAATATTCTTGCAACTCTGAACTATTCTTAGGCCACTCTTCATAAATGTTATAAATGTCATTTGATAACAAAACAACCCAATCTAAATTTGAGTCGCCATAAAATTTATACGCAACATAGTCTGGTTTCTCTCCATCCTTAACAGTATAAGGATTGTAAGAGATACCACGATAGTCTTTTAAAAAACTTTTAATTTTAGCAGACTGTGTTATGTCAATTGCTCTAAGATAATCGTATTCGTTTACCTTGTATGATACTTTTGGGTATAGAGTAAATATGCTCATTATAGTAATACCGTTCCGCTTAAGTATTGTTGTGTAGCCTTAGGTGCAGTAATAAGAACAGATTCTCTTAATGAAATTGTTAAGTTAACATCTGTTGGGAAATATTGAGTATTATTTCCTTTGCCGTCAAAGAATGTCATTTTGTTTTGTGCGCCATAATCTACAGATACGCTTTCAATCATGCAAAACTCTGATCTGAACAATGTAGATAATTCAGAATTGCCATCAGAATTTCTGTAAAGAACTAACTCAAACTTGACCATATCTGGATAACCAAACGTGAATATTTGTCCACTATTTTTAACAATTTGATCAATCGCACCTTCAGCATCCGTTGATAAAACTGCTTGTCTATTAAAATAATCTTTCAATGCTTGTTGATACAATGCTGGATCACTTTTATACAATTCATCATCTTCTTTAGGTGGTGATTCATTTCCACTTCTTTCTAATTCACCATCAGTATTATGTCGACCAAATGTATCAATTACATCACTAATAGTTGCTTCCGATCCTGTTCTAGGTGATGATGCAACTCTGAATGATGAAATAATTGACAACATATTTTCTGCTTCAGTTTGATCGTGTGGTTTCATATTAAACGGCAACTGAAATCTTCTAAATGATGGACCTTGATAAATCAATTGTTGAAAATTGTTCAACATAATTCTTTGCAAGAATTCAATCTGAGGTTTACCTGATTGTCCAGCACTTGCAACATATCCTGTCGCACCAGCAACACCTTGCACAATTTGTTTCTGCAAACCTTCGATCCATGAAGAACCTAATTTACCTAGTGTTTCCCCTAATTTATCTTCAAATATACTCGGGCCAGTTGGGTTACCCATAATACCTTGTGCTTCTTGCCAACCATTAAGCAAAGAAGAATTGAATGTGCCTCCAAGTCGCACATAAATAGTTGGTGCGTTGAATCCTGACATAGTGACGCCTTTAGCGTCATAAAATGTAAATTTAGCCATAGGCACAACGAAATCTTGGTTTCCATATTCGGCACCAAAAACTATAGTACCAGCAGACGGATAATATGCGTCTCCTGTTGGAATGCCAAATATAGCATCTTCTGTTGCCATTACTACTCCTATTGAAATTATAAACTATTTATGTCATACAAAGGTAAATTTAAGCCTAAAAACTATAAAAAGTACAAAGGTGATCCAACAAATATAATCTATCGTAGTCTATTAGAAAGACGTTTTATGGTTTATTGTGATGAAAATTCTTCTATACTAGAATGGAATTCTGAAGAAGTTGTAGTTCCATACGTGTCACCACTTGACAATCGATATCATCGTTATTTTGTAGACTTCTGGATGAAATACAAAGATCGCAATGGTGAAATTAAAACAGTTTTAATTGAGATTAAACCTGCAATACAAACACAACCTCCAAAACGAAAAGACACGCCGACTGGTAAACCAACAAGACGATTTTTAAATGAAGTCGCAACATGGGGTGTCAATCAAGCAAAATGGAAAGCGGCTACAGAGTATGCAAAAGACAGAAAATGGGAATTTAAAATCATTACTGACAAAGATTTGAGATAAATAGAACATGGCTACAATATTCGATAACATATTACAACAAGGCGTTTCTAAGGGAATCGTGCCTGCTAAAAGCAAGGCGGCGAGAACTTGGTATAGAGATGCCGCAGGAAAGTTAATGTCAAACATAACTCCTAGCACATTTGAGAAAAGAACAGATAGTGCTAGAAAAACTGACGGCATGGAATTTGGATACATGTACGCATTTAAGTACGATCCTAAATGGAAAAAAGAGTTGCCGTATTACGACACCTTTCCATTGATATTTCCTGTTAAGTTTGAGAGTGATGGATTCTTAGGGATCAACTTTCACTATTTGCCTCCAGTATTGAGAGCAAAGTTAATGGATGGATTGTATTCGACATTGACAAACAAAAACTATGATGATACGACAAGAATTAGAATATCATATGAGATTTTACAATCTGCGGCTAAGTATCGATACTTCAAGCCAACTCTTAAAAAATACTTAAGGGAGCATGTTCGTTCTAAGTTTTTAGAAATACAAGTAAACGAATGGGATATCGCTTTGTTCTTACCGACTGAATCATTTAGAAAAGCAGACACAGGACGTGTTTGGGAAGAATCTCGTAAAAAAGTAGGAAGATCATAAATGGCAACGCAATTAAAATTAGATACAGTTACAATAAGGGCAAAAAAAATGGAGAACGGCGCATCTTTCAGTCTTTCAAAATTTAGGGCTGGTATTGGAAATTTAGTTCGTCCTAATCTTTTCAACGCAACACTAGTTGGATATACTAAAGTTACGGGAGGACTATCTGGTTCTTTACCGGACATTAAAGATACTTTTAGTTTTAGGTGCGAAAAGGCTGAATTGCCTGGACGCACACTTGCAACAGCAGATGATGCTGTCGGTGGTGGTCCAGCATTAAAACTTCCATATG
>Ga0209401_1000465_pt1 | contig 27441 bp, 27 predicted proteins | sample M_140807_MF_Meta_FD_187318 | JGI IMG/M metagenome (GOLD analysis project Ga0209401, IMG submission 187318) | Freshwater microbial communities from Lake Montjoie, Canada to study carbon cycling - M_140807_MF_MetaG (SPAdes) (version 2) | ecosystem: Environmental > Aquatic > Freshwater > Lake... | reverse complement strand
CTTTGCTCCTTTGTTTATGGGGAATGGCAGGAGTCGGGGTGTGCCAAAATACAATCAATAACGGTGTGGCTGCTGTGGTGAATAGCGAGGCGATCACCTTCCGTGAGGTTTTAGGTCAGACACAGATGGAGGAGGACGATCTGCGGGCGCAGCAGCAGGCGGGAAAAATCACAGATGATGAGAGAAAGCAAAGAATCAAGAGTCGTAGAAAAACAGTGTTAGACTCGCTGATCGAGACGCGTCTGATCATTCAGGATTATAAAAAAAAGGGGTATAACTTTCCTGACTACTATTTTGATCGGGAAGAGAGGTCACGGGTGCGGGATCAGTTTGGCGGAGATCGACAAGCGTTGGTGAAGACGCTTGAAGATCGGGGGATCACCATGGCGGATTGGAAAAAGAATATCCGTGATACTTTTGTTGTGCAGCAGATGAGGCAGATCAATGCGAAGCGGTTTATTACCATCTCTCCCCATATGATTGAGGCGTACTATCAGGAGCACGTTAGAGACTTTCTGCAGCCCGATCGGGTGAAGTTACGAATGATTTATCTTTCGCCGGAAAGTGGCCCTGAAGTTGAGGCGGTGGGAAAAGAGGTGTTGGGTCAGGTGGAATCGGGCGTGGACTTTGCTCAACTGGCTAGAAAATACTCTGAGTACAACCGGGCTGGGGGTGGGCTTTTTCAGGATAATGGAGGTTGGGTAGAAAGGGATGGTTTAAAGAGTGAGTTGGCAGAAGTGGCTTTTCAGCTCAGGCCGGGTCAAGCGAGTGGTCTTTTGAGCCTGCCGACTGCCCAAGGAGCAACCGCTTACTATATTCTTATGGTGGAGGAGGTGCGGAAAGCCACGGTGACCCCGCTTACAAGCATTCGAGATCAGATTGAGAGCACGCTGGTTGCCGCGGAGAGTGAAAAAGTTCAGAAAGATTGGATCGATCGACTGAAAAGAGATGCCTACATCGAAAGATTCCTGTGAGAAAAAGGGAGCCAGTGGTCGGGATTACATACGGAGATCCTGCTGGGGTAGGTCCCGAGTTGGCGTCTTACATTTTTAGAAAGCTCGGACACTCCTTAACCCTTCGGAGAATCGGGCATGGGGAATCTCGCCCCGGTAAGCCTTCCTTGGCAGGTGCGAAGTTGGCCAAAGAAGCTTTGGTCGAGAGTGCGAGGCTTTTCAGATCTGGGGATATCCAGGCCGTCGTCAACGGGCCTGTTTCAAAGGAGTGGTTGGGGAAAGTGGGATTTCATTTTCCAGGGCAGACCGAGTTTTATGCCAAAGCTTTCAGAGTAAGACCTGATGACGTGACCATGATGATGATTGGGCCTCGTCTTCGGGTCGCATTGGCGAGCACACACATTTCGTTGCGGAAAGCGGTCCTGGGGCTTCGGGCCAAGCAGATTGTGAGAGCGGGAAAGCATTTGGGGGAGGCCCTGAAGAAGTTGGGCGTACGCAGGCCACGAATCGCCGTGTGTGGGTTGAATCCTCATGCGGGAGAGAATGGAAAGTTTGGCAACGAGGAGAAAAGAGTTGTGGAACCGGCGATCCGAGAGTTGAGGAGAAAAACGAATCTTCGAATTTCTGGTCCCGAGAGTCCGGATGCGGTGTTTCGAAGGGCTTGGAAGGGGGAATTTGATGGAGTGGTTGCTTTGTATCACGATCAGGGTCTCATACCAGCGAAGTTGTTGGATTTCGATGAAACGGTGAATGTGACTGCTGGGTTGCCGGTGGTTCGATGTTCCCCGGATCATGGAACCGCATTTACTTTGGCAGGGAAAGGAAAGGCGCGACCTGATAGTTTCCTTGCAGCGGTCCATTTGGCCAGACGGTTGGTGAAACTGAAGTGAAAGAGGTGACGGGGCAGGCTGCGATTGATCAACTGAAACGGTCGATTCCATCGAGCGGGCTGTTCCGAGGGAAGAGTTGGAGATGGTCGGACCAGCCTTGGACGCTTGATGCTGAAGAGGTGCGGTGGCTGGAGGGGTTGGGAAAAAAACTGGCAATCTTTCAGCGGGCGGCAGACAAACTTTATCGGGCGAGCGTTGCGGGGGATGAACCCAAATGGGTTTCGGAGTGGCTGGATCTCGGCAAACCGGAGGAGGTGATTCGCGTTGGGCGCGAGGCTAGAGGTGCTCTTCCAAGGGTTATTCGTCCCGACTTGATCCGAACGGAGAGCGGTTGGGCTTTGACTGAGATCGATTCCGTCCCTGGGGGAGTTGGTTTAACAGCTTGGCTTCAGGAGGAGTATTCGAGGATGGGACATTCGATCCTAGGTGGAGCTAAGGGAATGAGGTCGATTGGGCAGGAGATTTTAGGTGAACAAGGGGAGGTGGTGATTTCGGAAGAGGCGGGGGATTATCGACCCGAGTGGGAGTGGTTGTTGGGGAAGGATCGGGTGCAGAAAGCCGAAACGTATAGGCCCAAAAAAGGAACTTCTTATCGATTTTTCGAGATGTTCGACTGGATGGGATTGGGGGGGATTCGTAACTCCAAGGAGGATGGGGTGAAGTGGGAAGCTCCGCTCAAGGCGTATCTGGAGGAGAAGTTGTGGTGGGCGCTCTTTTGGATGAAGCCGCTAGAGGAATGGTGGCGGAGGGAACTGGGGGAGGGATACTTCAAGGAGTTGAGGGGGTTGGTGCCCAAGGCTTGGCCGTTGCGACCGATGGACCTTCCGCCGGAAGCAGTCCTGCCTGAATTGGGAATCCAATCCTGGAGCGAACTAGAGGGGTTTAGTCAAAAAGCGAGGGAGTTGGTCGTTAAGATCAGTGGTTTCTCCCCGCGAGCTTGGGGATCTAAAGGTGTCCTACTTGGAAGTGATCATCCAAAAGAACGTTGGGTTCAAGAGGTGAAGCGGGCGTTGGGTGAGTGGTCGCAACAGCCACATCTTTTGCAGAAATTTGCCCATCCTCTTTCCGTGAATCATCCTGTTTGGAGTGAAGATCGGGGGGAGATGATCGAGGGGAGGTGGAGATTGAGGCTTTGCCCCTACTATTTAGTTACGGGAGAAAAAGTGGAGTTGAAGGGGGCTTTGGCAACGTTATGCCCGACCGATAAGAAGTTGATTCATGGAATGGAAGAGGCGGTGTTGGTTCCTGTGGGAACAAAGAAGGGGCCAACCGAAAGCCCGTAAACGGAGATTACTTTTTCTCGCGGTGGAGAGTGTAGCGTTTCAGGAAGGGGTTGAACTTTTTCAATTCAATCCTGTCCTTCTGAAGCTTCTTATTCTTGGTGCCGAAGTAACGAGATGGGGGTTTCCCCTCCGCCCGTGCTTCTGTGCATTCGAAAATGATCTGCTCACGCATAAGGCGATAGAATGAACGAGTAGGGCGTCTGGGTCAAGGCTTCAGGAGGTTCGGGGCGCGATCGGCATAGCGGTTGACCCCGGAACTGGCTTGGGCGGGCGGAGGGCGGCGGATCTCCTCCTTGGCGGGTCCTAGGCTCATAAAGCCCTTCAGAATGAACACATCCACCCACATATCGGCTTGGGGTTCATAGGCACGGTAAGGGGCAAAGGTTCCAAAGAATCGGTACTGGTAGTTTTTGTCGTCCACGGGACGCGGGAGGAAGGTATGGGGCAGGGGGCAGGTTCTGGGGGTGCCTTCTAGAGCCACCCAACGAGCCTGCCGCCAGGACTCCTTGTCCTTTTTTACCCAACCCCAACCGCAGTAGTCCTCAACAATGGTTCTTTGGGCAACCCATGACTCCCCATTTGTATCCCCATGTTTCGCGGGGGTATGGGCAGCAGGAAGTGTTGCTCGAACGACTTTTTCTTCCACTGGTTTCCGTACCTCCTCATCGTCCTGAGTTTCTGGTGGTTCATCTGCAGGGGGAGGAGTGGTGGCTTGGGGATTGGCTTCAGTTGAATCTGAGGAAGTGCGTGTAGGAAGCGGGGGAGCCAGACAAACGGCCGGGATCGCGATCCAAACGAGTAGCGGAATCAGTAGACCCATGAACCATCCTTGCCGGTGGAGAGTTTCGGCATCCCGCCGTCACTGTAGTCGGTTTTGCCGACCGCCCCCACCATGGGTCTTCCTACAATCATCCTCCATCGTTGTGAGAACTCCTCGCCCGAATGGCAACCGTAGCTGACGCATTCCGCGTCTGAAGTGAAGCTTGAACCAGAAATCTTTTCGAGATCATCGACATGGACCACGAGGGGTTCGAGGGCTCCGCCGTCAACCCGATTACTGTAATCGAACATCCAGCACTTCTTGTTGGAGTGGCCAAAGTATTCGAGCCTACAAATCTTGGGCTTATCTTTTGAGCCGTCTCGGCGGAGGAGGGTGAAAAGCTGGGTCTTGTTATCAAAAAAGATGGGGGAGATGCCGATTTTTGCGCCGCGCTCCTGGATGAGCTTGAGGTAGTCGGTCTGATCCTCGGTGGTGCGACTGACATAACTGGGACGGAAGACCAGCCACACGATCTTGTCGTCGGCCTTCAGATCTTTTTTGAGTTCCTCGGCGCGGGTCAGGGCCGAATCGATGAAGTTGCCCCAGTATTTATCGTGGGATGCCTTTTTGTATTTTTCAAAAGAGCGAAGGGCAGGTCCGCCGGAAATCAGGACAACATCGTTTGCCTGCAAGGGGAGGCTGAGCAGGCTCAGCCAGCATAAGATCGGCAGAAGTCGCATATCGTGATGCTACTTTTCTTTGGGGCACGCTCAAGCGGGGGGTTTGGCGTTGACCGAAGGATACTGAACCGCAATTATTTACGTCTTATGTCGAAAAACACACCTATCACAGTCGCCCGCGGGGACGGCATCGGCCCGGAAATCATGGAAGCCACTTTGGCGATCTTGAAGGGGGGCGGGGCTCGACTGGATATCGAGGAGATCGAGATCGGGGAGAAGGTTTATCTGAGGGGCAATACTGCGGGTATTGAGCCTTCGGCCTGGGACTCTTTGCGCAGGACAAAAGTGTTTTTAAAAGCGCCGATCACCACCCCTCAAGGTGGTGGATACAAGAGTTTGAATGTGACCACGCGAAAGGCTTTTGGACTTTATGCCAACATCCGGCCCTGCATTGCTTATGCGCCTTATATTCGGACGAAACATCCGGGGATGGATGTGGTCATTGTTCGGGAGAACGAGGAAGACACCTATTCGGGAATTGAGCATCGGCAGACCCATGATGTGATGCAGTGTCTAAAACTGATCAGCCGGCCGGGTTGTGAGAAGATTGTCCGGTATGCCTTTGAATATGCCCGAGCCTACGGGCGGAAGAAGGTGACCTGCTTCATCAAGGACAACATCATGAAGATGACCGACGGTCTCTTTCACAAGGTGTTTGACGAGATTGGGGCGGAATATGCCGATATCGAGAAGGAGCACTGGATTGTGGATATCGGGGCGGCGAAGTTGGCCGATACTCCTGAAGCGTTTGATGTGATCGTGATGCCAAATCTATACGGAGACATTCTTTCCGATGTGGCGGCGCAGATTGCTGGGTCGGTAGGGTTGGCGGGATCAGCCAACATTGGGGATGGGTGTGCGATGTTTGAGGCGATCCACGGATCGGCCCCTCGGCGGGCGGGTCAGAACCTGGCCAATCCATCGGGTCTATTTCTCGGTGCAGTACAGATGCTCGTCCATATCGGACAGGCGGATGTAGCGGAGAAGGTGCACAATGCATGGCTCAAGACGATTGAGGATGGTGTGCATACCTACGACATTTTCAAGGAAGGGGTGAGCAAGGAAAAGGTGGGAACCAAGGAGTTTGCTGCCGCTGTGGTGGCCCGGATTGGGCAAAAGCCGAGCAAGTTGAAAGCAGTCGATTACAGCAAGGCGAGCACACGTCCTTTGACGACCCGGCCTCCGTACAAGCGGGAAACTTCCAAGCGGGAGTTGGTGGGGGTGGATGTGTTTGTCTGCTGGCCGACCGGGACGATGGAGGAGTTGGCGAAGAAGTTGGAGCCTTTGGCTGGGGACGGGCTGAAGCTGGAATCCCTCTCGAATCGCGGGATGAAAGTCTGGCCAGGTGGACATAAGGAGACCTTTACGGTCGATTCAACCGCCTGCCGGTTTCAGATGCCTGAAGGGAAGGGATCGGTTTCGCACAGTGCGGTGGTGAAGCTTTTGGAGCGGGTAACCCAAGCTGGGGTGGAGTTTGTGAAGACGGAAGGTCTTTACAACTTCGATGGAAAAGCCGGTTTTGCGAAAGGTTAATTTGTATCTTAGGCAGGCTAAAGTTTAGCCAGCAAGGACACCCAACTGGTCGCGGGCACCGAGGGATCGGGCGAGGTGACTGGGATCTGTGATGCCAGCTAAGGCCTCTCGATAAGCACGAAGCAGTGCGACGGCCTCCTCGGGTGATTCATCCAGCAACTCCAGCCGGAAGTGGCGTAAGCCTGTGGCAAGAAGTTGGGGAAGGTGAGAGGCGCCGGATTGGGGGCGAGAGTTGAACACGGTGTTGCGGCAACCGACATCGGCGCGAATGGGGTGAGATTCCCCGACACGGTCACGGACGGCGATTCGGTGATGGTCGCAGGGGCGACCACAGGTGAGATGGTCTTTGCCTTGGGAAAGAAAAGCAGCGAAGACGCAGTGTTCCATATGAAACATGGGGATGTGCTGGTGAAGGGTGAGTTCAAACCAAGAAGGTGGAGCTGAGCGGAGAAGCTCAAGGAGCTGGGTGATATCGAGATCGTAGCTCGGGGTTAGGCGTTGAATGCCCTCTGAGATGAAGAGATCTGCAGAGAGCGGATTGGAAACGTTGAGGGAGAAGTCGCCGATCATGGGGAGTTTGGCAGATCGGAAGTAGTCGAGAGCACCGAGGTTGCGGATGAGGACTCCGTCGGGTTTGGCATTCTCGATCAAGCGGAAAAATCCGGTTTCACCGGCCTTTTGGATTCGCGGGGTAGCGAGGTAGACGGGAACCTTTGATTTTTGGCGGATGGTTTCAACTGTGGGGGTGAAACGGCGGATATCTTCGAAATCGAGATAGAGGAGATCAGGATTTTCGGGGAGCAAAGCTTCAGCTTGGGCTGGATCGCGGCACAGAACCGAAATCTTCGCCTCGGCTGCGTTATTTCGACAATTGGTCCCCTCAAACCTTCCCCCACCCAAGCTAGACTGCTGCTCCGCAGATGACTGGAAGGTCGCTTGCGCGACGGCTTTTGCAGAATGTTGAAATGTCTGCTTGGCGATGATGGGGGCAAGAAGCTGCGGTAAAGCCGGCCCGGTTGATTGTCCCACATTCCCGGGATTGTGGGATAATGGAGCCGTGGCAGATAGGCGGGCGACGAGGTCGCGACGGAGGCGGTTGAGCTCAGACACAGGTAAAATCACAGGCTGGGGAAGGTCGACCGATAGGTCGCCGAGATGAAACGGCGTTCCTCCCAGTCGACTTAACTGATCCTGGAGGGACTCAAGGGTTAGAGGTCTGTTCCGCGCTGCAGCAAGGGGGACGGCAGACGATAACTGAATCTCTTGGTTTCTACTTGTGGCATGTATTTGAAGAGGTTGCCCAACCAGGCCGGATATTTTTAGATTTAGAGGAGTCGTTTCGGTTGGAGCTTCCTTAGAGCGTTCGGCCTTTAACAGTTTCTCCAGCTGTGGATCCTTAGTTTTCCAGACCCGGTCGCCTGGGCGGGTGGAGTGAGGAGGAAGCGATCCGTGACGGAAGCTGATTCGGTTTCCATGAACACCGAAAAGATATCCGCCGGGCTCGTTGTCGGTATCCGAGCCTCGATCGATGACGACTCCGTCGCCCGGATGAAGAGGGGTCAGCATTTCCTCGAGCTCGACCCAGTCAGGTCCAGTCCGGGCTATTTTTCCCGCGAAGGGGCCCCGTTTTTTGCCAAAGCGGGCATGCACGAGTTGCTGATGATCGACGCCATGGAACCAGCCGGAGAAAAGGCCGCGACTGAAAGTCATCTCGAGTCGGTACTTATCTTCCTTGGAGGCGGGGGAGGGGTGATTGGCTAAGGCTCGATCAATGGCCTTTCGATAAACAGAGGTGACGGCCGTTATGTAGTCGGGAGATTTGAGTCGTCCTTCGATCTTGAAAGAGTGAAGACCGAGTTTGATCAGTTCGGGGATTTCATCCACCGCGGCGAGATCTTGAGGGGATAAAAGATAGGCTCGATCGCCGAGATCTTTGGGCTGTCCGTCGACCTCAAGACCATAGGGGAGGCGGCAGGCTTGGGCGCACTCCCCTCGGTTGGCGCTTCGGCGACCCAGAACTTCACTGGTCAGACACTGACCTGAGTAGGCGACGCAGAGGGCTCCGTGGACAAAAACTTCCAAGGGAAGGCCTGAGGGATCGCTCGCAGTTGGAAATTTAGCCAGTTCGCGGAGTGAGAGTTCACGGGCAAGAACGGCGAGGGAGATGCCTTGGCGACGGGCAAAGGCGACGCCTTCGGGTGAGGTGAGGGTCATCTGGGTGGAGGCATGAATCTCCACTTGTGGGCAGACTTCACGGGCCAATCGAACCAGTCCGAGATCCTGAACGATGATGGCATCGACCTTGGATTCACCCACCCAGCGAAGGAGCCGTTCGGCTTCGACAAGTTCAGAGGGGAAGATCAGTACATTAAGCGTGAGGAATCCGCGGCGACCGCGGGCATGGAGGTAGTCCATGACGAGGGGTAGATCAGCTTCAGTGAAATTTTCGGCTCGGAGACGGGCATTGAATGCAGGGAGCCCAAAATAGACGGCATCGGCCCCTGCGGTAACGGCAGCTTTGAGGCACTCCCAATCGCCTGCCGGGGCTAGGAGTTCAGGTTTATGTGGCGAGGCCATACCTAAGGGTAGCCTCATTAGGGAGGGGAAACGAGCGGAGAGGTCTTAGTTAAGGAAACGGACCTTGCCAGTTTCCACGTCGTAGACGGCACCCATGACCTGCAGTTTGCCGTCTGCCTTGGCTTTTTGCAGGAGCTCACTGTTCTTGATGACCTCGATCATCTGATAACGGACGAGAGCTTCGACGGCGTGATTCAGCTGATCTTCTTTGGATAGGTCGGAGTGTTCCTGATGGATCTTATCAATGCCGGGTTGGAGGGCCTTGGTTAAAATGGAAATGTTTCCGGGAACGGGTTTGCCTTCAAGAGAGGCGGTGACGGCGCCGCACTTCGAGTGGCCGAGGATGAGAATGGTATGCACGCCAAGGGCGGCCACCCCATATTCGAAGGTGGCATTGACCTCAGGGGTATCAAAACCTCCTGCGTTTCTGCATACAAAAAGGTCGCCCACCCCGAAATCGAAAATTACTTCCGGAGGAGTACGGGAATCAGCACAGGTCAGGACAGCGACGGAAGGTGTTTGGCCAAGGTTACCCGTTTTCGCCACCATGCCCTTTTGCCAGTTATGGGCGAGTGCAGTTCCCTCCGTGAAACGTTGGTTGCCTTTTTCCAGGGTGGCTTTGGCGCCCTCCATTTTGATTTCGGACCAACCGAAGGAGGTAGTTGCCAGAGCAGTCATCAGGGTAAGTAGTAGTTGTTGCATGAGATATTGATAACAATGGTATTACGTTGAGACAAGGCGGACTGGTCGCTGGGTATATATTTGCTAGGATATTCTGATGGAGCGCAAACCCCCTTGGCTAAGGGCCAAGATCCCCGGAGGACCCGGCTATACTAAGGTACGGGATCTGGTTCAGGAGAACCGCCTACATACGGTTTGTGAAAGTGCGCACTGTCCAAACCTCGGAGAGTGTTGGAGCCGAGGAACCGCCACGATCATGATTTTGGGGGAGACCTGCACCCGAAGTTGCCGCTTTTGTGCCATCGCAACAGGCAAACCTGGGGAGGTGGATTTTGGAGAACCGGCACGGGTGGCAGATGCGGTGAGGATCATGGGGTTGAAGCATGCAGTGATCACATCGGTGGCACGGGATGATTTGCCCGATGGGGGAGCGGAAATCTGGGCAAGAACCGTCCGAGCGGTGAAGCATGTGAATCCTGAGACCCATATCGAAGTGTTGATCCCTGATTTTAAGGGGCAGGAGCAGCCCCTGAACACAGTGCTGGATGCGGATCCTGATATTTTGAATCACAATATGGAGACGGTGCGGCGCTTGCAGAAGCCAGTTCGAGTGCAGGCGCAGTATGATCGGAGTATGGAAGTATTGCGCCGAGCCAAGGCCAGGGGGTTTGTCACCAAAACTGGGCTGATGCTGGGGATTGGTGAGAAAGAGGAGGAGATTGAGGAGACCTTGGGAGATCTGGCCGCTGAGAAAGTGGATATCCTGACCTTGGGTCAATATTTGCGTCCGACAGAAAAGCACTTACCCGTGGAACGATGGGTGACTCCCGAGGAGTTTGCCCGTTGGAAAGATAGGGCGTTGGTTTTGGGGTTTGGAGTGTGTGAGAGTGGCCCCCTTGTGCGGAGTTCGTATCACGCAGAGGAGCAGTCGGCCAAGTTTACGGGAGTGAGCTAATCGCGATTGATTAGGAGCCGGGGGGAAGCCAGTTGAGGGTGATATCGCGCTTTCCTTCAGGGCCTCGAAGGTTGAGGGTGAGGCGGCCAGCGGGCGGATAGTAGACAGCACGGATTTCACCTTCCGAAAAACCGTAATTGCGAATGACACTGAGTGCTGCGCGGGCGGAGCCTTTCTTGATCCAGTTCCAGTCAGATGGAATCCTGTCTTCGGCGGCTTGAAGGGCAGGAATTTCGAGTCGGCCACCATGGTGAAATGAGATCGTTCCATATCCCCCACGGATATTTTTGCCTTGGGCGTTCACATTCACGATTGCATCCACCTTGGAGCGAAGCTGGAAAGTCCCAGGGGTGAGAGCATCTGTAATGACACGGCTTTCCATATCGGAGGTGGAAGACCAGGCGGACCATGGTAGGTCGGGTCGAAATTCGAGGGTAAACCCACCATCCAGCGAACCGCCACCTAGGAGGGCGTTGGCACGTCCGTAGATTCCTTCTGAGTTAACAGTGACGGCGATGGAAAGGTTTTGGGCAGTGAGTTTGCGGTAAGTGATCTGATCGGCGAATAGGGTGGGGACGACATTCTTTGCACGTTGGCCTGTGGAATCTTGGCCGAGGCTGAAGAAAAGATTCCCTCTGAGGTTGGTTACAGAGAGGTCGTACGCGGGGTAATCAATATCGGAGGAGGGGATGGTAAAGCGGGTGGAAAGCTGGAGCTGGGTAAAGTCGGTTAACTCCAGGTTCTTTTGTTCGGCGGCAAAACGGACGGGAAGAGGAAGAACGGGCTGTCCATTGATCGAGACGGACAGTTGGCCATCGTTCAGGCGGAAATCGCCGATTTTGTAAGGAGCGGAGGTGGGTTGGGGATCTGATTTCCTTTGTTGGATCCGATCGACAAAAGCAAAGAGATCATCTCCCAGATAAATGGTGGGGTGGGTGATGATGAGAGAGCGGATGCGGTGTTGGATGAGTTCGTCCCAGGTAAAAACAACATCGATCTTGGGAAAGGAGAGAACGGGGGCAAGAGGATCGGTTGGAGAGTAGAAAATGAGACGTTCGATGGTGGCGCTTTGAAGAGTGGGGGTTGTCTTATTATTTGAGGAGCCAAAGTGAACATCGGTAAAGAGCAGAGGGGTGGTGTCGCCAAGATGAAGGGGGGTAGTCGGGATTCCGGGGCCCAGATTATCGAGAAAAAGGGTCGAGTCTGAAACAAGGAGGTGATCGATGTGAATGGGCAGGCTTTTTCCACTACTGGTTGGGCTTTCCAAGCGGCTCAACCAACCCTCTGCACCATAGATGCGCAGATTGGCAAAGTGTCCTCGAAGAAAAGATGGCCCGAGGCGGATCGAGACTGCTTTGATGCGCAAGGCCGAACCGTGTTGGATGCCTCGGACTTCAATCTCCCCAATTCCGCACCAACTAGCTGAGGAGAAAGAAGTGGGGAGATTGGCGACAAAGAGAAGAAGATGGAGGGGGATCGAGGGGAGGGCCAAAAAGAGGAATAAAATCGTTCCTAAAGAGATGAGAAGGTGGCGACGGATCACATCAAGAGTTTAGGGCAGAGGCGGGGGTGGGACGAGAGATTCCCTGTCCCACCGCCTTGTGGATTGAGGGTTGGGGGATATCGGATAGGGTAGGTGTATGAGATGGGGATTACTTCTGGTTTTGGGGGTTTGTTTGGGGGGGTGTGCCTCGGTGCAGTTGGACACACCTGAACCGTTGCAGGTGGATATTCATATGAAGGTGGATGTAGAGCAAAAGGGCGGTGATGGAAAAGGCAAGAGCGAGACCCTGTCGGTGGCAGAAGAGAGGAGAATGCTGTCCCATCAGGTGCAGGTCTTAAAAAATGATCATCGTGTGGGCGAGGCAGCGGATGGAACTTTAATCTTGAAGGAAATTCCAAAAGACGAGGCTTACGCGGATTATGCCAAGACGGTGGTGACGAAAGAAAATGGAACACGGGCGAGGCTGTTTCAGGAGAAAGCGGCTTTGGAGGGTAAAAGTGAGGTTCAGTATGCAAAGGAGTTTGCGGAGCGGGCGCGGCAGGCGAGTTATCCCGGTGAGTGGGTGCAGGATGAGAACGGGAAATGGAGAAAAAAGTAGCCGGACGAGATGGGAAAAACGGGATGAAGCTGGAGGAGAAGGATCTGGTGGAGGAGTTTTCGCGGTCGGGGGGTCGAGGAGGGCAGAATGTGCAAAAAGTGGAGACCCGAGTGGTGCTACGACATCTTCCTACGGGAATCACCGTGGTTGCGCAAGAGGAGCGTTTTCGCGAGGCAAATCGGATTCATGCACGGAAGCGAATGGTGAAAGCTTTGGTCGAGCGGGAGCGACGGATTCGTTTGGCGAAGGCTGCGGAGAGGTCGCGAGAGCGGAGTCGGAAAGCGCAAAGAAGCTGGGGTGCGACCCGGGAGCTGGTGGAGGGAAAAAGGAAACGGGCGATGGTTAAAGCGGGCCGTGGAAAGTGGCGAGGGGAGGGGTGAGTGCTTGGGTTTACGTTTTGCGCTGTCGGGACGGCTCGCTTTACACGGGTTGGACAAATCAGCTTGAGAAGCGTGTTCAAACCCATCAAATGGGGCGAGGCAGTAAGTACACGCGGAGTCGCTTACCGGTTTGCTTGATTGCAGCGTGGAAAAAAAGAAGTGCTCGGGAGGCAAGGCGTGCGGAAGTGTTTTTTAAGCAGCTCACCAGAGATGCAAAAATGGTGAAAATAGGTAAGTGGGAACAAACGAAAGCCGCCGCCCGTATCCGGTTACGGACGGCAGCCTTCGTGGATTAGACCCCAGATTTTTTAGGTGTGCTGTCTGCTTTCTTTGCATGACGCTCCGCTTGAGCGGCTTTCTTTTCCTCAGGGTTGAGGCGACCATCTCCGTCTTTGTCGAATTTTGCGACTATGGCTTGCTTTTGGTTCGCCAAATCGCTCCGACGGGCGGTTTTTTCCGATTCGCTTAATTTGCCGTCTTGGTCGGTGTCATATTTCCCGTGGAGTCTTTGGAAGAGCTCTTGTCGGGATTCGTCGGCGGCTTTCTGCTCTTCGGGATCGAGCTGACCATTTTGGTTCGCATCGAAGCGTTTGAGCAGTTTTGCGCTTTTGTCTCCGTCTTGACAGGCTTGAGCAAGGAGACGCTGAGTGGGGTTGAGTAGGGTTAAGGCGAGCAAGCCTAGGGCCAGCGCGCCACGATAGGTGAGTTGTGTATTCATACAGGATTAAACTGGGGAATTCGGAAAAGGGTTCGGTTTTTTTCTTATAACCTCAAAAAAACTTCTGATGAGCCTAAATCCATGATGCTGATCCGATGGGTGGGTTATGATCATTTCGCTTTCTGATCCGATCCCTGACGAGCTTTAAAGAAACCTTTAAGACTGTTCTATTTTTTTAGAAATTTACTAAAGAGATTTCCTGGTTTGGCTGGGGTTGCGCCAGGTTGGGGTGTGGGAAGTGGGGCAGGTTTTACATTGAGAGAGGGAAGCGGAAGGGGGGATTTTACTGCGTTAGCGGGGACGGCCAAGGGGCTAAGGGTGCTTGAGCTGCTGGGGTGGCCAGGGGTGGAGGGTTGTCTGGGAGTGTTTCCTAGGGTAGCCGCAATGCCCATTTTTGGGGCTATGGTTGGATTGAACTTTTCAGCATGTAAGGTGGCAGTGGCAGGAATAGCCATTTGTGGCGTCCGTACGGCGATGCTTTTTTCTAGCGCCACAGCCATTTTTTCGACTGTTTTATTTAGCTGGTCGACTTTTTGAAGGAGATTTTGAGCCCAGACGGGTTCTGACGACGGGGCGGTTGATGTTGCAGGCGAAGAAGTATCCGCTGGTTTAGAAGCGGAACTTGGGGCTGCGGCAGCGGAGGGTGAGGGGGTTAGGGAGAGAGTGGAGTAGGCAACCCAATCTTGACCTCCCTCGAGAACGACAAGAGTGGAGTCTTGGATCGTTCCCGTGGTTCGAAGGTTCTGTAGGTCAGTCAAAGCAACGGGCCCGGCGGCCTGGTTCTGAGCGTCGACGTAGTAATAGCGGGAGGGGGTGCTCATCGGGCACAAGATTGAGCGGGATTCTTCGGATTGGCTAGAGGGGAAGTGGAAAGGGCGGTGAGGAAGTCGTGAGCTTTCCGATAACTTTTGGATTCGAGAAAGTGGTGTAGGCGAGGGTTGATCTGGGAGGAGAGTTCAGATTCCAGCTGTTCGAGCCTTACACAGTGGGGGATGAGATCGGGGGGGTTGGGATTTCTTTGTGCCGAAACAGCCAAAAGATACTCTTGTAGTGCCTGGAAAAGAAGATTTTCCGCTTGGGAAAGGGGCATAGCTGAGGGTAGGGGAGGTACGGTTGTGGTGTCGAATGCTTGAGTCGGCGAAGGTAACGATTTAGGAATAGAGTATGGCTGAAAATTTAAATCGGATCGCGGTTTTGGCAGGGGATGGCATTGGGCCCGAGGTGATGGGTGCGACGATGCAGGTCGCAAAAGAGGTCGAAAAGAGGCATGGGCTCGCCGTGGATTGGAAAGAGGGGTTGGTGGGGGGGGCGGCGATTGATGCGAAGGGAAAGGCGCTTCCTGAGGAAACGGTCGAACTTTGCCGTTCGGCCAAGGGAGTTCTCTTTGGAAGTGTGGGTGGGCCGAAGTGGGAGACCTTGCCTCCAAACGAGCAGCCGGAGCGGGCAGCTCTTCTTCCTTTAAGGAAAATCTTCGGACTTTATGCAAACCTTCGGCCTGCGGTTTTGTATCCCGAGTTGGTGAACTGTTCTCCCCTCCGGGCAGATCGGGTGGCGGGAGGATTTGATGTGCTGGTGGTTCGCGAATTGACCGGAGGTCTCTACTTCGGTCAGCCAAAGGAGACGACGAAAACGGCAAAGGGGGAGCGGTCGGTCGATACAATGGTGTATGAGACCCACGAGATTGAGCGGGTGACAGAGGTGGCGTTTCGGGCGGCGGCGTTCCGCAAGAAAAGGGTTACCCTGGCGGATAAGGCGAATGTTTTGGAAACGAGTCTGCTATGGCGAAAAGTGGTGAAGCAGGTGGCTGCCAAGCATCCGAATATCACGTTGGACTTTATGTATGCCGACAATGCAGCGATGCAGCTGGTGCGGGATCCGGGGAGATTCGACGTTCTTCTTTGTGAGAACCTATTTGGAGACATGTTGAGTGATGAGGCGGCGGCGGTGGCGGGTTCGTTGGGAATGTTGCCGAGTGCTTCGTTGGGGGAAGGGAGCTTTGGCTTGTACGAGCCAGCTGGGGGATCGGCTCCTGACATTGCAGGGAAAGGAATTGCCAACCCGGTTGCGCAGATTCTGTCCCTTGCTTTGTTGTTTGAGATGAGTTTAGGGCAACCGGAGGCGGCCCAAACGATTCGCCGTGCTGTGGCAGGGGCAATCCGGGATGGTTGGAGGACGGCGGATATTGCGGCGTCTGGTGAAAAAAAGGTGGGGACTCAAGAAATGGCAAAAGAGATCGCCCGGAGAGTGGCATTGGGCGAGGAAAGGAGTTAGAAACGAGGTATGCCTTCTACCTTACTTGAGTTAATGCGTTTGGGTGGCCCGATCATGTGGGTCATCCTCGGAGCGAGCATTGTAGCGGTGGCTATTTTTGCAGAAAGAATTTTGGAATACCGGAGGATGGGGGTACCGCTGGATCCTTTTTTAGATGGCATAGCCTCTTTGGTGAAGGAGAAGAGATTTCAGGAAGCTTTAGAGAGATGTGATGAGGCGCATGGGCCTGCAATCCGAGTCATTCAAGCTGGGCTACTGAAACGAGATATGCCTCTAGGCGATTTACGGGAGTCATTGCAGGAAGTCGCCCAACTACAAGTACCGAGACTTGAGAAGAACCTTTCCATTCTGGCCACTGTTGGATACGTATCGCCACTTTTGGGTCTGTTAGGAACGGTGACTGGAATGATCCATGTATTTCAAACGGTGAGTGGGGCGCGGGGCACCGTGCCTGTGGGGGAGTTGGCTGGAGGAATCTGGGAGGCTCTTCTGACAACAGCGGCAGGGCTGGTCGTGGCGATTCCTGCGTATGTTGCCTACAACTATCTGGCATCTCGAATGGGTTCGGAGGTGAACGACATGGAGCGCGCAGGAATTGAGATGATTCAAATCTTGAAGGAGGGAGGTCGCTCTCGTCCTGTTACAAAGGTGAGCACTCCGGTGACGACTGAATTACGTTCGGAGAAGCCCAAGCCATGAGGGTCCGGACTTCGGTCCGGATTTTGCGGGGCCCTTTGGATATGGCTCCGTTGATCGATGTGGTCCTGCTCCTTCTGATTTTCTTTCTGCTTACATCAACCTTTGTCTTTCAGCCTGGAATCGTGGTGGATCCGCCCTCCCCGGGGCAGTCGAAGGGCGGAGTCAGTGATACTCGATATGTGATTACTGCGACGGCTGGGGCGACCCCCCAGATCTTTTTCAATGACCGCGTGACGGATCTTGTGAAATTACGTGGAGAGATGGGGCGTTTAGCGAAGGCTGAGCCTCGGGCTGTCGTGGTAATTCGAGCGGATCGGGAGCTGCGTCATGGAGTAGTTGCCCAGCTGTTGGATTGCGTCGTTCAAAACGGTCTTTCAGCTGTCTTGGCATCGCGTTCGGGTGCAGTGGAGCCATGAAGTGGGGTTCCTCATCCTCGATGGGGCGCAGATTGATGGGCTTCCTTGTGCTTTCCTTAGGGGCTCATGCGGCCGCCTTTTCGCTCTTTCGTGATCCAGGCGAGAGCTCGCCACTTTATCCTCAGGGAGCGGGAAAGGTGATTCTATCGAATACCCTTGGTGGGGATACGGGTTTGGCAGATCTTTTTGATCCTTCTGCAATTGTGCTTCCGGCAGATCAAACGAAGCAATTGGCCTCTTCTGTGACCCTGCCATGGCAGGGAATGGCCTGGCCTGAGAGGCCGATCGCCCCAGCACCTAAGTACAGGCCTAATGAAGTGGGCCAAGATGTACCCTTGGCAGTGAAAGCAACAACTGCGAGCCCCTTTTATCGAATCAAGAGCTCGACTGCGCATTCAAGAAAAGGGGATGGAGTTGCTAAGACTTGGTGGGAGCTAAGTGGAGACTTGCGAAAAAGAAAGCCCACCAAAACGATTGAACTGTCTGCCATGAAAAGTGCGAACGCTTTAGAGCCGACCACGGCAAGGATCGGTGTGGATGAAGATGGGGCGGTACGTTTTGTGTTTTTAGAGGGCTCGACAGGAGATGCTGCGGTTGATCGGGAGGCCTCGAGCTTGATTCGAACATGGCGTTTTCAGCCTGCCCTAGGCCACTGGATTGAGTGGGGTAGAGTAAGGATTTTATGGGCGGTCGAACCTCCCGATGGGGGGAAGTTATGACGCTGACTGGTTCACAACTTCTTCTTCTCTACTTATGTCTTTTTCTTGGCATCGTATTTATTTTGTGGATGGTTGGAGGATGGAAAGCATCGCGTACACAAAGAAGGGCAATCGAGAAGGTGACTTGTCCTGTTTGCGGAGCGCAGACCCCAAGGGGTCACGCATGGTTTTCTTTGCGATGCGGCACCTGTGGCGCGAGACGTCGTTTTCAATCTGAAGTCACTGAAAGGAGTTGATTATGGGCATGTGGATCGGACGAAATCGAAAAGCTAGGGTGACCTATGGGTTTGATGAGATTGCTCTTGTTCCTGGGGATGTGACAGTCAACCCGAACGAGGTGGATTGCAGTTTCTCGATCGGAAAGCATACTTTCCAAGTACCTATTTTAGCGTCGGCAATGGATGGTGTGGTGGATGTGAAGTTTGCTGTGGCGATGGGCAAGATGGGGGGCTTGGCTGTTTTGAATTTGGAGGGTGTGCAAACCCGATACGAGAATCCTGCCCATGTTTTAGAGCAGATTGCTAAGGCGGATAAAGATGCCTGTACGCATCTGATTCAAAAGATGTACGTCCCTCCGATTCGGGAGGAACTGATTGCAAAACGGATTAAAGAGATGAAGAAGGCGGGCATTGTGGTTGCAGTATCCGCGATTCCCCAAAAGGCGGAGAGGTACGGAGCGATCGCACAGAAGGCGGGTGCTGATATTTTTGTAATCCAGTCGACCGTATCGACGGTGCGTCACGTTTCTTCTGAGTATAAAACCTTCGATTTGGCGAAGTTTTGCAAGACGATGAAAATTCCCGTTATGGTCGGAAATGCGGTCACTTACGGTGTGAGCATGGAGCTGATGCAGGCAGGAATCTCGGGTCTCCTTGTCGGTGTAGGTCCTGGAGCGGCTTGTACAACACGGGGAGTTTTAGGGTTAGGCGTACCTCAAGTAACAGCAACGGTGGACTGTGCGGCGGCTCGTGATGCGTATCACAAAAAAACGGGTCGTTACGTGCCGATCATCACCGATGGTGGGATGAACAAGGGAGGGGATATTTGTAAGGCGTTCGCCTGTGGTGCGGATGCCGTGATGATTGGAAGTGCTTTTGCCCGAGCTCAGGAAGCCCCGGGGAACGGGAATCATTGGGGGATGGCCACACCCCATGCAAATCTTCCCCGAGGCACCCGAATCAAGGTGGGTGTGACGGGTAGCCTGAAGCAGATTCTCTTTGGACCTGCGACTTTGGATGACGGGTCGCAGAATCTGGTGGGAGCGATTGTCACGTGTATGGGCAACGTCGGAGCCAAGACCCTGAAGGAGTTTCAGGAAACGGAGATCATTATCGCACCTTCGATCAAGACCGAGGGGAAGCTGTTTCAGACCGTGCAGGGTGTCGGAATGGGAACGCGCTGATTTCGGTAAGTGTAACTCGTCCGTTCGCGGAATAGGTGAAAAGCGGGGGCTGGGCTACAGGTTGTAGCTTAGAGACAACTCAAAGCGGGATGGAAGGAGTCCGATCCCTCAGCACTTGTGTGACCCGTCGCAGAACGGCGCGTTTTTTGTTTTGCCGCAGCCGCAGGCCCAGATGGGGCCGTCTTTCTCAATCGTAATCACTTTGGGGGCTTTGCCTGAACCTTTGTGGGAGCCGTCGCAGTAGGGAGGATTCTTGGTTTGTCCGCAGCTGCAGAAAGCGAGGGTTTGACCTGATTTTGCATCGATTTTGAAGGGAGAGGTTTGCCAGCTCATGGGCTCATCATTGAACAGTCATTGGAGAATGAAAGTGCAAACTGCGGGAGGTGGAAAGTTAAGGTGGAACGCGGGAGGGCGGGTCCTAACGATTCTTCTTATACCAATCGAGAAGGATACGGGTGGGGGTGTTGAGGGGCAGCTGGTAGGCCTCCTCAAGGCTGCACCAGCGAAATTCGTCCGCTTCTTCATTGAGAGTGACATCTGTCTTTGATGTATGACCGAGGTAGTTCAACAAAACAAAGTGGGCCGGTTTATAAAACTCTTTCGATTGAATGCAGTCCTGGACGAGGGCGAAACGAATCTGGGAGAGGGGGAGGCCAGTTTCCTCCAGAATTTCACGTCGGAGTGCATCTTCAGAAGATTCCCCAGCCTTAATCTTTCCTCCGGGAATTCCCCAGAGACCAGACCATTTCAGGGTATGGACCATCAGCAACTTCTTGTCTGGACCGATGATCAGGGCTCCAACGGTTGGGGTGGGAGGGATTGCCTCGGGTTCGGAGTGGCGGCGAAGGATATCCATAACGGCAAACATGTCGGGAGCAACATGGTCGGGAAGGGCTCGCTGCAGTTTCTTGAGTGAGTCGTAGCCTGTTAACACGGCACAGGAGCGGATATTGCCGTGCCTAGCGGTTTCGATGTCGTGCTCCATGTCCCCCACAAAAAGGGTCTCGTCGGCGCGCAGATGGTGGTCGGCCAGAATCGAATGAATCGCCTCCCGCTTATCCAAGATACCTGCATACGCCTTGTGGAAGTAGTGATCGACCCCGAGACGCTTGGCCTGATGAAGGAAATCCTCATGGGTGACCGTGCTTAACAGAAACGTCGGAAGCTGATTGTCGTGACAGTATTGAAGAATCTCTTTGGCTCCGGGCAGGAGGGAAACTGTGTGGTGGTGTTCACGAAAGACTTTACGGAATATTTTTTCGAGGCCTTCTAGGGCAACTCCGGGCAGATGTTCTTCGTAAAAGCCTTGATAGGGGAGGTAGAACTTTTCGCGAAAGGTTTCTCGGTCAAAGAGAGGCTTTCCGTGGAGTCCGAAGACGTGATTGGTGGCGGTGAGTACGGGTGTGAGGTCGTCGACGAGAGTTCCGGACCAGTCAAAGATGAGATTTCGGATCAATGGAAGAGTCGATAAAAAGAGAGTTCTTAAGCGTGGTAATCTTGCAGCGCTTGAACGGAGAGCCCATGGGCACGGATCGACTTAATGCCTTCAACGCTAGCTTCGGCAGCGGCTACTGTTGTCATAACCGGGATCTTGTTTCTTAAGGCGGATGTCCGAATCAGGACCTCCTCTGACCGTGCGATGGCACCTGCCGGAGTATTGATCACGAGGGTAATTTCCTTGTTTTTGATGAGGTCAACGACATTGGGACGTCCCTCCGAAAGCTTAAGCAGGGGAGTGACAGGAATCTTTGCGTCAGCCAATTTACGGGCTGTTCCGGAGCTAGAAACAATCTTAAAGCCGAGTTCATGTAGGCCTTTGCCGATTCTGACTGCAGACTCTTTGTCCATATCTCGGACGCTTAAAAAAACGGTTCCAGAGGTGGGCAAAGGTGGTTGGGCGGCCATTTGAGCTTTGGCATAAGCGAGGCCAAAGGACCGGTCGATGCCCATGACTTCTCCGGTGGATTTCATTTCTGGTCCGAGCAGGATGTCCGTTCCTGGGAACCTGGCAAAAGGAAAGACTGCCTCTTTGACGGAGAAAAACTCTGGAATGATTTCTGAGGTGAATCCGAGCTCCTTCAGTGTTTTGCCCGACATGACGCGGGACGCGATCTTGGCGAGGGGCTTCCCGATTGCCTTGCTGACAAAAGGAACGGTTCGTGAGGCACGTGGGTTAACCTCCAGCACGTAAATCTTATCTTTTTGAACGGCAAACTGGATATTCATAAGGCCGTGGACCTTTAACTCTCGTGCAAGGGAAAGTGTGGCCGCACGAATTTCCTCAAGAACCTTTTTGGATAAGGAACGGCTGGGGATGACGCAGGCGCTATCCCCTGAATGAATGCCTGCCTGTTCGATATGTTCCATCACAGCTCCGATGACGGCATCTTTGCCATCCGACACACAGTCGACATCCACCTCTGTGGCATCTTCAAGAAAGCGGTCGAGGAGGATGGGGCGACCAGGAGCGACTTCTGTGCACTCTTTCATGTAGGTGCGGATTTCATCTTCTGAGTACACAATTCGCATGGCTCGACCTCCTAGGACGAACGAAGGGCGAAGCAGTAGGGGAAATCCAATCTCCTTTGCGGCTACGAGAGCCTGTTCCGTTGTGGTGGCCGTACCATTTGGGGGTTGGTGAAGTCCCAGTTTGTCCAACATGGCGGAAAAGAGTTTTCGGTCTTCGGCGCGTTCGATCGATTCGACGGAGGTTCCCAGGATGCGGACTCCAGCGGCCTGAAGTTCAGCCGCAAGGTTCAGTGGGGTTTGTCCGCCAAACTGGACGATGACTCCCTTGACTAGGTCGTCCTTATTTTCAGCCCGGTAGATATGAATGACGTCTTCGGCCGTAAGGGGTTCGAAATATAGTTTGTCGGAAGTGTCGTAATCGGTGGAGACCGTCTCAGGGTTGGAGTTGACCATGATCGTCTCATACCCGTCTTCTCGGAGGGCGAAGCTGGCGTGGACGCAGCAGTAGTCGAATTCGATCCCTTGGCCGATTCGGTTCGGGCCTCCTCCCAGGATGAGGATCTTCGGTTTCTTGGTTGGGCGGGATTCGTCGTCTTCCACATCGTAGGTGGAGTAGTAGTAGGGGGTATAGGCCTCAAATTCAGCCGCGCAGGTATCAACCAAGCGATAGGAGGGGTGAACCTTCATCTTTTCGCGCCATGTCCGAACTGCGCGGGTTCGGGTCACCAGCTCTTCGGCGGGGCCGGGAAGGATGCGGGCGAGGTCGATATCCGACAGACCAGCCTGTCGGGCCTGGAGAAGAAGGGGGAGGGAGGCCGGGTTTCCCAGCCAACTCTGTTTTTCGATCGATTGAGCGACTTCTGTGATCTGTTTCAGGTTATCTAGGAACCAGGGGTCAATTTTTGTGACTTCGTGGACTCGTTCGACCGACCAGCCTTGGTTAAAGGCGTGGCTGACATACCAAATTCGGGCTGGATGAGGTGTGCGGAGTTGAACCGTTAACTGATCCTCAGGGACAGGGGGTGTGCGGGTTCCGAAATCGAGGCGACCTTCCAGACCTTTAATGTCCAAAGACCGAAGGGCTTTCATGAACGACTCTTGGAAGGTTCGGCCAATACCCATGGCCTCGCCGACACTCTTCATCGAGGTGGTCAGAACTGCTTCCGCGCCAGGGAACTTTTCAAAGGTGAAACGCGGTATCTTGGTTACCACGTAGTCGAGGGTGGGCTCGAAGGATGCAGGAGTATTGCGGGTAATATCGTTTTTCAGTTCGTCGAGGGTGTAACCGACGGCGAGTTTCGCGGCGATTTTGGCAATGGGATAACCGGTGGCCTTGGAGGCGAGGGCGGAAGAGCGGGAGACGCGGGGATTCATTTCAATGACAATCATCCGTCCTGTCTGCGGACAAACGGCAAACTGGATGTTGGAGCCTCCTGTTTCCACCCCGATTTCCCGAATGACGGCCAATGAAGCATCGCGCATACGTTGATACTCTCGATCCGTAAGAGTTTGGGCAGGAGCAACGGTGATACTGTCACCCGTATGGACTCCCATTGGATCAAAGTTTTCAATGGAGCAAATAATGACGCAGTTGTCTGCGTGATCTCGCATAACCTCCATTTCGTACTCTTTCCAGCCGAGAAGGGACTCCTCCACGAGGATTTCAGAGGTTGGGGAGGCGTCGAGACCTGAGGCAGCAAACTTTTTGAACTCTTCGCGGTTGTAAGCGATCCCTCCGCCGGTGCCTCCGAGAGTAAAGGCGGGACGAATGATCAGGGGGAAAGTGCCGATCTTTTCCATCGCTGCCCGGGACTCCTCCATAGTGTGGGCGGTGACGGACCTGGCGCATTCGAGACCGATTTTGGCCATACACTCCTTGAAAAGCTGGCGATCTTCCCCTTTGCGGATGGCTTCGACTTGAGCTCCAATGAGCTTCACTCCGTGTTTAGCGAGGGCTCCAGACTCATGCAGAGCCATGGCGGTATTGAGAGCGGTCTGTCCTCCGAGTGTCGGGAGGAGGGCGTCGGGTTTCTCCTTTGCGAGGATCTTTTCGACGACTTCTGGGGTAATGGGCTCGATATAGGTGCGGTCGGCAAATTCGGGATCGGTCATGATCGTCGCTGGATTGCTGTTCACGAGGATGACCTTGTAGCCTTCTTCGCGCAGGGCTTTACAAGCTTGGACCCCGGAGTAGTCGAATTCGCAGGCTTGGCCGATGATGATGGGTCCAGACCCGATGATGAGAATCGATTTTAGGTCGGTCCGGCGTGGCATGGACTGGAGAATAAAGAAAAGAGAACGTTCTAGAAGTAAGAATTACAGAATCGTGGCACTAGATGTGAAAAATTAGGAGGACAAGGGGAACCAGTGAAAAAGGGCCTCAGCAATTCCGGAGCCAGCTTCCTGAGTGGCGAGGTAGCCACCCTCTTTTTTGACTTGGGTAAGGACTTCTGGAACGGAGTTGGATGGGCAGGCGAGGAAGTGACCGAATTTACGTTGCAGCATGGGAAGATCATTCAGGTTATCTCCCGCAATAAAGGTGGAAGAGGGGGGGAGATCCAAAAGCTTCTGAATTTCTGCAAGGCAGGAACCTTTATGGTAGTCGACATGGGCAAACCGAAAGTATGGGCCGTTCCTAACGGTCGAGATTTCGGGATGCTCCCGAATAATTTCGGTCACCAATGCGTGGGTTCGGTCGATGCTTTTTTGAGAACCCGCGACTAAGCCAATGGCTCCTGCGTCTGGAATGACGGTGACTTCATCGGTTGATCCGATCTCTCGTTCGATCCTTTCCAGAAGAGCGCCGTGGCGGCCGAAGAGGGCCTGATGAGTCTCGGTGCAACACTTATTCCAGGCTTCGAGAGAGTGAGCCTGGCCTTCCTTAACTTGGTGAATTTCCCTTTCCACGGTGACGATCCAGTCGGGCATGACGGGGGCTTTGTGGAAAACAAGAGCTTCGCGAAGGCTCTCCCAAGATCGGCCCGTGGCAACCACCCAAGATATTTCACTGACTTTTCTGGAACTGCCCAGCCAGCGAAAGAATTCGGGTGCAAGCGGCTCATCCGGATTTTCTCCCGCAAGAGTCCCGTCGAAATCAGTGCAGACGAGTTGCGCCTTCAATGGGGGAGATTGAACTCGTAGTGAAGGACGGAGGCTAGAAAGAGGGAGGCGGTTTCGGATCGGAGGACGAGGGGTCCGAGAGAAGCGGGTTGAAATCCAGCCGAGCGGGCACGACCGATTTCCGCGGGGGTGAAATCTCCTTCCGGGCCGATGAGAAGATCTAAGGCCGGGGGTTTACCTGCTTGTCGAACAGCCGCCAAAAGAGCGGGCAGAGGTTTGGCTTCGGGTTGGAGTGAGCCGATAATCCTACCAGAAGGGGGAGCAGGATTGGGCGCAGAAAGGAAGTTATCGAGAGGGCCAGCTTCGTGAATCTTCGGGAGCCAATTTTGTCCCGACTGCTTGCAGGCAGATAGGGCGATCGATTCCCAGCGATGTGATATCCGCTTTTCTCCCGACGGCTTGGAGATGGATCGTTCCGATGCGATGGGCCAAATTTCACTCACACCCAGCTCAGTTAACTTCTGGATGAGCAGATCCATCCCGACGGGCTTGATGAGCGCCTGACCAAAGCGGATCCGGCAGGACGGCGGGGGGGTGCGAGCGGTGGAAAGGGTTTCGTAGGAGACTTCGTCGGCAGAGACTTGGGTTAGACGAACCCGTGCTTCCGTACCTTTTCCATCAAATATTGCAGCCGAATCGCCTGAACGGAGACGGAGAACATCCACAGCGTGGTGGGACTCTTCCGGGGAAAATATGCCCGAAGAGAGGTTGGGATTGTAAAAGCGGTGGCCTGGCATGGAGCTTAGCCCTTAAATAGTTTTTTAGCCTTTTCGAGAAACGAGTGGCCCTCGGGGTGGGTATGTTCGTCACATAGTTTTGCAAATTTCTCCAAAGCCTCTTTTTGCGCTGTGCTCAAGTGCTTAGGGATTTCAACCTGAATTCGGATATGAAGATCACCTCTTGTACGTCCTGAAACGGAGGGGACACCCTGACCGCGAATCCTGAAAACCTTGTCAGATGAAGTCCCAGCAGGAATCTTGAGTTTCATCTCCCCATCCAAACTGGGAATGCTGATTTCAGCACCAAGAGCTAGCTGGCTAAAGGAGATGGGGATATTGCAGGCGAGGTCATTCTCCTCGCGATCGAAAACCGGGTGGGATTGAACGGAGAGGACCACATAAAGATCGCCTGCTGGACCACCCCTCGAACCCGCCTCGCCTTGTCCGACCGAACGTAGTCGTGAGCCTGTGTCTACTCCTGCAGGTATCTTTAGTTTAATTCGCGCATTTTCCTCAACGCGTCCTTCACCACGGCAGGATTTGCAGGGGTTTTGAATCGTTTGGCCTGAGCCGCCGCACTTTGGACAGGTTTGGGCGATAGAAAAGAAACCCCGACTGACAGCGACCTGTCCTTGTCCACGGCATGTGGAGCAAGTTGTGGCCTTCGAACCGGCCGCTGCTCCTGTGCCTTGGCAAGGGGAGCAGGGAACAGGACGACGAATTGTGATCTCCTTTTCACAACCCCGAACGGCTTCCATAAAATCGATCTCTAGATCGTACCGAAGATCGGAGCCCTGGTTGGAGCGAGCCCCGCGTCGACCGCCTCCTCCACCCCCGAATGCTCCCTCAAGGATGTCTCCAAAAATCCCGGCCCCACCACCTCCTGAGTTGAAGACCTCGCGGAAGACCTCGAATGGATCATGAAAACCGCCTGCGCCACCCATGCCTGATCCTGGTGCAAAGGCACGATGTCCGTACCGATCATAGGCATCCCGTTTTTGCTGATCAGACAACACTTCATACGCTTCGCCGATCTCTTTAAACTTTTCTTCGGCCTTTTTGTCTCCCTTGTGTTTATCGGGATGATGTTGAACTGCGAGTTTGCGGTACGCCTTTTTGATTTCCTCGGCTGTGGAAGTACGCGCGACGACCAGAACTTCGTAATAATCTCTTTTTGTAGACACGGCTTACGATGTAGGTGGCGCTACCGTGATCACACTGGCAGGGCGAAGAAGGCGATCGCCGATTTTAAACCCACGGCGGCGCAGGTGGAGAATGGTGCCTTCTGGTTTTCCCGGAGCAGGCTCTTGACCAAGAGCTTCATGCCAGTTGGGATCGAAAGGTTTGCCTAAGGCATCAATCGGGGTGACTCCATGCTCGGTCAGAAATCGCTCAAACTGGGTTTGAATTAGTTTTACTCCATTGACAACGGAGGCCGCATCTTTGGCGGAGGTAGCCGCTTGGAGACCAAGCTCGAGGTGATCTAGAAGAGGGAGAAGATCCGCAAGGATCGATTGGTTTGCATAACGCAAAGACTCCTCTTTTTCACGAACGAGTCTCTTTCTGCTGTTTTCGAAATCAGCCCGAGCTCGAAGAAGTTGATCTTTAAGAGAAGCGATCTCCGCTGCCGTTTGCTCGGCAGGGGATGGAACGGGAGCAGGAACTGAATCCTGAGGAGGGGTCTCCGGTTCGGGTGGTGTTGGCTGTGGGCTTTTTGACTTCATTTGTGAGTACCTCACTATAGCAGATCTATCGCTATTTTGAGCAAAAAGTACTAATCCAAGATTGTAATTGTTATGAAATCTACTTTTGAGACTAAGCTTCTATTGGGTTGGCTGCATGGAGTGTGGGATCGGTACTTTTCCTAAAAGGTTACTCTTCGCTCCATAGAAAGTGGCGGTTTCGTAGGTCTTCGATCTTACGGGTAAAGGCGAGTTGGCTGGGGCCACCCGCCTTTTCAAGGATCCGATAGATAGAAAGTGCTCCGCGAAAGTCTCCTCGTTTTTCTTGAAGGCGTGCTGCTTCGGCCCCTGCGCGAGCGAACCAGAGATACT
>Ga0209401_1000464_pt1 | contig 27487 bp, 19 predicted proteins | sample M_140807_MF_Meta_FD_187318 | JGI IMG/M metagenome (GOLD analysis project Ga0209401, IMG submission 187318) | Freshwater microbial communities from Lake Montjoie, Canada to study carbon cycling - M_140807_MF_MetaG (SPAdes) (version 2) | ecosystem: Environmental > Aquatic > Freshwater > Lake... | reverse complement strand
AATGACTGAAGCTGAAGCATGGAAAAAATGGTGGACGGAAACGCATGGGCAGCACATGCCGATGGGTGGGTATCACCGACTGGAAGGATACGTCCATGACGCATTTATCGCGGGGTGGAATGCGGCAGATAAACAATCTCAGGCTGAGATTAATCATCTCAAGGGGCAACTGATGCGTGCTAACACGAACGACGGCGCATATAAAGCCGCGTTTCTGGCCGGTCAGATGACAGCGCGGGGTGGGAGTTGGAAGTGAAGTACAGGGCAAAGAAGCCCCGTCGCAATCAACTGTCTGGTATGAGTCCTAGTCAATTTAAGACCTTGCTTAAACGGCGTGGCTATAAATTAAACCGTGACTTTTTTAAGTGGGGTTCTGTTGCGTACAAAAACGGCAGGGCCTACCGATTTAGATATTGGACACCTGAGTTTTTTGTGGACGTTAGTTGCCCAGTAAAAGAGTTTGATAGATGGGCGAATAGCGTAGACAAGACAATTAACTTTGTGAATTGGATTGAGCAATGAGCAAGCCAATGTCCCGCGCTGAGATGAAAGATGAAGTCAACGAAATTTGGAAAGAATGCTTAGATGAAAGGGAAAAACACATGAACGGAATACCAAACAAAAACGGCAAGGTCCGGTTTTACGTGATTGGAAGGGCCGAAGGAGCATCGGCTTATCTTGGTTGGTATGACATGACCGATTGGAATAAAGGCTGGAAAAAAGTATGGGGCGATGCTGAGAATGAAATGTGTCTAAGGACTCAGGGCAACGTGGAGTTTGAAGTTCTACGCCATGATCAGCTAGAAGATTTATCACACAACGTGCAGTCGGCGCTTTTTGAAGCTATGGAAGATCCGGACCCGCGCCCGTGGGTCGGGCTGACTAAAGAAGAAGCAAAAGAAATCTCGATGGCAAATCGACCGTATGTCATAGACATGATAGCCGCGCTTGAAGCGAGGCTGAAGGAGAAGAACACATGAGATACGGAATCCTTGACGACGAAGGCAAGGTGATCCGGTGGGTCTGGCATATGCCGCCATACCCGCACATCGTGCAGAAAATCAAGCGCAAACGTAAACCCAAGTTGGACTTGTCCAACGTGCCTGATGCTTTAATATGAAACGAACACTGATTAACTTGAAATGGGATACGTTAAAAGAAGAAGGCGTGGTGTCTACCAAACCAGAATTTGATGATGCGTATCGGATACTGCAACTAGATGCGTTAAAAGACTGGATATACGATCTACAAAAGCTTTACGACAACATTCTTCAAGAGGAGTACCCAAATGCCGCATCCGATAATTGAATACCTAAAGAAGCATGGCGAGTTACCCGCAGCAAAAATTCTTATACCCGAAATGACGCTTGGCGCAGTTAAGAGTGCACTGCGGAATTTCTATTTCGAGGGTGTGCTACTGCGCAGAGAGATCCCTATGGAGGGATGCAATGCACGGATGTGTATGGCATATAGTTTGTCCGGTAAAGCGCCGAGACCCAGAAAAAGACCTCAAACTAATGAAGAAAAGGTAAGGAATGCCGCGCTTAAAAACGAGCCGGGATATGCCTACTATTTGAGAAACTTACCAAGAAATGTTAACCCGCAAGGTAACTGTCAATGAATCTGTTAACCATAGACTTTGAAACGTATTACGATAAAGACTTTAGCTTGTCTAAAGTAACGACCGAGGAGTACATACGCGACTCACGATTTGAAGTCATCGGGGTTGCAGTCAAGGTCAATGATCAACAGACGCAGTGGGCGAGTGGGCCGAAAGAGCTGCTCAAGGAGTGGCTTACTCAGTTCGATATCCCCAACTCGGTCGTGCTCGCACACAATATGATGTTTGACGGAGCGATCCTGTCGTGGCACTTTGATCTTGTGCCGAGGTTCATGCTCGACACGCTCTGCATGGGACGTGCCCTGCACGGGGTCGAGGTCGGTGCGTCACTCTCCGCATTGGTGCAACGGTACGAGCTTGGAGCGAAAGGCACTGAGGTCATCAACGCACTGGGTAAACGCCGTCAAGACTTCGATGCTCACGCGCTATCACGTTATGGTGACTACTGCATCAACGACGTGGAACTAACGCAGAAGCTCTACCTTGAAATGGTCAAGGGGTTCCCTAAAAAAGAACTACACCTGATCGACATGACCCTGCGCATGTTTACAGTCCCGGTGCTGGAGCTTGATACAGAGTTGCTAGACGCGCATCTGATCGAGGTGGTGGACCGCAAACTCCGACTGCTTGAGAACGCCGGGGTGACCCGAGACGAGCTGATGAGTAATCAGAAGTTCGGTGAGCTGCTACATAACTTCGGGGTCGAGCCGCCGACCAAGATCAGCGCGACTACTGGTAAAAGAACTCTGGCTATGGCTAAGAGCGACGAGGAGTTCAAAGCTTTGGCCGAACATCCGGATGAGCGCGTGCAGATTCTTGTGGCGGCAAGGCTTGGTAACAAGTCAACGCTTGAAGAGACTCGCACCGAGCGGCTGATCAGTATTGCTAAGCGGGGCAAGATGCCTGTACCAATACGTTACTACGCGGCACACACGGGTCGGTTTGGCGGTGACGACAAGATCAACCTACAGAACCTGCCGAGCCGAGGGGCAAACGCCAACAAACTCAAGCTGGCAATTATGGCTCCCAAAGGTTACCGGATTATCGATGCCGACTCTGCTCAGATTGAAGCGCGGGTGCTGGCATGGCTGGCCGAGCAGGATGATCTAGTCACGGCATTCGCCAATCGAGAAGACGTTTACAAGAAGATGGCGTCAACGATTTACGGCAAACCAGTAGATCAGATAACGCCCCCGGAGCGGTTTATCGGTAAGACGACCATTCTCGGTGCGGGGTACGGGATGGGTGCGGTCAAGTTCCAAGCCGCACTCAAGCAAGCCGGTGTCGCGGTGGATCTGGACGAGGCGCGGCGCATCATCGACGCATATCGGCACGGCAGTCCGCAAATTGTCAATCTGTGGCGTCAAGCTAAAGGAGTTATTGAATGTTTATCACGCAACGACGACTGCACACTGGGTCGAACCGGTGTACTGACAGTCGAGCCGAACGAGTCCGCAATTCGCTTGCCCAGTGGGTTGTTAATGCGCTACGACGACTTGCAGTCGACAGATGGTGAGCAGGGTCCGGAGTTCACGTACAAGACACGCCGGGGGCGCACGAGAATTTATGGCGGCAAGGTAATCGAGAACGTCTGCCAAGCTATCGCAAGGTGTATCATTGGCGAGCAGATGCTCCGCATCGGGCAGAAGTATAGGGTCGTGCTAACTGTGCATGACGCGATTGCGTGCGCGGTGCGCGAGGAGCAGGTCGAAGCGGCGCAAGCATACGTCGAAGAGTGTATGCGGTGGACGCCGAAGTGGGCGGTAGGGTTGCCGGTTAACTGCGAGTCAGGTGTTGGTCAAAGATACGGTGATTGTTAATGAAATGGTCGTACAGCAGCATTAAGCTGTTTGAGCAGTGTCCACGTAAGTACTATCACCTAAAGATAGTAAAGGATGTGGTAGAGCTTGAGACGGAGGCGTTGCTGTACGGCTCCCGATTCCACGAAGCCGCAGAAAAATACGTGCGTGATGATGAGTCGCTGCCGCCGTACTTCATGTTTGCCAAGCAAACACTTGATAACCTGAAACAAATCCCCGGTGAGCGCTTGTGCGAGTATGAGATGGGCATCACCAAAGATCTTCAGCCGTGCGCGTTTGATGCACCGGACGTATGGTATCGTGGGATTGCCGACTTGCTAATCATTAACCGGGAGAAGCGCGAAGCGCGAGTGGTGGACTATAAGACGGGCAAGTCGTCGAAGTACGCGGACCCCGAGCAGCTAGAGTTGATGTCGCTCTGTGTGTTCAAACACTTTCCTGAGATTACAAGGGTCAAAGCGGGGCTGCTGTTTGTGATTGCAAATGCGCTTGTGAAAAGCCAATATAACGCAGAGCAACAAGATTTCTTGTGGACGAAGTGGTCTGACCGAAACAAGCGCCTCGCGTTTGCCGTGGACACGGGCACATGGAACCCCAAACCCAGCGGCTTGTGCCGAAAACACTGTGCCGTATTAACTTGCTCCCACAACGGGAGAAATTAAAATGCCGTACACCAAAACCCCACGCCCGTATAAACACGAGTACGAGATGCAGTTAAAGCGGGGCGAAATCCCCGCCAAGCTGGAACGCCAACGAGCCAGACGCAAGCTGGACAAGGAGGGCGTACCGCACAAAGGTAAAGACGTTGACCACGTGAAGATGCTCAAAGATGGTGGAAAAAATTCCGACGGGTTGCGTGTCGTGTCGGCACATAAAAACCGCAGTCGGAACGGTCACCGCAAGGGCGAAAGTTGATAGAATAGATGCGCCTATTCGACTGGTTTTCGTGCTGTTCTCCAGTCGCTTTAGGAACTAATTGGGCAGTAGTCAGGTGTGAGTGTGCTGCCCGGGGCACGTCAGTAACCCTTTAACCGCACCAGCCGCCACAGTCCTCACCTCGATTGGGAAGCGGCGCAGAGCCTGAACAGGTACACCCTGTTCAGGCTATTCTGCTTTGAGTAAAAATACTACAGGGTCACATGGAAATCTTTCAGAACAAAGTATTAGTTCTTACACTGCGTGATCCAGCGAAGGTCACGGCAGTCATTCCCAAGAGCAAAGAAGTCGAGAATAACAAGGTATTAGTGCATTGGGGATTGGAAGAAGCACAAGTCTTAAAGAACCTCAAAATAAAAAACGTGCCAAGCCCCATCCTGCGGGACTACAAATGGCCCGGGCTACACAAACCGTTTGCACACCAGAAGTCCACGGCATCGTTTCTTACCCTGCACAAGCGGGCGTTCTGCTTAAACGAGCAGGGCACAGGCAAGACCGGTAGTGTGATATGGGCTGCGGACTACCTGATGAAGACCAAGGTGATCAAACGTGTTTTGGTGATTTGCCCCCTGTCTATTATGGATTCGGCATGGCGAGCAGACCTGTTCAAGTTCGCTATGCACCGGTCGGTCGACATCGCGTACGGCTCAGCCGACAAGCGTAGAGAAATTATCAGGAGTACAACCGAATTCGTCATCATCAACTACGATGGAGTCGAGGTTGTTGCAGATGAAATTCTTGAAGGTGGATTTGATCTCATCGTTGTTGATGAGGCTAACGCCTATAAGAATGTTCAGACGAATCGATGGAAGACATTAAAAGGGTTGTTGCAACCTAACACGTGGCTCTGGATGCTGACCGGTACACCTGCGGCGCAGTCCCCGCTTGATGCGTACGGGCTGGCTAAGCTGGTCAACCCCAACAGCGTGCCGAAGTATTTCACCGGATACAAAGAGTCCGTGATGTACAAGCTGACCCAGTTCAAATGGATACCCAAACCGTCAGCAACGACCACGGTGTTTAACGCACTGCAACCGGCAATTCGATACACTAAAGACGAGTGCCTTGACCTGCCGCCCATGACATACGTGGATCGCAAGGTTGAGTTGACCAAGCAGCAAAAGAAGTATTACTTGGCTATGAAGAGCCGGTTTGTAGTTCAAGCTGCCGGGGAAGACATCACAGCGGTGAACGCCGCGATTAACCTGAGCAAGCTCCTACAGATATCTTGTGGTGCGGTGTACACGGACACCAAGGAGACGGTCGAGTTCGACATCAAGAACCGTTATGCGGTGTTGAAAGAAGTGGTTGATGAAGCCGCGCAGAAGGTGCTAGTCTTTGTACCATTCAAGAACGTGATCGAGATGATCACCCGTCAGCTTAACGATGACGGCATAACAGCAGAGGTGATAAATGGCGACGTGTCTGCGAGTCAGCGCACTGATATCTTTAAACGGTTTCAAGATACACCCGAGCCGAAGATGCTGGTTATCCAACCGCAGTCAGCGGCACACGGGGTTACACTAACCGCTGCTGATACCGTCATCTGGTGGGGACCCACGTCCTCCTCCGAGACATACGCACAAGCGAACGCCCGAGTGCATCGGGCTGGGCAACATCACCCCTGCACCGTGATCAGACTCCAAGGATCGAATGCGGAGAAATACGTTTACACAATGCTTGATAACAAAATAGACGCCCACACAAAAGTTGTCGATCTCTACAAAGAATTGCTTGACAACAAGACAGAAGTGTAGAACACTACACATTCTGCTACTACAACTAGAGGAAGAGGTAACATGGCTGAAGATATTGCAGTAGAGCGGCTAGTCCGCGTCTACTTGAAAATGCGCACCACTCACGCTGAGCTTCTGGCCGACTTCAAGAAGCAGGACGACGAGCTAAAAGCCAGCATGGCTAAGGTCAAGTCCGCGCTTCTGGGCTACTGCAAAGAGCACGGGGTCGAGTCTGTCCGTACCGAGAGTGGGCTGTTCTACCGCACCGTCAAGAAACGCTTTAGCACAAACGATTGGGAGTCGTTTGGCAAGTTTGTTGTCGAGCACGGCGCTACCGATCTGTACGAGAAACGTCTCCATCAGGAGAACACCAAACAGTTCCTTGAGGAACACCCCGACCTGCTTCCACCGGGTTTGAATGTGGATAGCGAATACTCCATCACGGTAAAGAAAAATGGATGAGATTGCGAAGTACGTTTCGATTGAGGAGGTCGCGGAGTATTACACCGTCTCGGTGTCTACCATTCGTGGTTGGCTACGGAAAGATGTGATCCCACCCACGGCTTACCTAAAAATAGGTAATACTTACAGGTTCCGCATCGCTGATGTGGATGCCGCGCTCCGCGCCAAAACGCTGAGCGAGAAAGCTGCACCGGCTCCGGCTGAAGCAGAAACCATCGACCCTGCGGCCCCTGTGCAGTTGGAGTTCGATTTCACCTTTGCAACTGATAAAGACGTTTGAGGATTTTATGAACGACATGACTATTTTTAAGACCGGCCTTCCTTCCTACCTGAAGGCGCTTGAGGATGACACCAGCAGTTCACTTGCTGGCGAAGTCGCCGTATCAGGTCCGTTACGTATCTCGCTCAAGGGCGGCGCGTTCCGGATGATGCAGGGCAATAAAGAAATTCACGTGAGTGAAGATCGGATGCTCAACGCCGTGATTATCAAGGCACATAAAGACGTGCAACGCTGGCATTTTGCAGGGGCGTACGTTGAAGGGCAGAACGCTCAGCCCAAGTGCTGGTCAACCAATTCGGCTACGCCGGATGCCGAGGTCCCTGCTGCTGATCGTCAGGCTACCAAGTGTATGGACTGCCCTCAGAACATCAAGGGGTCTGGTCAAGGCGACGGGCGTGCTTGCACGTTCCACAAGCGGATCGCTGTGATGCTCGACGGCGAGATCAAACAGCGCAAGGTATACCAGATGATCATCCCCGCTAAGTCGGTCTTTGGTGATGCCGAGGGCGGCAAGATGCCCTTGAAGGCGTACGGTAGCTTCTTAGATTCGCACAAGCTTCCGGCTGTGGGTCTGGTTACGGAAATGCGGTTTGATATCAACAGCCCGACTCCTAAGCTGTTTTTCAAGCCAGTGCGTCCGGTTACCGAGGAGGAGTTCGGGGCGATCAACGAGATGCGTAATTCAGCGGAAGCGGCTGAAGCTATTTCATTTAACGCAAGCGGGGCTAAGCCCGCACCTGTTGCACCTCTTCCTGCCGCGTTTAATCAACCAGCGCCGAAAGCTGCGGCGAAGCCCGTGCCTGTGGCCGAAGAAGCTGTGGAAGAACCGAAAGTTGCGCCCAAGAAAGCTACCGCTTCTGCGGCGGCAGATCTTAGTGATCTGGTGAACGGCTGGGACGATTAATCGGCACGGGGGCCGTATCATGCGGCTCTCGTTTTCTATCTCACGGCTCTTTGGACAGTCATGCAAGCGAGACAATTTCTGGAGACGGTCCTAAGTAATGAGGGGTATTACTGTGGATATGGAATTAAGCTGGATTCAGATCGTGTACAACAGAAGTTCTTTACAAGTCTTGAAGCTCTTGAAACATACACCGAGTCTCTAGTCGAATCTGGGTGGAACGCTTACTTTGCACTGGCTACGTTTGAGAACTCCGGTTCAAGAACTCAGAGCAATGCTAAGCAACTAAAGTCGTTCTTTATTGATATCGATGCGGGTGAGGGTAAGCCCTACGCTGATCCGGTCGAGTGCATTCGTGCGCTGAAGTCTTTCTGTTCAGCTAATAAGTTTCCACGTCCTACGATAGTCGGCTCCGGGCGGGGTGTTCATGCGTACTGGGCTTTAACCGAGTCGATTGCGGCAACACTCTGGACGCCTGTAGCGGAGCAATTCAAAGCCCTTCTGGCATCACAAGGTATGAATGCTGATCCGGCAGTCACTGCTGATTCTGCTCGCATATTGCGTATGCCGGGGACGTTGAACTTTAAGAGCGACCCTGCACTTGAGGTGTCGCTGCTCAGCCCGATTGCCGCACCTGTTGCGTTTACTGCGTTTGCGGATCTGGTAGCACATGTGCCAGCACCCGTGATCAACAAGTTAACGGTCGGGTCATTCGTGCCGAGAGAGATGAGCGGCGTGAGTCAGGCCCTTGCCGGTAGTTACGTCAGCGTGTTTAAAAACATTCTGGAGAAAACGGCAGCAGGGCGCGGGTGTGAGCAGGTCAGGCGTGTGATCGAGGAGGCGTCCACGCTGGACGAACCCATGTGGCGAGCGGGTCTGTCGGTCGCGAAGTTCTGCACGGACGGTGACAAGGCGATCCATAGGATCTCTAAGGCGCACCCGGGCTACACTTTCGAGGCCACAGAAGCGAAAGCCGCGCTGATCAAAGGTCCGTATACCTGCGCTACGTTTGATAACTACAGTCCCGGCATCTGCGGAAAATGCCCGCACCGGAACACGATTAAAAGCCCTATAGCTTTAGGTCGTGAGGTGCAGGAAGCGAGTGACGAGGATAACGTCGTACTGGACGTTCCCGAGGTTGCAAACTTTGTAGCTAAACAAACGTACGTGATACCCAAATACCCTGCGCCGTATTTCCGGGGCAAGGCAGGAGGAGTATTTAAGCGGACCAAGGATAAGCAAGGGGACCCGCTTGAGATCCCTGTGTATCACAACGACTTTTATGTTTTGAAGCGGTTGAACGATCCGGATGCTGGCGAAGCAATCGTAATGCGGTTGCATTTACCTCAAGATGGAGTGCGGGAATTTACCGTCCCGCTGGTTTCTTTGTTATCTAAAGACGAATTCAGACGGCACGTTGCCCCACATGGGCTGGCCGTTATAGATATGGAGGGGTTGATGGCATACGTAAGTGCATGGGTTAATAACCTACAGGCGAATGCGAAAGCAGAAAAAGCGCACCGGCAGTTCGGTTGGGTCGACAGTCGGTACGATTCATTTATTGTTGGGGATAAGGACATCCGTCCAGATCGGGTCGACCACAACCCACCGTCAAGCGCCACAGTAAAGATGTTTGGCACGTTCCAAACCAAGGGGACGATTGAGGGCTGGAATAACGTCATGGACTTCTATAACCGCCCCGGGCTGGAGATGCACCAGTTCGTGATCGGTTTGAGTTTTGGCTCGCCCCTGATGCAGTTTGCAACGCAGCATGCGTGCGTGTTTCATATCTATAGTCCGGACCCCGGCTTGGGTAAGACCACTGCAATTCTGGCGGGTGCGAGCATCTGGGGCAACCCGGACGAGATCATGTCGCACGAGCGGGATACGATTGCTTCTAAGTTCAACCGGACTGAGATTTACAAAAACATCTTTCACCCGATTGACGAGTTGAGCAACATCCATCCCAAGGAAGCCAGTGACTTCTTATATCAAACCACTGGCGGGCATCAGCGCAACCGAATGTCTGGCAAGAGTAACGAGGAGCGTTACCGTGGTGACCCGTGGCATCTGAACATCTGCACGACCGGCAACACCAGTCTGCTAGATCGTGTCAGTATGTACAAGGCGATCCCCAAAGCCGAAGCGACCCGGGTATTAGAGTATCAGGCGAAGGCGTTTGTCTTTGAAGCCAAGACCGAAACTGACGCGCTGAACCGGTACTTGAGCAACAATTATGGTCACGCTTGTGTGCCATATCTGCAATACATCATGAACGATGTAGACGGGGCGCAGAAGCTCTTTCAGCAAACGCAGGAAAAGCTAGATCTGATTGGCGACCTGTCACAGCCGCACCGGTTCTGGTCGGCTCAAGCGGCATCGGCGTTTACGGGACTGATTATCGCACGGCGTGCCGGTCTGATTAAGTTCTCTATCCCGCCGATCATCAAGTGGTGGGCCGAGACAATCCAGAAAGCCAAGGAGCGGTTGCTCGGTATGGAGGGGTCTATTGAAGAGACATTAACCGCATATCTTGCGGAGAACTACAACAATATTCTCCGCATCAAGAGCACGTCGGATGCACGCACGCCGAATCAGGATGACGCGCTGATTATTCCAGATTCGACGCCGAGGATGACGCTGGTCGCGCGGTACGAGTACGACATAAAGCGTTTGTACCTGTTGCCCAAGCCGTTTCGCGAATGGTGTAACAAACAGCAGATACATTACCCGAGTCTGTACGACAAGCTCAGGGCGGGGTCTACGTCAGGTCAGATGAAGAAGGTGCGCATCAGCCGAGGCACTCGACTCAACCTGCCCCCGGCTGACTGTGTTGTGTTGGATTGCTCGCAGTTTATGGACGAGGAAATGGAGCAGAACATTGCGGCAGCAGCAATCGGTAACGCTATACCCGTCTAGGTATGTGCGCAGTGACGGGGCGGTTAACCCTGACGGGTTGCTGATCTACATCGACTGGCCCAACTTCAAAGTTGGGTCGTCAGTCTTTGTCCCCGCGCTCAACATGCACAAACTCATCAAGCAGATGAACCGCTACGCCGAGAGATATGACATGAAGTTACTCTCAGTGGAACGCATTGAGACAGGAAAATTAGGCGTGAGATTTTGGAGAATGGTATAGATTCGTGTAGACTCTATCGCGATAGCCTCATTGCTGTCTCCTCTTCCTGTCCTATCAGGTTAATCCCGGCCCAGCGCCGGGATTTTTTTCACTCAAACTCTCGCATGTCTTGCAGGATCTCATCACGCATAGCTTTGCTGATCGTCACACCGGCAAACGGTTTCATCTGCTCTGTAGTCAGCGCGTGCTGCCGCATCGACCGCGCAATAGTTTCGTCTAGCGTGCCGAACTTCTTGAAGCCGGGGTGCTTCTCATACAACCGCTCAAGATCTGCACGGGCATCAGCAACACCTTCGATGTCGTTGAACCGCTTGGCGATATACATGTTATTGAGGAACTTGATACGGTCAGCAGTCGCTGCCTTGTCCATACCCTTCTCACGCGCAGTGATCTCCAACTGACGGGTGTAATTGGCAGGTGCAAAGCCGAACGCCTGAGCAATCGCATTTGCTGGGTTGACATCACCAGTGATAGCATCGCCGCGCAACGTGGTCGTGCCGGATGTGGCGTAGCGGAAGCCCTTTAACACGTTACTAAGCGCCGAAGGAAGTATGTTTTCAACCCCACGTTCGATATGCCCGTCACGGATTTGATTAACGCCGCGTTCGACTTTGGTCGCTATACCGTACACTGGACCGCCCATAAGATCGCCAAACGCTTCCGCCACTGTCTGCGATCCGGACGATAGTTTGTTATCCCGAATAATCAGGCCGGTCAGGCTTACGCGGGACGCTACGTCCATGTTGGTCAGAGCGTTGACCAGACCCTTGTACGCAAGCTCGCCGGTCGATTTACGCACGGCGGTCGCCATGTCGTCATCGTCGTCATCAGCAAACATGTTGTAGATAACGGCAAGCACCCCAAACAACGGTAGCCCTTGCAACCCAGAGAACAGCGCGGCAGAAGCATAAGTCGCGCCCAGTTGCCGACGAGCAATACCCCGGTTTACTTTTGCGAGTTCTTCGGCTTCGGCAATTTGCTTTTTGAGTTTGGTGATCTCAGCGGCATCTTTGGTCTTGGCAAGCTCAGCCTTCAACCCATCAAGCTCATACTGACCGGCACGGATGGCTTCGTTAAAGTTCTTAGCCAGCAGGTAGTACATGGATGCACCGTACCGCTTAAACATGAATAGCACCCGACCGATACTGCCTTGCGCAATACGTGGGGCCGAGGTTGCAGTTGTCCCGCCGTTGGTCAGCTCGGACACATAGATAGCTTGTTTAGCAGCGGCAACCTTATCTTCTACCGTGGGATTCTTGGTCTTACTCAACTCAAGATCGTATGCCGCCATTAACGAGATCTGCCGGTTCATACGTTCGGCATGATGAAACATCCAGCCCGACGCGGCATTGGCAACAGCTAACGGATTCTTTGCACCACTAACGTCAAGGATGTCATAGAGCGCCGACCGGTTGAGTTGCCCCTGCAACGTGCCTTCTTCAATAAGCTCTTTATAGTGGGCAGCAAGCTCTCTTTCTTTTTTAGCTTCGGGAGTGTCGCCGGGGCGATTGATATCAAGGTTCTCGATAGACGGCATTGCCCGAGATTTGACCTTTACGTCTTTGCCGTTCGCATCTTTGAACTCAAGTATCGCGGTCTCTTTGATGCCGGTGTTTGCAAACACCTTATAGGCATTGCCGAGTGCTTTGGTTGTCTCTGAAAACCCGTACTTGCCGCCGAGATACGGCAACACAATCAGCGGCACTTGGGTCAGGTTGATGACCGCAGACGATACGTTAAAGCCGAGCAGGTAGGTGAAGCCGAAAGAAGTCAGTAGTTGCGACAGCTTTGATGTTTCTGGGCTGATGATGAACTTGACTCGCTTATCGATCTCATCAAAGTATTCTTTAGCGAGTCGGTTGTCTGTCGCGCCTTCGCCCTTACCCATCGCCTTAACATTCTTACGCAAGTCATCACGCGCACTGATGAGCTTGTATGCGTACTTCATGTTCGACAACTGCCGGGACATACTGAACGACTTCTCGCGCAGCGCACGGATCGCGTCGTGCTCAAAACCGGCTACGTTACCGCGCTTTTGGAACGCTTGGGCAAAAGATGTTTCTGGCAAGGTCGACAGGAACAGGCGGAGGATCTGCTCTTTGGCGTCTTCCGGAACTTTGTTAACCTCCATAACCTTGAGCACACCGTTGACAAACGAGTTTGCCGGAGTGTTCTTATAGCTAATCTCAGAGATCTGTGAGAACCTTTGGATTGGCGGTTCTGTGATCGTCTTACCGTTTTCGTCTACGCTGGTCCGGGGTGCAATCTCATCGGTAGCTTCCAGAGCTTTGATGAACCGCTCACGCTCAACTTCCGTTTCAAAGGCACGGATGAAAAAATCTGCTTGCCCCAGTTTGGGACCACCCTTGGTTTTATACGAAACCCAGAAGTTACCGTAACGGGTCAGCGGGAAGTAGGGGTCAAGACCACCTTTAGCCGCCAGCTTTGCAAGTACCTCGCCACTAATCTTTTTAGCAAGGTCAGCATTGTCGGTTGTTGCTGAGATCTTTTCGACAATCGCCTTTTTGATCTCCTCATACATGGACGCGTACGTATCGCGCATCATGGCGTAGAGCTTCTGACCGCCCGGGCCGATTGCCTTGTAGTCTTCTTGGAGATCTCTCCACGCTTGAGCCAGATCGTTGCCGTCCTTGTCCAGCTTTGGCAGTCCGGGCTTATCGTAATAAGTTGATTCCGGTTTGCTTGGGTCGACCCCGGCAACTGTGCTGCGGTATACGGTTCGGTTAAACGCATCGACCAGCTTAGGAAACTTCGCAGCCCACTTTTCCGCTGCAAGCACCACAGGCTCAATCATCTTATTGCGAGCGTACTCATCGCCTGACTTAAGTCGGTCAAGCATGGCAATTTGTTTTGCACCGGGAAGGTAGCGTTCGGCCACCTCGGTCAACGCGTTTAGCGGCATCGACATCAGCAGGAACGCACGGCCTGATGTATCTACGGTGTTGCGTAAGAATTGATTGATTGCATCAGCACGCTGCTGCGTAATAAACGGCAGCTTAGTCAGTGCTTGTGTAAACGAATTTAGAAGCTCTACTGCCGACTTGCCTTTGGGGTCGACCGCTGCGTTGGCGACGTTTGCGTTGACCGTGCCGGTTCCTCTGACCGCTGTTGCGATAGCGCTTGGTTGAGGAGTTGCAGGTGCTGCTGCGGGCTTTGGGCTTGGGGCGCTAGGTCTACCGCCAGTTGAAGTTGCTTGACGTACTCCGGGGCTGACGTTTCCATTCCCTCCTGAAGCGCTGGGGCGAGTAGACCGTTGAGGAACGCTTGCGCTCCCCGCGCTCTCCCTTTCGGATGCGGCACCTTCCAACTTGATTCCACGATTTGTGAGATTTCCATCACCAGCCTTTAAGAAATAAGTAAGTACGTCAACATCTGCGCTAAAAACTTTTATCAGGTCTCTAACGGCTTCTTGCGTTGACCCAGATATTGCAAGACGCACCGCCAGATTTTGCAACGCCGGGATGAACCCGCTCTCACTGTGGTTCCGTTCGTCGTGGTGCGCAATTTCATGCACCATTGTACCGACCATTGTAGCAGCCGCATCAGCACGAACATCTGCTGAACTAGTATCATTTTTGTCAACACCTCTAATGCTCGTGGGGTTGATCATCATGCCCGAGAACGGCAACCGAATACTTACACCGTAATACCCCGGATCAAAACTTACCCCAACCGGAACATCAGTGACAGTTTCGTATTTATTTAAATTTCCATAGCTTTTTACCCCTGCCCCATACGCTTCATTACGAAGAAACTTAAAGACGTTACCAATACCAACGATAAACTTGTTTACCCTGTCTGCGCCAAGGTCGCGGCGTGCTCTTTCCAAAAACGGAACTTTGTCGGAGTCTGGATCATCATAGTCTTCACGAACATCTACGTTGTCGTGTACTAAAATTTTATTGCGGTCGATCAGGGTTTGGTCAACTTTAAATTGCGACGGGTCAGCACGCATCGCCTCAAGAGCTTGCGGCGTAAGTTCTGGGACCTGTCTATTATTTACGTACATCACCCCATCTTTAACTTCAACAATATCGTTTTTGTCAATTTCAAGGATGGTGCCTTTTTGCGCCGGTGGTACAGCCAAATCAATTTCAGTTGAAACTGGGGTGCCTCTTGATGATAGTAGTTCTAGTTTTCCAAAACTTTGCGCGGATTCAGCCGTAGTTTTATTTGTGTACAGAGCCTGTAGGTACTTGAATATTTTTTCGACGCCCGGTTTTTGTGCCGGAGAAAAATCTTGCCGGTTAAGAGCAAACGGGTAGTTAGCGTTTTCAGCCGCTACGGTAGGTTCTATGTTTACAAAAAACGTAAAGGGTAACGTATTTGCATCGTAGCCGGGGCCGTCTTTTAGTGTATGCCCAAACTGATAAAGCCCTTGCGATAAAACAATTAAATTGCTTCCACCATAATTAAAATCTCTGCCTTCTTTAACTAAAATGCGTGCGTTACCCCACGGAAACTTTACGTTTGTAAGTACAGTAAAATCTTTTGCTGGAAAGTTTTTACCAATTGGTAACACTTCGCTATTATAATTAACTTCGATATTTTCTAGTAGCGGACTTTTAATAAGTATTGGTTTGAATGTATATTCAGAACCAAATGAAATATGTTGAGGTTGGTTTTCTTCATCTAAGTACGTATCGGGAATCGTAACGGTTATTGATGTACCGGACTTTTTACCAGTTCTTACAGTTGTAACATTTGGTGCTTTACTTGGGTCTGAGAATGCGGCCAACAGTTCCGGGCCGGTTGTTTCTAGTGTACTGGTAAGCCCGTCACGCGTCGTTTCCAGCTTTAAGGTTTTATTCCCAAACAGGAATAGCATCTTCGCAACGCCGAACCCGCCGGAACCCCGTCCAGATTCTTTATGCGTACCGGCAATCGTCAAGAACGCCTTGCTGATAATTTCGGGCGTCATGCCCATACCGTTATCAGTTATTCTAATTGTGCGTTTGCGTTCGTCAGTATCTACATTGATTATTCCTTCGGTCAAACCGCCTTTCACCAAAGCATCTTTGATCGCGTCGAACGCGTTTTGGAACATCTCCTTGACGGTGACCGAGGAAATTTTTGACATGTTGCCGTACAACTGCGGACCTAACAGGTTCGCCATACGGGTCATGTCTACACCCGGAGCAGCGCGGAAAGTACCTTCGCCAGTTTCTTCTAATGACTTGTTAAGATCTTCTTGCGCTTGCTTTGTTTCCGTTTCTGATCGAGGTTTGCCGCGCAGTGCAGTGCCAAGATCCATCGGTGCCGGTTGTTCCGGCGCTTCTACTGCACCGGGTTGTTCTGCCGCTCCCATTCCAGTTGGTGTAGCAGGTGGTTCAGTTGTTTCCACTCCGGTAGCTGGAGGTGTTGCAACTCCTCCGGGGGGAACGACCGGTCCGGGTCCGCTAGGTACGCTAGGGCCTGTTCCACTTGGTGGAGTGACAGGTACCGAGGGGGTTGGGGTTGCTGGGGGTGCTTCAAAGTTAAGCTCCGGTTGAGTAGCGAACAGCGGGCTTTTCAGGATAGCCGTGAGCTTGTCCCGGGTTTCTTGTGGTACTTGTTTATTTTTAGCCAACCCACGAAATGCACTGGCAACCTGCTCACGTTCTTGCGGGTCATCTAAACTCTTACCAACCGTGCGCTTATGGGCTGGCATCTGCGGAGTAACGCCAAGCGCAGCAAGAACTTCAGGACTAATTACGTTAGCGCGTTCATCAGGCTTGGGTTCAGGTCGGCCTTCAAGCCTCCGTCGCAAGTCCTCGCCCCTGATCGGCATCCCCGGAAATGGTAGCGGTATACCCCTGCCGCGTTCGGCTTTGTCGATTGCATTCCAGAATTTTAGTTGCTCACCCGTGCGCCCACCCATAAGGTCAAGTTCAGGTTGCTCTCCGGGTTCTGGTACAGGTGGTGGGGCCGGTTGCTCTTGTTGCGGCGGTGGCGCGGCATCTAAACGGGACGTGATTGGCCGAGTAAGAGGTAATTCCGGTTGTGTGATTGTGTCGGCATATGCCGCATCTCTGAACGCCAACTCGGGAACCGACATTCCCGGCAACGTCTGCTGTCCCGGCAACACTTCAGGAGGTGCAGCCTCTTCTTCGGCCCTACGAAGGTTTTTAGCTTCAGTCGGTGTAACAAGTTTATTGTCAAGTAGAAGCTGAATCTCGCCGTTGGTTAGCTCGTCACCACGTCCAAGTTTAAGTTTGGCAACCTCAAGGTTCTCGACGTGGCTTGACCCCGGCTCAGGGATACGTGCCGCACGCACCTCATCAAGACTGAACCGAGCTTTCTCGCCCGGGAACATATCAAGCTGATTAGGGTCAACATCTGGCAACGGGGTCTCACGCAACCCGGGCCGAGCGACATAATCTGGGCGGCGCGTAACCGCAGGGCGGTCATAATCAACCGGCGCGGCAGGGGGCGGTGGTGGTGTTTCAGGAGGCAAACCCTCGCGCCGCGCGATCTCTTCACGCGCAGCATCACGTTCGGCATATGCCTCTCTAACACCGCCGGGGACGCCGAGTACACCGCCACCGATTGCACCCTTCAGGCCAGCATTAATCAGCCGGTCGACGTTATCGGTTGAAAACAACTCACCAGCAGCGCCAGCGGTTTTCTCAGCGAGGATGCTCAGACCCTCTTGCAGAACCTCCGTACCGCCTTCACCGAGCGCAGCTTTACTGGCGCTCTTAGCGATACCCATCTTGATAGTCGGTTCAACAATGCTTGACCGATTGATAAGCTCAGACGCCAGTTTGCCCTTAGCCGCAGGGCTAAGTTGTTTTAGCAAGTAGTTTGGTAGTACAGTATCAAGCGCCGATATTGCAGCGCCGAAGACTGCGGCGGTCCCGGGGTGAAACTCGCCCGTCTTTTCGTAGATCCCTTGGAACGTCTCAGGCGTATTAAGCCCGTACGCCCCACCATACATACCTAAATTTAAGCCAGTCTCGGCACCAGCACGTCCAGCGCGGTTAACTGCGGCATCAGTAAGACGTTTTGAGTAGGCTTCAGCCGCCTCACCTGCAAGACCTTTAGCAGCGACAGATTCGGCAGCGCGAGCGCCAGCAACTTCGGCTGCACCACGCATAGCAACACGTCTACCGATAGCACTGCCGACCCCACCGGGGACCAACATGGCCCCAATATCGGGACCAAGTTCACCAAGAGTCTCGGCTGCGTAACCAACAAAATCACCCGGGCCGCGAATTTCTTTATACGACCGGAACCCTGTCGGGTTCTCAAGCTCTGCACGCTGACGTTTTGCCGCCGCTTCGGCCATTTGCTCTTTGGCGTAATCCTCGTACCCCAGAGCCGAGCCGACCATTGCAGGGACGATATCGGTAATGCCGCTACCGATTGCAGACATCGAGCGGTTAAAGCCGCCCTTGATTAGCTGACCAAGACCTAGTTCTCGGTAGTCTGGCTTGTACTCAAACTTGGAAGCGGCGCGTTGAGCAAGATCGGTAAACCGTGCCTTGATCTCATCTTGCGGCATCGAGTCCGGAAAGTTAACCGGCCCAAGATTGGGTACGTTGATGACTGGCATATTTACCGTTCCGTAGCTCTATAAGCCGAACTCAAATCCATAGCAGCGCCCGGAGTGCGTGTTACAGAAAGTTTTTCTTGTGCCGCTAGGTCTCGCACACGTCTTGCTACTTCACCGTATGCCGCTGCTACTTTAGGGTCGTTAGGATTGCGCTGATAATCGGCCACCAATTGCGCACCACCCAGTTTAGCAATACCAGCATTTAACAGCCCGGGACTTGTACTAAAATCTTGGTCTACCAGTTTGTATATTGACGCAAGCCCCTCTGGCGTCGGTAGTCGCGCGGCTTCGGCTTTACGTTGGTTTTCACTGATCTGATAGATGAATCTCTCCAGTTGTAGCTGCCGAGCAGTATCAGCATGAGCCACCTGCAACCTATGCAATTCAAGCTGCATATTAAACTTAGCTTCAGCTAACTGAGAACTCATGTCATAGCCCAGCTTAGCCATGTCAAGAGCTTTTTGAACATTATCAAGATGCACCGCCGCAGTCATCTGGCGACCGCGTGTAGTTTCAGCAATCTCAGCAGCTTTTTGCTGCGCACCAAGCGCTTTCTCTTGCTTGGCAATTTCATAGTTGTCAATAGCAAGTTTATCGGCCTGAGCTTCACGTGTCAGACGATGTGCAAGTTCCATGTTCCCGGCTTTCTGGGCAACTAGAGCTTGCTGTTGTTTCAGGTGCATATCCTGAATACGCTCGTTTTGCGCGTCGTCAAGTTCTTGACCCTTCTGGTACGTACCGACAGCTTCTTTACCCGCGTTGCTGATGATGCTGGCTAGGTTTCCGCGACCGCCCAACATACCCAGACCGAGTTGCAACCCAGCTTCAGACAGACGCCGACCACGCCGTGCTTCTAGCGCAGCTTTGCGTTCATCAAGAACTTTTTGCGTTTCCGCATTTACCGGGTCATAAAGTGCTTGATATTTTTTAAATTGAGCATTTTCCGCAGCCGCTTTTTCTGCGTCTGTCATGAACGGCGATTTACGTCTTTCTAGGTCAGCAGCAAAATTTTTCTGAGCCATACGCGCGTTAGACGCTTCAGCAGTCTCATTAGCAAGACTCTCAATCTGTGCATTTGCTACCGACCGGTCTGGCAGGTCTGGTACTTTGATATCTGGCACTTTAAAGTTTGACTTAACCCCGCCACCTGACGGTGTTCGCAGCAAGTCATACAACCCTTTCGTTAGCGCAAGTTCTGACGGCGGTGCAATGCTGGGTGGCGGTGGCGGTGTTGCAGCCGAATCGCCTATCGGGATTTGTTTTTCGCCTTTAGCAGCTTTCTTTTCTGCCTCTACTCGCGCAGAAGCTTCTGCTAATTTTTTACGCCGGACAGCCTCATCTGCTTCAGATTCCCAAGGCCAGCTCCAACGCAGCTTTTTTTCTTCCTCTTCTGCGGCTGTCCTTGTAGGGATATTTTTTGGCATATCCCTTGGGTCGATTTCGTTGTACTCGTCGCTACCTATACCCAAAACCGACGGCACATTACTTCTTCTTTCGCCGTTAAACGCAATAATCCCGCCGCCAGCGTAACCCTCTGTTTTGAGGAGGTCGCGCTTACCGTTGAGCAGATTATGCAAGTCGTCAGGGCTATCGATGATGAACCCACCCATTGCTTTCTTTACAGTTGGCAACCCACCTTGCGGCGTCTGCTGCATTGGCCCTTGCTGCACTTGCGCATCAGTCGGAGGTGGCGGTTGCTGTGGTACTTGAGGGCGCGGAGGTTGCGGCTGCGGTGCAGCTTGTTGTGGTTGAGGTGCGGGTTGTGGAGCGCCTTGAGGCATCGGCGCTGGAGGTTGTTGTGGCTGACCAGTAAGTTGCTGCACAGCAGCATCGGTAACGGTCGGCATATTTGCCGCGCTTTGAGCACCGGCAGCAGACAATTCAGTCTGCATCTGGGCACGGCGACTTAACTCAAGCCCAGCGAGCATATCCAGCGGAATACCGTCAACGGCATTTTTTGCCGGGTTCTGCTTATACTGAATAAGCGTTTGAGTCGGCATGTACTTCAGGTCACGCCGAACAGCCTCAAGAGATGATCCGATAATCGACATGACGCGCCCTTACGTTGTTTTCTTGCCAGACAGAATGTCGTACGCCGACAGCGCCGTGATCAATCCACCTAGTGTACTAGCAGCAGTGTTCCCAGCCTGACCATACGTGTTGGTGGTGGTCATCGGGTACTGTTTGAGCAAGTTGCTGAAGTAATCAAGGTTCGTCTTGGGGTAGTCCCGCTGCTCTTTCCACGTGTTGTAGTCGGAGGTAAGACCTTCTTGGACGATACCGCGCTGGACAGCACCAAGGTCGGCTTCCTGTTTGTTTGCGGTAAGGCCCAGTTGCTGTTGTTGGTTACCAAATACCCCTTGATTCTGCGCCACATCCCCAGCTTCTTTGAGATAGTCAAGCCCCAATTTAGAACCAAACTGACCAGATTGTTCTTTATCTTCCAGTGCCTTGAGTAGTCGGTTTTGGTCGGCGTTGTACTGTCCTAAAGCGGCAGTGTAGGCATCCCCGTATCCCTTGCCGGTGATGTCGGCAAGTTTGGTCCCTAAGTTGCGGCTGGTTTCTGCGTTTAAGTAATCCGCACCGCCACCACCAAATGCGCCAGATTTAATCATCTGTGCTTGATTTTTCATCTGTTCAACACCTGCATTTCGTCGAGCTTCTGCAAGCTGCGGGTTCAGGATTGTCGACAGATACGGGTTCATGTAGCTGTTGAGCGCGTTTTGATCAAATGCGTTATTGATTCCCGTCGTGTTAGACGTGAACGTCGTGCCCGTATACGCAGGTTGAGTTGCCGCAGACGTATACACGTTCTGCATGTTTGTAGCGGCGTTTGTTTGCGCCGCGTTTGGCTGAGTCAACCCTTGAATGCCGGTAAACGCCTTATTCTGAAGATCAGAAGAACCAGCGACTTTAGCACCGCCATAAGTCTGGTACGGTTGCCCTGCAATCTCAAGACCGCGCTGGATGACGCCGCCAACAATTGGCGCGGCCCAGTTTGATATTGTGCTTTCAGTTGCGCCAGTTGCAGCAGGATTAGAACCGGTTGTAACGGTGGTTGCACCGCCCGCGTCAAAGTATCGAATACTCATGTTAGTTCCTTACTTCGGCGTGAACTTAGCCGGGTTGATCTGCTTGCCCTGTTGCTTAGTGCCGGTGCGGGCGTGACGGATTCGGTCCATCATCTCGTAAAGTTGTTTAGCCCCGGCTTCAGAGTTACCGTTGCCAAGATGGGATACGACATCAGCAGGGATCACAAATTCTCCACCGCTTAACCGAGCTGGTTGCTTGTTGTCAATTGTAGCTGGAATCTTATCTGCCATACCATCTTCAGCACCTTTTAGATAGTGCAACCCACCACCTGCGCCATACCCGGGGATTTCGCCGCCCATAGCTTTACCAACGTAGTTACCGCCTTTAAGCGTGTTATAGACCTGCTGCTGAGATAACCCCAGACTCTGGAGGCCCATTGGTGAGACCGTGTTGTTCTTTGACGCGGCATAGCCTAGTCCCGCACCGGCCAGAGCCGAAAGCCACGCACCGGGATTTTTTGCTATAGAGTCAAGCGCACTCTGAGTGAGCTTAGCCCCCAGTCCCGCAAGTTTGTCTACAACTGTTTTGGCTACACCAGAAAGCGAGCCGTTTGCATTGGCGGCGTCTTTAATGTCCTGTTGATAACTTGCTGTGCGGTCGTAATCGCCGTAACTAGCATTCTCGCTAGGAAGACCACGAAGATACTTTTCAACGTCATCGCCAGTCATTGCATTAGGGTCAAGTGCCCAGTCGTATCCACCGCCATAATTTGCAAGCACGTCGTTAGCACTGGCTAACTGGGTGGCGAAATCAATCGACGCGGGCATATCAAAAAGATTCAGGTAGTCATTGTTTGCCGCAATGTCTATCCCGGTATCAAAATCAAAAATACTTCCGCCGCCATCAAAATGTTTGGTTTCCACTTCGCCACCGCCTTTAAAAGTCTTTTGCACCCATCCGGCAGGGGGCGTCCATTGTCCGGTAGGGTCTGTGTAGTACCGGTTTGTTGCCGCGTTAAAGTATTGCTTAGCAGTGGGGGTCACCATAGCTTGGGCTTGCGCGGAGGTAAACGCAGGAATGAGCGATTTCGCCGCTTCCATGTTCGACCCGCCCATGACCGGCACTGGGTTAGTTGTCCAATCAAAGAACCGCACCTCGCCCTGCCCGCCAGTCCCGGCTTTGCCCGTTTGGTTCCAATACCGAAGCGTTGGGTCCGCAATACCCTGCAACCCCAACGCGTTCATCGTAGACATTGCACCGACTTGAGACGTTGAAAGCGCAGTCTGGCCGGTGGTTACGGCACCAACTTGGGACGTTGAAAGCGCAGTCTGGCCGGTGGTTACGGCACCAATTTGTGATGTTGAGAGAGCAGTCTGGCCGGTGGTTACGGCACCAACTTGGGACGTTGAAAGCGCAGTCTGGCCGGTTGTGGCTTTAGTCCCTCCACCTACTATATCGGACAATAGCAGCCCTGTACCCGTAGTCAAGACTAGCGAGGCAATCTGCGAGGACGTAAGCCCAGTTAATGCGCCTGTAGAAATAGTCGTTAAGTTGCTTGTGGTTACCGCCGCTTTATCACCAGTTGTAAGTGCGGTTTTATCGCCAGTTGTAAGTGCGGTTTTATCGCCAGTTGTAAGTGCGGTTTTATCGCCAGTCGTGAGCGCAGCAATTTGCGTAAGGGTCGTGAGCGTAGATAGAAGGTTAGGGTCAACTGCGGAAGTAGTATCCGCGTCGGATAGCGTTAACCTGCCGGACGGAACTTCATTTTTAGCGGTTACGGTTACTTTACTCAGCCCTGATGTATCAGCACCAGTATTAAATATCCCTGCGCCAGAACCAATTAACGCATCTTGAAACTCATCAGTGCCAGCAATACTAAGATTGCCGTTTGCATCCTGTACATAAACTACCGCGTTTGGGCTACCTCCAAATACGTCAAGGCTATTACCGCCGGTATAATAATATGTTTTGCCGTTATGGATAACCGAATCCATATTGTCAAGTTCGTCTTGACTTGGCATCCCGGTCGATGACGTAACACTGGGAATGACTACACTACTTGTCCCAAGTGCATTTGTCCCGGCGGTATTACTTAGCGTGAGATTGGCCCCGGTTCCACCAGCCGCCGTGTTCATCGTATCCGTTGCGCCGGATGTAAGCCCTCTCGTCAATGCACCGGTCGTAGTCGGCACGGTGGAACCGTAGAGGTCATTTAACTCGTCGTCAGTCAGGTTTCCAAAAATATCATTAGCACCCGCGCCAGCTAAATTAACCACCCCTGCATTGGTGTCGGTAGTAGTGGGGCCAAAACCTTCTAGGGCGCTACCGCCCATATCATTTAGGTTTGCCCCGTAATCAAACCCAGTTAAGCCCCCAAAGGCATCCTTAATACCGGACGTTACGTACTTACCGGCAGCGGATATTCCCGGTGCGACTGCACCAGTCAAGGCGCTCGTTAGAACGTCACCACCAGTCAAACCGGCTTTAACCGCGCCAGAAAGGCCACCGCCCAATACATCAGCGCCAATACCAGTAAGACCGCTATAGTTCTCAGCAATGCGCCCTGCGAGAGTTGAAGCCGTAGACGGCCCCACAACATCTAAACCCTGCATCCCCGCCGTTAGGGCAAATGGAGCAGCAATCCTGAGCGCATCATTAAAGTCGCCAATGTTCCCGGCAGCACCTTGTAACGCAAGGTTGCCCGCACCCACAGCAAGTGGCGGGACGCCCGAAGCCATAAGCGCAATATTAATGACCGGTAGGATCGGGCCGAGATCCTCGACAAACGCACCAAGACCGGACTTGCTGTACTCTTGGACCGGCACGACAATAGTGCCGCCTTTTCCGTCAGACACGGGCTGAAGGTTGTAATTACTAAACCCCTTTCCCGCACCTTCAGACGCAAATTTATAGCCGGGAATTACCTGATTAGGGTTGTTTTTGTTATAGTATATTGGTAATTGTTCTTCGGGGATTACCGTAGCCGATTCATCACTGCCTGATACGTAAGCAGGGCGAGTTTCATACCGCACGCCGATATCAGATAGGTTGGTGATGCCGTAATCTTTTGCCAAAGATTTGGCAATATTATCGATGTGCGTACTGGCTTCTAACGGCGACCGACGTTTGTATACGTCTGCTTTGCTCTGAATAGCCTCCATCTGCTTTTTAAGGGTGTCGTACCCCGGTTGCCAGTTTGCAGGGGCAGCGGTAGCCGTAGCCGTAGTAGCAGGGGGGGTATAAGTAGTGCCGAGATCACCCGGTTCTAAGGCTTGGTTGTACTCGTCTTCGTAGTTTCGCGCCATAATTAACCCACTTTCCAATTTGTGCCGTCTGAATACACGGGCACTTTAGTTGACCCACCAGCGGCTACCGTAGTGCCAAATGTGGATACGGAAGAATCCGTTACAAACGATCTAGACCCAACACCTGCGGTCGCTGCGCTAGGCAAATCGGCTATGGCTACGGGCACGCTGGTTTGTAACTGTTTTAAGATGTTGTCAAGCTGGTTAAAGTACAACCGCAAGACGTTATTAAATTGATCAGTAAACCGCCGGTCGTATTCGTTTGGGGCAAGCGGCAAGTTAGGTGCAACAACTTGCGGTAAAACATACGCAGAAGTTATAGGGTAAGTCATCGCCTTCCGTCCTGACGAATGTCAATCCGGGGGTAACCTAACTGCCATTGCACTCCAAGAGCAGCAGTGCCAGTAGACGATACTTTCATGATCATTTGACGCCCACGCACCCTGATGTAAACCTGTCCAGTAAATTTTTCAATTGGAATCCTCGCGGTGCGAGTGACCGTAGCGTTATCACTTCCGGCAACTGACGTAGGGGTGTTGTAACCTGACCCGGAGTTCTGCATCGGTATGAGCGTCATCACAGCAGAGGGGTTATCAGCATCCGATCCTTCAAACGTCATGTCTGGCAGCATCCGATATACGAACCCAAACCGGTCGCCGTCGTCGATATCAAACTCGGACGAAGATATATAAGAGTCGATTGGTGCAGGGGTTCCGGTGATGTTGTCGTCAACCCCCGTTTCTTGGTTGACAAGATTGTAGCTATACGTAGCAGCGACGGGTACATCTAGCAACCCGGAGTCCAGCCATGCCGTGCGAGCCATTGAACCGTGATACCAGATACCCGTACCGCCCTTGCCGTCAGATTCGACGTAGTTGTAAACAACGTAGCGGTCAATCGTGGTGTTTGGATTTATTGCGGTGCCAGTACCGTTCGGTCCCGTAATTGAGCAGTAGAACCACCAGACCTCGTTGAATCCCTCGTTGGTACTACAGAACACTTGCTGATTCTGGTCTAGGTTGATGTCCTGATAAATGTATTTACGCAGGTCGCAGTTAAGCGTGTTAACACGCCCGTCATAGACGTAAAACTTGTCAACCCCCATCCAGTACACTCGACCCGACGCGATAACCGCAGCATTGGGGCCAATGATTGAGACGTTATCACCAAGGATTTGCTGGGTCCATACCGCCGGAAGACCGGCATACTGCAAGGAGTAAAGAGAAGAATCCGTAAAAACGACCATTTCCTGCCGGGTCTGGACCACCGTAACAATCTCGGACCCGTGAGAAAGGATCATGTAATTAGCTTGGCTGTCTACTGCACGGGTCCAGTTGTACGGGTCTTGATAGTTTGACCACCGAATAAGCATCGGATTTTGCGTAGCCGAGCCGTAGTAGTTGCAACCAAACGCAAAAACAAACCGGTTGTCCGATACCATCACAAGGTTCTGTACAGTAGGAACGTCACCCAGTACTGAAATATAGACGCTAGAACCAGTCGATGACGTGTTCACGTAAGTCGAGCCGCCTTGAGTAACCGATATATTGGCGGTCAATCCGACGACATTTTCTAGGTAATACGTAGTGCTCGCGGAAACACCTGTGGGCAACGCCCCGCCTGTCCCTGCTGCAAACTGGACCGGAGTGCCATTAGAAAAAGTTGTACTTAGCGTGAGGACAGTTGGAGAAGCGTTGGTGAACGTAACCGATCCGCCTAAAGAATTTAACAGCCGTCCTCGTGTTCCTGTACCACCTGATGCGTACCAGTAGTACATAGAGCCACCGCGATACCCAAAAATTAAATCTTCGCCATAATTATTCTGGGACCACAGGCGAAGTGAAGCATTATTGGAACCCCCGTTGCCCCAAGTACCTGCGCCCCAAGCACCTGCGCCCCACCCGTTAAGAGGGGCTTGAGTAGCGAGACCGACACTTATCTGATAAGCCGCGCTAACCGCTGACCCACCGGTTGCGCCAGCCGCGACGACAGAGGCGGTTGTAATTGTGTAGGAATTCGAGTTTACGACCGTGATGCTGTATTCAGCATTTAGCAGCGTAGCGTACGTTCCGGTGACCCCGCTAAATGTAACGTAGTCTCCAGTTATCGCACCGTGAGATGCAGCAGTGACTGTGACAGTTGTCGTCCCGTTACCTGTAAATGGGTTTGTACCTAGAGTAGTGGTCGCGCGTAGCGGGGTGACGTCATAGTAGGCTCCGCCACTACTAATATAAAATTTGAGATTTGTGCCAACCCCGATTAAGTTGGCGAACGATAACGTCACCCAGTTCCACAACGACCGGCATACGCCTAGAAACGTGTTCGTAGATACGCGAGACCAGCCGCCAATCTTCTCAGGCGTACCTTGGCGAAACCGGACCTTCTCGCTGTCGTACCAGCCGTTCTCGTTGGCGTAGCGGGTGTTTTCCTTGTTTACTCCGGGTCTAAGTTGGAGTTTCTTGAGGGCCATTACTTGCTCGCTACACCCTTGTGTTTCTCAAAAGACCTCATACCACCGAACCCTAGGAGGCCAGCCAGCAACGTCATGAGTTGTTCAACGTCAAGATCTGGGGGAGGGGTAAGCCCCTTGGGGATTATGTCATAACTTTGACCAAAAGCCCAACACCACTGCATCAGGGGGTAGCCAAGAAATTGGTAAGCCAGACCCAGAACCCCAACCCAGCCCACAGCAGGAC
>Ga0209401_1000462_pt1 | contig 27551 bp, 27 predicted proteins | sample M_140807_MF_Meta_FD_187318 | JGI IMG/M metagenome (GOLD analysis project Ga0209401, IMG submission 187318) | Freshwater microbial communities from Lake Montjoie, Canada to study carbon cycling - M_140807_MF_MetaG (SPAdes) (version 2) | ecosystem: Environmental > Aquatic > Freshwater > Lake... | reverse complement strand
CCAGATCGGCCCCCTCCTGCAGCGCGAAGGTGAGTTCCTGCCGGGCCCAGGCGCCTTCGGGGTGCAGCCGCGAGCGGCCGATCGAGCCATACACCTTCTGGGCCGCCACGCTGGTCACCAGCGCCCGGCTGTTTGGCTCCAGGTTGAGCTCCACGCGCAGGCGGTCCCCCCCCACCAGGCCTCCGGCCGTGTGGAGCAGCGGCAGCTCGCAACGGCCATCGCCTCGGCTGAAGCCCCGCTGGATCTTCAGGGGCGAACGGGCGCTGCCCTGGTGGCGGGTGAGGCCATCGCTGCCGCGGCTGAAGCGCAGGTTGGCCTGGCCCAGCCAGGCGGCGGCGTCGGGCCTTGGGGTTGGATCGGTGGTTGTGCCGGCATTCCCATCGGGCCGGCTTCTGCTGCCCGCTCCGGCGCTCCGATCGGTCGCGGCACCGCCGCTTGCTGCGTCACCGTTGATGGGTCGCTCGTGCCGGCCGGCGGGGCCTTTCGCCGCCATGGCGGCGTCAAGGCTGTTCGGGACGATGTTCCGATCTGGTGCGCTGCGTTCCACCACGGCCGCTCCTGGCCGTCACACTCTGGAGGCGCACGCCCCAGGGAGCCAGCCGCCTTGCCTGAATCCGCATCCCGGCCCCTCACCCTCAGCCGGCGCTCCAGCGCACCGCCCCCAGGCGCCCCGCAGCCGCCGCTGCGGCTGCTCCTCTCCGCCGATGAACGCACCCGGCTGCGCGGCCATCGCCGCAGCGCCTGTGGCCGGGATCTGCTGCTGCAGCTGGATCGGGGCGCGCCGCTGGTGCCGGGCGAATGGCTCAGTGGGGCGGCCGGCGAGCCGCCGGTGCGGGTGGAGGCCGCCCCCGAGTCCGTGCTGCTGGTGCGTTCCGCCGACCCCCTCGCCCTGCTGCAGGCGGCTTATCACCTCGGCAACCGCCACGTGGCCCTGGAGGTGCGTTCCGCCGAGCTGCGGCTGCTGGAGGATCCCGTGCTGGCCGATCTGCTGGCGCGGCGCGGCCTCGAGCTGGAGCGTTGCCAGGCGCCCTTTCTGCCGGAGGCCGGGGCCTATGCGGCCGGCGGTGGGCACAGTCAAGTTCCGGATCACAGCCATGGCTGATCCTCCGGCCCAGGCAGCCGCTCCCCCCTCCAACGCATTCCACCCACCGGATGCCTCCGCCGACGCTGGCGAGGCCCGCCTGCGTCTCTTTCAGCTGGTGAGCCCGGCCTTGCCGGTGGGGGCCTTCAGCTATTCCGAAGGGCTCGAATGGCTGGTGCAGAACGGACAGCTGGCCGATGGGGCGGCGGTGCATGCCTGGCTGGAGGCCGAGTATCGCGCTGGGGCCCTCGCCATCGAGGCCGCCAGCCTGCCGTTGCTGCGGGAGGCGCTGTGGCGCGCCTGCGGTGGGGATGCCGAGGCGGCCCTGGAGGCCCGGGGGGCGGTGCAGGAGTGGCAGGGCTGGCTGCTGGCCCAGCGGGAAGCCCCGGAGCTGCGGGCCCAGCAGCGCCAGATGGGCGGCTCCCTCTGCCAGCTCCTTGCCGATCTCGGCTGGTCCCTGCCGGCCGGGGTGGTGCCGCTGGCCTGGCCGGCGGCCTGGGCCTGGGCGGGGGTGTGTCTGGAGATCCCGCCTGTGGCGCTGGTGGAGGCCTACCTCTACGCCTGGACCGCCAGCCAGCTCAGCGCCGCCGTGCGGCTGGTGCCCCTGGGCCCCACCGAGGCCCAGCGGCTGCAGCTCGCCCTGGCCCCCACGCTGGTCTGCCGCGCCCGGGAACTGGCGGCCAGCGATCCCCGCACGCTCTGGAATGGGGGTGTGGGGGCGGGGCTGGCCCAACTGGGCCATGGCGAGCTCTATTCGCGCCTGTTCCGCAGCTAGGCCAGAGCTGGCCCACCTTGCAGCCTCTTGTGCTCGGGGGGTTCAAGGGCCCCCTCCGGGTCGATGCCATCGCGGGCTGGCCGATGCCCGGCCGGGGCTTCCTAACCTGCGGCCCAGGCCATCAGCGAGAAGAAGGGGGCGCCATGAGCAAGCTGCGGGTGGGAGTGGCCGGACCGGTGGGATCCGGCAAGACGGCCCTGGTGGAGGCCCTCTGCCGTCGCCTGCGGGATCGCCTCGAGCTGGCCGTGGTCACCAACGACATCTACACCCAGGAGGACGCCCAGTTCCTCACCCGCGCCGGCGCGCTGGAGCCCGAGCGCATCCGCGGCGTGGAAACGGGGGGCTGTCCCCATACGGCCATCCGTGAGGACTGCTCGATCAACCGTGCCGCCGTGGCGGAGCTGGAGGCAGCCTTCCCGGCCCTCGACCTGGTGCTTGTGGAGAGCGGCGGCGACAACCTGGCCGCCAGCTTCAGCCCCGAGCTGGTGGATCTCTGCATCTACGTGATCGATGTGGCCGCCGGCGACAAGATCCCGCGCAAGGGGGGGCCCGGCATCACCCGCTCCGACCTGCTGGTGATCAACAAGATCGACCTGGCCCCGCTGGTGGGCGCCTCCCTGGCCGTGATGGAGCAGGACACCACGCGGATGCGGGCGGGGCGGCCGTGGTGTTTCACCAACCTGCGCAGCGGTGAAGGGCTGGACACCGTGGAGACTTTTCTGCTGCGGCAGCTTCCCGCCGAATGAGATCCCGCTTGCCACCAATGTGCGCGGATCAGCGTCTTTGTTGCAATCGTTACCAAGCGTTGGCTGTTTGCGCCGATACCTTCACCGCACCAGTGGGTTGGAACCAGCCCACGGCAACTTTTTCAGGAGCAGATTTCATGCACCCCACGGCGATTCGGAAGCCTGCGCTTCGTCTGATCGGTGGAGCCACGGCCCTCGCCACCTCCCTTTCGCTCGTCGCCTGCAGTGGCGGTGGCGGCGGTGGCGGCGTCGCTGACAGCGCCGGCGGCAAGTTCGATGGCGAAGTGAAGGTGGGCATCCTCCATTCACGCTCCGGCACCATGGCCATCTCCGAAAACACGGTGGCCGAAGCCGAGCTGATGGCCATCGATGAGATCAACAAAGCCGGTGGCGTGGCCATCGAAGGCAAGAAGCTCAAGATCGTGCCGATCGAAGAGGATGGCGCCTCCGACTGGCCCACCTTCGCGGAGAAATCCAAGAAGCTGATCGATCAGGACAAAGTGGCCGTGGTGTTCGGCGGCTGGACCTCCGCCAGCCGCAAGGCGATGCTGCCGGTGTACGAAGCCAAGGATCACTTCCTCTTCTATCCGATCCAGTACGAAGGCCAGGAGTGCTCGAAGAACATCTTCTACACCGGCGCCACCCCCAACCAGCAGGCCGAGCCCGCTGTTTCCTGGTTGCTGAAGAACAAGGGCAAGGATTTCTTCCTGGTGGGCTCGGATTACGTGTATCCGCGCACAGCCAACACGATCATCAAGGAGCAGCTCAAGGCCCAGGGCGGCAAGCTGGTGGGTGAGGATTACCTCCCCCTCGGCAACACCGAGGTGGCGCCGATCATCGCCAAGATCAAGCAGGCCCTGCCCAAGGGTGGCGTGATCGTGAACACGCTGAATGGCGACAGCAACGTGGCCTTCTTCAAGCAGATGAAGGCCGCCGGCATCACCCCCGCCAACGGCTACGCGATCATGAGCTTCTCGATCGCCGAAGAGGAGATTGCCGCCATCGGTCCTGAGTACCTGGAAGGCACCTACGCCGCCTGGAACTTCTTCCAGAGCCTCGACACGCCCGCCTCCAAGAAGTTCACCGCTGACTTCAAGGCCAAGTACGGCGACAAGCGGGTCACCAATGACCCCGCCGAAGCCGCCTACACCATGGTGTACCTCTGGAAGCTGGGTGCTGAGAAGGCCAACAGCGTCGATGACAACAAGGTGCGCGAAGCCCTGGTGGGCGTGAGCTTCGACGCTCCCGAGGGCAAGGTGACCGTGCAGCCCAATCACCACATCGAGAAGCTGGTGCTGATCGGTGAGGTGCAGAAGGACGGCATGTTCAAGATCCTTGAGAACAAGGGCTTCACCAAGCCCGTGGCCTGGAACCAGTTCGTGCCCGAAACCAAGGGCTACACCTGCGACTGGACCCAGAAGCGCCCCGACGCCGGCAAGTTCAAGATGTGAGATCCGCCTTCACGGCGATCTTCGTGATGGGGGGGACCCGGATCCCCCCTTTTCTATTGACCCCTTTCCTGTCCCGCCTGGCGCGGGTCACCATGACAGCTCTTTTCGACACGCTCTTCAATGGGCTGGCCATCGGTTCGGTGCTGATGCTCGCCGCCCTTGGCCTTGCCGTGGTGTTCGGCCTGATGGGTGTCATCAACATGGCCCACGGCGAATTGATGATGCTCGGTGCCTACACCACCTTCGTGGTGCAGAACCTCCTCAAATCAGGCCCGCTTCAGGGTCTTTTCCCCATCTACATCCTGCTCTCGATTCCGATTGCCTTTCTTGTGAGTGGTCTGGCCGGTCTGTTGCTGGAGAAAACAGTGATCCGGCGCCTCTACGGCCGTCCCCTCGAAACCCTCCTGGCCACCTGGGGCGTGAGCCTGATCCTGCAGCAGTTGGTGCGATCCGTGTCCACCGCCTTCTTCCTCGGTCTTTTGGCCGCGGTGGCGATCGGTCTGCTGGCGCCTCGCTTCACGCCGGCCGCCTGGTGGAGCCAGCGCTGGACGCCGTTGCTGCGCGCCGGCAGCTGGATCCTGGCCCTGATCAGTGGTGTGGGCCTGGGCTCCCTGCTCGGCGAACAGCGGGCCCTGCACCAGCCCTGGTTCAGCGCCCGCAACATTGATGTGACCGCCCCCGAGTGGCTGCGCGGTTCGATCGACCTGGGCGGGATCACCATGCCCACCGCCCGCCTGTTCATCCTTGCCCTCACCGCCCTGGCCCTGGTGGGGGTGAATTGGTTTCTGCAGAAGAGCGCCTGGGGGATCCGCATCCGTGCCGTGACCCAGAACCGCTCGATGAGCAGTTGCCTCGGCATTCCCACCGAAACCGTGGATGCCCTCACCTTCTTCGTGGGCTCGGGCTTGGCGGGCATCGCCGGCGTGGCGGTGACCCTGCTGGGTTCGGTGGGTCCGAACCTCGGCGGCAACTACATCGTGCTCGCCTTCATGGTGGTGGTGCTGGGCGGCCTGGGCAAGCTCTGGGGCACCGTGGTGGCCGCCTTCCTGCTCGGCATCCTGGATTACGTGATCGGCTCGGGCTCCCTGCTGTTGCTCTGGCCTTCGATGCCGGCGGCACTCAATGGCGTGATCACCTTCTTCGCCACCACGTCGATGGCCAAGGTGCTCGTGTTCGTGCTGATCATGGTGTTCCTGCAGTTCCGGCCGGCGGGGATCTTCCCCCAGAAGGGCCGCATGGTGGAGGCCTGATCGATGCCCTCTTCCACCACTCCGCCAGCTTTCCTGCGCCGCTGGTGGCCCTGGATTCTGATCGTGGCCCTCGCCCTGGTCCTGCCTTCGCTGCTTCCGCCCTTCCGGCTCAACCTGCTGGGTCGCTTTCTCTCCCTGGGGATCGTGGCCCTGGGTGTGGACCTGATCTGGGGTTACACAGGCCTGCTCAGCCTCGGTCAGGGCATCTTCTTCGCCCTCGGGGGCTATGCGATTGGCATGCATCTTTCCTTGAATTCCCTTGAGCCTGGCCAGCTGCCTGAGTTCTTTGATCTCTATGGCGTCAAGAGCTTGCCGGGCTTCTGGCAGCCCTTCGCCTCGCCGCTGTTCACCTTGATGGCCATCTGGGTGATTCCCGCTTTGGTGGCGGGAATTCTCGGCTATCTGGTGTTCCGCAATCGCATCAAGGGGGTGTATTTCTCCATCCTCACCCAGGCGGCTCTGCTGGTGTTTTTCAACTTCTTCAATGGCCAGCAGAAGCTGATCAATGGCACCAACGGCCTCAAGACCGACACGGCCAAGTTGTTCGGGCAGCTGGTGGGTTCCGATGCCATGCAGCGCAACCTCTTCTGGCTCACGGTGCTGCTGGTGATCGCTGCCTGGCTGCTCTGCCGCTGGCTCACCAGTGGCCGCTTCGGCGATGCCCTGGTCGCCATCCGTGATGACGAACCCCGCATGCGCTTCACCGGCTACAACCCCACCGCTTACAAAACGCTGGTGTTCACCGTGGCCGGCGCCCTGGCGGGTATCAGCGGTGCTCTCTACACCGTGCAATCCGGCATCGTGAGCCCCCAGTACATGGCGGTGCCCTTCTCGATCGAGATGGTGATCTGGGTGGCGGTCGGCGGCCGCGGCACCCTGCTTGGAGCCGTGCTCGGGGCGGTGTTGATCAACTACGCCAAGAGCCTGATCAGCGAGCAACTACCCGAAACCTGGCTGTTTGTGCAGGGGGCTCTGTTCCTGCTGGTGGTCACCGCCCTGCCCGATGGCCTGGTGGGCTGGTGGCGCCAGGGAGGCCCCGCCCGCATCCAGGCGATGCTCGGCTGGCCGCCCCGCACTGCCACCTATCCGGGCCTGGATCTCGATCCAGCCGTGCAGGCCGAGCGTGATTCCCTGCAGGGTCCTTCGTCGAAGGATTCCGCCTCTGGAGGTGGGCGATGACCAGCCTGCTCGAACTGCGGGGCGTGAGCGTGAGCTTCGATGGCTTCCTGGCCCTCAATGACCTGAACCTGAGCTTGCAGCCTGGCGAACTGCGGGCCGTGATCGGTCCGAACGGTGCCGGCAAGACCACCTTCCTCGATGTGATCACCGGCAAGGTGCGTCCCACCAGGGGGGATGTGCTCTTCCGGGGTCGTTCCCTGGTGGGCACCAGTGAGCACCGCATCGCCCGTCTGGGGATCGGCCGCAAGTTCCAGACCCCGCGGGTGTATCAGAACCTCACGGCGCGCCGCAATCTGGAGCTGGCTGTGAGCCGTCGCTCCCCCCTGGATCTGCTCTTCCGGGGCCTCGATGGCAGCAGGCAGGACCGGGTGGCCCATCTGCTCGGGGTGGTGGGCCTGGCGTCCCAGGCCCAGCAGCTGGCCGGCGGTCTCTCCCACGGCCAGAAGCAGTGGCTGGAGATCGCCATGCTGCTGGCTCAGGATCCCGATCTGCTGCTGGTGGATGAACCGGTGGCGGGCCTTTCCGATGAGGAAACGGAGCGCACTGGCGAACTGTTGCGCAGCCTGGCGGGCGATCACACCGTGTTGGTGATTGAGCACGACATGGATTTCATCCGCAACCTCGATAGCCCGGTCACCGTGTTGCACGAGGGCCATGTGCTCTGCGAGGGCAGCATGGCCGCTGTGCAGAGCGATCCCCGGGTGATCGAGGTGTATCTCGGCGTTGAAGATGACGGGGACCATGGCCTGGATACCCCCACCCCCCGGTCCGATCGGCCGTCCAGTGAGCTGCAGCCATGACCTTGAGCACCACTCCCCCATCCCTGGTTCATCCCACGCACGAAAGCGGCGATCTTCTCTGCATTCGTGATCTGAATGTGTACTACGGCGAAAGCCATATCCTGCGCAATGTCGATCTCTCGATCGCGCCCGGCCAGATGGTGTGCCTGATCGGCCTCAATGGCGTGGGCAAGACCACCCTGCTCAAGACGATCATGGGTCTGTTGCGCCAGCGCAGCGGATCGATTCTGGTCGGCGGCGAGGAGGTGTCCGCCAGGGAGCCCCACCAGCGGGCTCGCGGCGGCATCGGTTACGTGCCCCAGGGCCGGGAGATCATTCCCCAGCTGAGCGTGCGGGAAAACCTGCTGCTGGGTCTGGAGGCTCTCCCCGGTGGCCTCACCCGTCATCGCCACATGGATCCGGTGGTGTTTGAGCTGTTTCCGGTGCTGGAGAAATTCCTGAACCGGCGAGGCGGCGATCTCTCCGGTGGCCAGCAGCAGCAACTGGCGATCGCCCGGGCCCTGCTCGGCAAGCCCCGCCTTTTGCTGCTCGATGAACCCACCGAGGGCATTCAGCCCTCGGTGGTGCTCGATATCCAGCGGGCCGTGGCCCGCATCATCCGTGAGACGGGCATCAGCGTGCTGCTGGTGGAGCACCACGCCAGCTTCGTGCGGCAGGCCGATTGGTACTACGCCATGCAGAAGGGCGGGATGGTGGCGAGCGGCCCCACCAGCGAGCTCAGCAAGGAGGTGTTCCAGCGCTTCCTCAGCGTCTGAACAGCATCGGTGGTGCGGCCCGGAGCGGCCGCCGGATCCGCAGGGCTTAGCTCCCCTGCGGTGGCAGGGGGACTAGGGCGTTGGCCCGTGGCTCGCACGCCCCGTCGTCCCGCGGCCTTGCTATGGATGAAGGGAAGTTTCCCTGGTTCCCGATGGCCCCTTCCGTGTTGCAACCGCTGGCGGCTCCGCTCGGCTCGCTGTTGGGTCTGGCGCTCTGCGCATCCCTCACCCCAGGTGCCGCCTTCGCCGGCAGCTGTGAATTTCTCTCCCCGGTGGGTGGTGATGGCGTCTCGCCGATCGTCACCAAGACGATCAGCATGGGCAACCCCCTGGGCCGCCCGAACTGGAACACCGACTTCTATGTGACCAAGCCCTACAGCAGCTACAAGTTGTTCTTCACCGCCGATTCCTCGGTGAGCGCCACCTATCCGGTGCAGGCCTATCTGAAGTTCACCGATGGCTCCAACCTGCAGGTGTTCAACGCCAACATCGCCCCTGAACCTGGCACCGGTGGGGGCAAGCTCGTTCCGGCGGTGCCCGGCAAGCAGGTGAGCCAGGTGAACATCAAGGTGGGCTCCGGCACCAACATGGCCGCCACCGGCTTCACCTATCGCGTGTCCGTGCAGGGCTGCCGCTGAGGCTGGGGTCCCAAGGTCAGCAGCTGCACCGAATGCCGGCCCGGAATCCGGTCGCTCTGCCACCAGAGCCATGGGAGGCCATCGTCACGCCACCCATGGCTCGTTTCTTTGGAGCAGATCACGCCAGAACTGCTCGGCCTGGGCCGATCGGATCGGCGGCAGCGCCGTTTCCTCGCAGCGGTGGATCGGCCGGCAGCCCAAGCTGTTGATCAGCAGGGCGCCTTCGCATGTTTTCAGGGCGCCCGGTTCGAGCGGCGCCTCGCCGATCCGGTCGAGACGCAGGGCCCGGCCGCGCATCACCCCGGGCAGGCAGCCGCTGGCCAGGGGCGGGGTGATCCAGCGCCCCTCCCTGAGCACCAGCAGATTGGCGGCGCTGCCGCAGCAGAGTTCACCCGTGGTGGAGAGCAGCAGCGCTTCGTCGGCGCCGCTGGCCTGGGCCTCCCGCCGGGCCTGCACCTGGGCGGCGTAGGCGAAGCTCTTGCAGCTGCTCAGCCGGCTGGTCGCATTGCGCCGCTCCTGGCGGCTGATCCAGGTGGTCACCGGCTCGAACTGCGGGGCGGTGGCGGTGAGCTGCAACCAGAAGTGATGGCGGGCCGGCTCGTCGGCGGGGGAGGGAACATCCAGGCCCCGGCCGCCGGAGCCCCGGGTCCAGTTCAGGCGCAGGGCTCCATTGCGGATGCCGCTGCGCGCCACGGCCTCCGCCGCCAGGGGAAGGATCAGGCTCCGCTCCGGGGGCGGCGCCATGCCCAGCAGCTCCGCCGAGTGGCGCCAGCGCTCCAGGTGGTCGGCCAGGAGCTGGAGCCGGCCCTCCTCCAGCAACACGGTCTCGAACAGCCCATCGGCCAGCAGCAGCCCCCGGTCGCTGAGGGGCAGGCCTAATGCGCCGGGATCACCCCATTGGCCTGCTGGGAGGCCCGGTGGAACCGGGGTGCCGGCGGCGGGCGGGGCCGGGGTTTCCGCGCCGCCACCCGCCGCCGCGTTCGCGGCGATCCAGGCGATCGAGGTTCTCATGCCAGGGCCTCCAGCAGCGGCCGGATCTTCCAGCCCATCTCCAGGGCCTCGCCAGCAGGATCGGAATCGGCCACCACCCCGCACCCCGCCTGCACCCGCAGGCGCCGCCCTTTCACCATCACGCTGCGGATCAGGATGCTGCTGTCGAAGCTGCCATCGGCGCCCAGGTGGAAGAGGGAGCCGCAGTAGGGGCCCCGCGGCACCGGCTCCAGGCCGGCCAGCCGCCGGCAGGCCCGCAGCTTCGGCGCGCCGCTGATCGAACCCCCGGGCCAGCAGGCCCGCAGCAGGTCGGTGATGCCCTTGCCCGCGGCCAGCTCACCGGTCACCACCGAGGTGAGGTGGTGCACCTGCGCGTAGCTCTCCAGGCCCACAAGCTGGGGCACCTGGATCGAACCGGCGCGGCAGACGCGGCCCAGGTCATTGCGCAGCAGGTCCACGATCATCACGTTTTCGGCCCGGTCCTTCGGATCGCTCACCAGCGCCGCCGCCGCCTCCGCATCAGCGGTGGGATCGCCGTGGCGTGGTCGGGTGCCCTTGATCGGCCGGGTTTCCACCCTCCCGGCCGCATCACAGCGCAGGAAGCGCTCTGGAGAGGCCGACACCACCGCCTCATCCGCCGTGATCGCCAGGCCCGCGAAGGGGGCGGGGCAGTGGCGCCTCAGGCGTCCATGCAGGGCCAGGGGATCGGCTGCCCCATCCAGGAGTGTTTCGCAGCAGGCGGTGAGGTTGGCTTGGAAGATGTCGCCGGCGGCGATCCTGCTCAGCAGGGTCACCACCTGGGTCGCGTAGCGCTCCGGCGGCGTGTGCCAGTGCCAGGCCTCCAGGGGGATGGCCGCCATGCCAGGTTCCGGGGTCCGCCCATGGCCGCCGGGATCGCCTGGTTCGCTCCCGGGATCGGGCGGGGCCGCGAGGGCCTCCAGCCGGGTCGCCATCGCCGCCAGCCGGGCGGGATCCTCCCCTTCCAGCCAGCAGCGCCGGCTGGAGCGCTCGAAGTGAATCAGGGGATCGTGGCGGGCCGCCCACAGGGTGGCCATGTCGCTGGAGCGCCAGTGGTCGGCCGGCTCCACCCAGGCGCCGGCCTCATAGGCCAGCCAGCCCAGCCAGGGACCGCCGCGCCTCTCCAGCTCAGCCAGAACGGCGAAGGGATCGGTGGCACCGGCTTCGCCGGGCAGCCCCCGGCAGCGCACCTGCTCGATCGGATCAAGGCCCAGCACGGCTCGCTGCCCGAAGGCGGAGCCATCGCCCTCCAGCAACACCAGACCCTCGCTTCCGCCCTGGCGGGTGAGGGCCTGGGTCAGGGTCCAGGGATCCCACCAGGGCAGATCAAGGCGGTGGCGCAAGGTGCTCAAGGATCGGCGGCATCGGGCACCAGCGGGGCCGCCTCCCGTGCCCTGGGGCTGGCGAGATCGCGGCGGCCGGCCTCAATCAGCGCCGCATCGCGGATCCGGCAGCTGTCGCACACGCCGCAGGGTTCCGGCCCGCCGCTGTAACAGCTCCAGGTGTCGGCGATCGGCACCTGGAGCCGCAGGGCCTGCCGCACGATCTCGGTCTTGCTCCAGTGCACCAGCGGCGCCCAGAGGCGGGTGCCCTGGCCTTCCCGCCCGGCACGGGTGGCGAGATCGGCCAGGTTCTGGAAGGTCTCCAGGTAGTCGGGCCGGCAGTCGGGATAGCCCGAATAATCGATGGCGTTCACCCCCAGCACCAGCCGCTGGGCGCCGCGGGCCTCCGCCAGGCTGAGGCCGATGGCGATGAACACCGTGTTGCGCCCCGGCACGTAGGTGCTGGGGATCGCGCCCTCCACCACGCCACCGGTGGGCACCGCCAACTGGGGATCGGTGAGGGAGGAGCCGCCCCAGGCCGCCAGGTTCACGGCCACGGTGTGGTGCTCCGCCAGCCCCAGGGTGCCGGCCAGTCGCGCGGCCGCTTCGAGCTCGCGGCGGTGCCGCTGGCCGTAATCGAAGGAGAGGCCGATCACCCGCTCTCCCGCCTCCAGGGCCAGGGCGCAGGCGGTGGCTGAGTCGAGGCCCCCGGAGAGCAGGGCCACGGTGGTGGGGGGTGAGTCGGCCATGGGGGCAGGCTGGCAGATTCCGCGCCCCCTCCGCCTCGACGCTTGTGCTCCGCCTGACCAAGATGCGGTGGTTCCCTGTCGCCCTGCCATGGCATCCCCGCGTTCCGGTGGCGCTGACCGTCGTTCCAATCCCTGCCGCCGGGCCGCTGATCGGGTGCCTCCGGTTCCGGTCACCGGGCCGGGCCGCTGGGGGCGGTGGGCCGGAGGGACCGCGCTGCTGCTGGCGGGGCTCCTTCCCCTTTCGACGAGCCTCGCCCCAGCTCCGGCCCTGGCCATTCCCCGGCTGGATCTCAAGCCCTATCCCGCCCCGGCCCCTGGCGAGCGCCGTTGGGTGATCCAGCTCAGCGGCCTGCTGCCGTCCAGCCAGGATCCCGCCATCTCCGCCCATCCGGCCGACTGGCGCGTGGAGCTGATCGCCGGCCGCAACCTTGAGCTTGATTGCAATCCGGTGACGTTCTCGGGCCGAATGCGCAGCCAGCCCGTGGCCGGCACGGAGCTGCGGGTGGTGCAGATCAGCCAGGTCACGCCGCTGGCCTCCACCCGCATGGCCTGTCCCCCCGGCGAACCCAAGCGGCGCGCCTTTGTGCCGATGGGCGGCAAGCCCTTTGTGGTGCCTTACGACGCGAGTCGCCCGATCGTGCTTTATGCCCCGAAGGATCTGGAGCTGCGCTGGCGTCTGTGGAAGGCGGAGCGGCGCCAGTGGCCGGCCCGGGAACTCTGAGGATTCCACAGGGGTTCCGGTGCAGCTCCCGGCTGGAATGCTCCAGGAGGCGAAGGGCTGCAGGGTCAGGGCTTCCTGCATAACCTGTGGCGGTTGCAGGGCTCTGCGGCGATTCCGCCGCGCACGCTGCCGATCGGAGGCCCTTCGCGGCATCCCTCGGAACCTTCAGCCGCTGGATGGCGTTGCCTCCCGGCTTGCCACGCCGCACCCGGCGTTCGCCCGCTTCTCCTCTGCCGCCAGCCCTTGCGCCCCATGCCCTTCCGTTTCGACCGCAGCGACGACCGCAGCGACCCCCGCGGTGACGACCGCCGTGATGACCGTTTCGATGACCGGCAAGGGCGTGACCTCCGCGACGGCCGCGATGATTCAGGCGAGCGTCACCCGGAACGGCAGCCAACCTCCCGTCGCTCCCTGGGACTGAGCGGCTGCGTGCCCTGGTTGATGGCGGGTCTGGCCGTGCTGGGGGGTGGTTTTTATTGGGGTTACAACTTCAGGGCGGCCCAGAAGCTGTCCGCCGATGAGCTGCGGGAGCGCGAGCGGCAGGAGCTCCGCACCATGGGCTGGCAGACCAGCGCCGATGGCGTGCTGACCCGCTGGTGCACCGAAGACTGCAACCCCCCCAAGCTGTTCGGCGGCGGCATGGCCCGCATTTTCGAGGTGTATTGCAAGGACCGGCCCTGCGGCAACATCCGCGCCACCTTCCGGGTGCTGGATCGCGATGGCAAGGAGATCGGCACCACCACTGCCAGCAAGGATGGCCTGCAGGGGGAGCGGCTGCGCCTGGTGGTGGTGAGTCCCGAGGCCCAGGCCCAGCGGTTTGAACTCAAGGAGTTCACCGCCCAGGCGATGGTCTATTGAGCGGCGCCATGGGCAAGGCAGGCCAACGGGTGATCAGGGGGCGCTTCCGCTGGGGCACGGGTCTGGCCGTGGCCATGGCCCTGCTGGTGGGGGGCTGTCAGGGCGGACCCAGGCCGCCGGAGAATCTGCAGGTGGTGATCGCCACGGGGGCAGGCTCCGATCAGGTGGTGCGCAGCAGCCTGCAGAGGCTGGCCACCCAGATGACCACCGAGTTCATGAGCAACAACCCTGGCACCAATCTCCACCTCCGTTTCCTGGAGGAGGGCGATCTGGCGGCCAGCGTGCGCGACCACAGCACCCTCGGGGCCGGACCTGATGTGGTGATCAGCCGGGTGGCTCCTACTGCCAGGCTCTCCGGCGAGGGGCTGATCGTTCCCAGCGCGCTTGAGCCGGAGCAGCTCGATCCCCTGCGGATCCAGTTTCTGCAGCGCTTCCGCCAGGGCAACCAGTTTCGAGCCCTGCCCTTCCTGCTCCAGCCCAGCCTCGCCTGTTACAACCGCGAGCGCCTGCCCAAGCCCCCCGCCACCCTGGATGAGCTGGTGCAGAGGGCTGCCGAGGGGGCGCGGGTGGGCTTGCCCCTGCAGATGGATGACCTGCTGTGGTCGGCCAGTGGCTTCGGGGCCTCCCGGCCGCTGCTGCAGGCCCTGGACGAGGATCAGGGAACGCGGCGGCCCCTGAGCCCCGCTGATCGCACCAAGGTGCTGGCCTGGTTGGGTTGGCTGTACCGCGCCAATGTGCAGCCCACCCTCCAGTTCGTGGACACCTCCGATGGGCTTGTACAGAGGCTGGCCAGCCGTCAGCTCGATTGGATCAGCTGCAATGCCACCGCCATCCCCCAGCTGCGGCGCAGCCTCGGTTCGCGGCTGGCGGTGGCCCTGCTCCCCGCCGGACCGAATGGTGAGCCGGCTCAGCCGTTGGCGCGGCTGCTGCTGCTGAGCTTCGGCCGCGATTCCACCCCTGGCCAGCGCCGTGTGGCCGAACGGTTTGCCCTGTTCGTGCTCAACGACTTCAGCCAGAACAACCTGATGGTGAGGGCGGTGGGCAACATGCCGGTGAACCAGAACGTGATCGTGCCCGTGAAGGAATCGCCGCAGCTGGCCACGATGCAGCGCAGCCTGGAGAACTCGATCGTGCCGGACTTCCGCCAGGGCATTGGTCTGCGCAGTCGTACCGATGAGTTGCGCCTGCTGCTCAAGCAGAACGTGTACGGCGAACAGTCTCCCCAGAAGGTTCTTGAGGCCATGGAAGCTCTTGCCAACCCCACACCGGAGCGCGCGCCATGACCCAGCTGTTCTATGAGATCGGCGGTTGGATCGGGCTGCTGGGCCGCGGCTCGGTGTTGCTCCAGGTGCTGGTGTCTGTGGCTCTGCTGCTGGGCTACCGGGCCTGGCGGTTCCGGGGTCGGGGCGCCCTCTCCCCTTGGCGTGCCGTGCTGGCCAAGCTGGTGCTGGCGGCCTTGCTCAGTCTCGTCAGCCTCCTGTTGCCCAAGCTGGGGCTCCCCGGTGGGCTGGTGGGTCTCATTGGCCAGCTCACGGCCATCTGGACCGCCCTTTCCGCGCTCCGGCTGCTGCTTCGCCGGGTCGTGGATGGCGAGGAGGTGGATGCCTACTGGCAGCGGGCCGTGCTCCCCCTGTTCCTGGTGCTGTTGGTGGGGGGGCTGGTTTATCGCCTCGATGGTCTTGAGGCAGTCGGCGGTGTGCCCCTGCTGAAGCTGTTCGACAAGAACCTCACCCTGGCCAATCTGCTGCTGCTGCTGGGTCTGCCCTACTTCCTGGTGGTGCTCTCGGAGTTGCCGGTGTTGCTGCTCGGCAATCTGCTGGGTCGGTTGATCGGGATGGAACCCGGCAACCGCAAGGCGCTTGAGCTGATCCTGCGCTATCTGCTGATCGGCGTGGGCACGATCTGGCTGGCCGACCGGATCGGCCTCAACAGCACCGCCATCGCCGCCATCGCCGGTGGCCTTTCGGTGGGCCTCGGTTTCGGTGTTAAGGAGGTGTTCTCCAACTTCGTGAGCGGCCTGTGGCTGCTGTTTGAGGGTTCGGTGCATCCCGGCGATGTGCTGATCCACGAAGGCGACATCTGCCAGGTGCGCAAGCTCGGGCTCAGGGCCACCACCCTCTGGCGCGACGGCGACAACGCCGAACTGCTAGTGCCCAACCAGACCTTCTTCACCTCCACAGCCACCACCTACACCGGCACCGATGATCGTCGCCGCGGCCAGGTGCTGATCGGCGCCGGTTACCAGCACGATCCCGAGCAGGTGATCGCCGTGCTGGAGGAGGTGGCCCGCGCCAATCCGCGCGTGCTGGCCGATCCCCCGCCGAAGGTCTTTGTGATGGACTACGGCGCCTCGTCCATCGATTACTCCCTGCGTTTCTCGATGGCGGATCCGATGACCAACCTTGGCATCTCCAGTGAGCTGCGCCGCGCCATCTGGCATGCGTTCCAGGAGCACGGCATCGAGATCCCCTTCCCCCAGCGGGTGGTGCATCAGGCCCGCTGAGGCCTTCAGCGCACCCCGAGCCACTTGTGGCTCTGCAGGCTCAGGCGCCAGGCCGGCTGGCTCTGCACAAAGGCGAGGGCCAGGACCTGGCCCTCGGGATGGCCCCAGGCCGGCTGGAGCAGAAGCTGGGGGGGCGTGCCCCCAGCCGAGATCCGGGTGGCCGCCTGCTTCACGGCGGCCGCGGCCATCGCCTCAGCGAAGGCCAGGTCCTCGGCCTGCTCCACCACCACCTTGAGTTCCTGGCAGGCGCCCAGGAGTTCGTTGGTGGGGGGGCGGTGCCGCTTGGGGGAGAGGGTGATCCAGTCGAAGCGGCCGCTGAGGGGATCCACGCCGCTGGTTTCCAGATGGAGGGGCAGCCCGCCCGGCTGATCTGGGCTGCTCGTGGCCTGGCCGAGGGCCTCGCAGAGGGGATCGAGGCGATGGTGAAGCGGTTCTCCCCCGGTGATCACCACGAAGGCGGCCCCGGCGGCGGCGGCGGCGCTGGCCTCCGCGGCCAGATCCGCCAGGCCACGCTCCGGATGGACCCCAGCGGGCCAGGAGTGCTTGGTGTCGCACCAGGGGCAGCCCACCGTGCAGCCCGCCAGGCGAATGAAGAAGGCGCTGCGGCCGGCATGCAGCCCCTCGCCCTGCAGAGAGTGAAAGGTTTCCACCACCGGCAGGCCGGGGGCTTCGGAGGCGATCACGGGGCGCGGCGCTCGGGAGGGTTGGTGGCCTCAATCCTGCCTCCCCTGCCGCGCGTCTGCCCCTGTCCCTGCTCCTGCCAGAAACCGGCAGAAGCCGCAGCGCCAGAGCGGATCGCCATCCCACCTGTGCCGCGACGCCGCGGGCGGCCTTGACCCCGCGTCAGCGCTGCAGCGGCAGCTCCCCGGGTGTGGCGGCGCCGGCGGGCTGCTGCAGGCCGGTGTCGCTCGCTTCAGCGCCATGCCGCTCCTGGGCCGCCTCGATCAGGCCTCGGAACAGCGGGTGGGGCTTGCCAGGCCGCGAGAGGAATTCGGGGTGGTATTGGCAGGCGGTGAAGAAGGGGTGGCCCTCCAGTTCGATCAGCTCCACCAGGCGGCCATCGGGGGAGGTGCCGCTGATCCGGTAGCCGGCCGCCAGAAAGGCGTTGCGGTAGGCGTTGTTGAACTCGTAGCGGTGGCGGTGCCGCTCGTAGACCACCTCCTGGTCGTAGAGCTGCTGGCCAAGGGTGCCAGGGGCCAGGCGGCAGGGGTAGACCCCCAGGCGCATCGTGCCGCCGAGGTCCACCACGTCCTGCTGCTCGGGCAGCAGGTGGATCACCGGGTGGGGGCTGGCCGGATCCAGCTCGGCGCTGGTGGCCCCCTCCAGGCCCGCCTGGTTGCGTGCCCACTCGATCACGGCGCACTGCATGCCGAGGCAGAGGCCGAGGAAGGGCACCCGCTGCTCCCGGGCCCAGCGGATCGCCGCCACCTTGCCATCCACCCCCCGGTTGCCGAAGCCCCCAGGCACCACCACCGCGTCCATCCCCTCCAGCAGGGCAGCAGCCCCCTGCTCCTCGATCTGTTCGGCGCAGATCCAGCGCAGGTCCAGGGAGGCGTTGCGATCCAGGCAGGCATGGCGTAGGGCTTCCACCACCGAGAGGTAGGCATCGTTGAGCTGCACGTATTTGCCCACCAGGGCCACCTTCACCGCCGGGCCCGGATCGCGCAGCCGCTTCACCAGCTCGGCCCAGCGCACCATGTCGCTGGGGTGATCGGGCAGGTTGAGCACATCGAGCACCTGGCGGCAGAGACCCTCCTGCTCCATGGCCAGGGGTACCGCATAGATGCTGTCGGCATCGAGGGCCTGGATCACGCTGCCGCTGGTCACGCCGCAGAAGCCGCCGATCTTGGCCTTGAGGTCGGCGGAGATGGGCCGGTCGCTGCGGCAGACCAGTACGTCGGGCTGGATGCCGATCGAGCGCAGCTCCTTCACCGAGTGCTGGGTGGGTTTGGTTTTCAGCTCGCCGGAGGTGCCGATGAAGGGCAGCAGGGTGACGTGCACATAAGCCAGGTCGCGGCGGCCCACATCGCCACGGAATTCCCGGATCGCCTCCAGGAAGGGCAGGGACTCGATGTCGCCGACGGTGCCGCCGATCTCCCCGATCACCACATCGGCGTTGCTGTTCGCCGCCACCCGGTGGATGCGCTCGCGGATCTCGCCGGTGATGTGGGGGATCACCTGCACGGTGCCGCCGTTGTAATCGCCGCGGCGCTCCTTGTTGATCACCGCCTGATAGATCGAACCCGTGGTCACGCTGTTGAGGCGCGACATGGCCGTGTCGGTGAAGCGCTCGTAGTGGCCAAGATCCAGGTCGGTTTCGGCGCCGTCCTGGGTCACGAACACCTCGCCGTGCTGAAACGGGCTCATCGTGCCCGGATCCACGTTGAGGTAGGGATCGAGCTTGAGGATCGAAACGCTGTAGCCGCGGCTCTTGAGCAGGCGCCCCAGGCTGGCGGCCACGATTCCCTTGCCGATGCTGGAGACCACCCCGCCGGTCACGAAGACGAACTTCGTGCTCTGGCTCCCGGCGGCGGAGGGCATGGCATTTTCAGCTGACCTCCCAATCTACCGGGCGCCTCAAAGTGAGGCTCCAGCGTGGTTGGCTCGGCCCGTGAGCCCCAACACTCCTTGCCCCGAAGGGGGGGTGGCTGGCGAGTGGTCGGTATCGCCCGCGCAGCGGGCGCCGACCGGCCGAAGCCAGCCACCCCCCCGGCAGGCCCTCAGCCCTCCAGCAGGCTGCGCAGCATCCAGGCGGTCTTTTCGTGGATCTGGAGGCGCTGGGTAAGCAGGTCGGCGGTGGGCTGATCGTTCGCCTCCTCGGTGAGGGCGAAGACGCCGCGGGCGGTGCGGGCCACGGCCTCATGGCCGGCCACCAGTTCCCGCACCATCGCCAGGGCCTCGGGCACGCCCTCGGTTTCGGGGATCGTGCTGAGGGCCGCGATCGCCCGCGCGCCGTAGGGGGCCGGGAAGCCCAGGGCGCGGATCCGCTCGGCGATGCCGTCAAGGGCAGTCCAGAGCTCGGTGTACTGATCCATGAACATCAGATGGAGCGTGTTGAACATCGGTCCGGTCACGTTCCAGTGGAAGCCGTGGGTCTTGCCGTAGAGCACGGTGGTGTCGGCCAGCACCTGGCCCAGGCCGGCGGCGATCCGCTGGCGGGCTTCGGTGGGGATGCCGATGTCGATCGGGAGGGAGGGGGTTGCCATGGCGGGGCCTCAGGTGGAAAACGACGTCCTGGAGACCGTGTTCTAGCCAGGGTGCTCAGGCCCGCCCTGATCGGCCTGGTCGGTTGGCAGGGCGTCGCCCTCGCTCGCCCCGCCCGCTCACTCCAGGCTGTTGAGGTGGTCGCGGATGCGGCTGCGGTGGCGGGGCTGGCGCAGTTTGAGAAGGGCCCGTGATTCGATCTGCCGCACCCGTTCGCGGGAAAGCTGCAGGCTCTCGCCGATCTCGGTGAGGGTGCGGGGGGTGTCGTCCTCAAGGCCGAAGCGCTGGCGAAGCACCGTGGCCTCCCGCAGGCTGAGCTCATCCAGCAGGGCCTCCAGATCGTCGTGGAGCTGTTCGCGGGCCAACTCCTGCTCCGGGGTGGCGTGGTCGTCCTCCAGCAGGTCGCCCAGGTCGGTGTCCTGGTCGCGGCCCACCCGCGCATCCAGCGAAACCGGCCGCGGCTGCCGTTCCAGAGTGATGCGCACCACCGCCGGGGTGAGGTCGAGTTCGACGGCCACCTCATCGATGGTGGGACTGCGGCCGAGCCGACTGGTGAGCAGCCGCTGGGCCCGACGGATGCGATTGAGCTTCTCGGTGATGTGCACCGGCAGGCGGATGGTGCGGCTCTGGCTGGCGATCGCCCGGGTGATCCCCTGGCGGATCCACCAGTAGGCGTAGGTGCTGAAGCGGAAGCCGCGGGTGGGATCGAAGCGCTCCACCGCCCGCTCCAGCCCCAGGGTGCCCTCCTGCACCAGGTCGAGCAGCTCCATGCCGCGCTGCAGGTATTTCTTGGCCACGGCCACCACGAGCCGCAGGTTGGCCTGGATCATGCGCTCCTTGGCGCGGCGGCCCTTGTGCAGAACCAGGCGCAGTTCGGCGGGACTGAGCTGGCAGCGGTCGGCCCAGCGTTGCGGCTCCCCATCACCCTGCTGCTCCAGCAGCCGTTCACGCCGTTGCACCAGCCGGGCCAGGGTGAGCTCCTCTTCGGCAGTCAGCAGGTCGACCCGGCCGATCTCCTGGAGGTACTGACGCACCAGGTCGGTGGTGGTGGAGCTGGGCAAGGGCGCACGCCCGAATCCATCCACCCTGCGCAAAGGCTCCGGGGATGGGGCGCTTTCATCGGGATAGCTTTGGGATTGGCGCAGCCCGGTGCAGCCCGCAGACCCGGCGGCTGCCGTGTCCGCCTGGCGGCTCCACGCTGAACCCAGTCAGTGCCGAGTCGGTGGGGCTCAGCCCTCCTCCTCCACCCAGGTGCTGGCCACGTGGAGCTCTTCGAGCTGCTTGATCGCCACGGCGGCGGGGGCCTGGGTCATCAGGCAGCGGGCCTGCTGGGTCTTGGGGAAGGCGATCGTGTCGCGGATCGAGTCCTCACCGGCCAGCAGCATCACCATGCGATCCAGGCCGAAGGCCAGGCCGCCGTGGGGTGGGGCCCCCATGTCGAGGGCCTCCATCAGGAAGCCGAACTGGCGTTCCGCCTCCTCCAGGGGCAGGCCGATGGTGGCCAGCACCTGGCGCTGCAGGGCCGAATCGTGGATGCGCAGCGAGCCGCCGCCGAGTTCCAGGCCGTTGAGCACCAGGTCGTAGGCCTGGGCGCGGGCGGTGGGCAGGGTGTCAGCCCAGCGCGCGGGGTCGGTGCCGAGGTCTTCGGCGTTGGGGGCGCAGAAGGGGTGGTGCAGGGCTTCGAGGCGGTTTTCGCCGGCGTTGAACTCGAACATCGGAAAATCCACCACCCACAGGAAGTTCCAGGCGGTGTTGTCGCGGTCGGCGCTCACCAGGCCCAGCTCCCGGGCCAGGAACTGGCGCACCCGATCCAGCGCCTTGTTCACCGTGGCGGTGTCGCCGGCCCCGAACAGCAGCAGGGTGCCGGGGGTGGCGCCCGTGCGTGCCAGCAGCTCGGCCTTCTTCGTTTCGGAGAGGTTGTCCTTGATCGCCCCGATCGTGTCGATCTCGCCGTTCTCCCGCACCCGGATGAAGGCCAGGCCGCCGGCGCCGGCCTTCTGGGCCTCGCTGAACACATCGCCGCCGGGCTTGATGCGCACGTTGCTGATCGCCTCGTTGCCACCCGGGATGGGCAGCACCTTCACTGAGCCCCCAGCCGCCACGGCGCCCGAGAACACCTTGAAGCCCATGTCCGCCACCAGGTCGGACACGGTCACCAGCTCCAGGCCGTAGCGGGTGTCGGGCCGGTCGGTGCCATAGCGCTCCATCGCCTCATGCCAGCTGAGGCGGGGGAAGGGCAGGGGCAGCTCCACCCCCTTCACCGCCTTCCAGATGGCGGCGATCAGGGCTTCGTTGAGCGCCAGGATCTGCTCCTGGTCCATGAAGCTCATCTCCATGTCCAGCTGGGTGAACTCCGGCTGGCGGTCGGCCCGGAGGTCTTCGTCGCGGAAGCAGCGGGCGATCTGGTAGTAGCGCTCCAGGCCGCCCACCATCAGCAGCTGCTTGAACAGCTGGGGCGACTGGGGCAGGGCGAACCATTCGCCACCGCAGACGCGGCTGGGCACCAGGTAGTCGCGGGCGCCCTCAGGGGTGGAGCGGGTGAGCACCGGTGTTTCCACCTCGATGAAGCCGCGCTCTTCGAGAAACTGGCGGATGGCCCGGGTGGTGCGGTGGCGCAGCCGCAGGTTGCCATTCATGCGCTCGCGGCGCAGATCCAGGTAGCGGTGGCGAAGCCGGAGCTCCTCGCGGGTGTTCTCCTCGTCGTGCGCGGATACCGGGAAGGGGAGGGTGCCCTTCACGGCGTTGAGCACGGTGATGGTGCCCGCCAACACCTCAAACCGGCCGGTGGCCAGCCGTTCGTTCACCGAGTCGGCCGGCCGCTCCCGCAGCCTGCCGTTCACCTGCAGCACCGTTTCATTGCGCAGATGGCTGGCGGTGTCGAACACCGCCGCGAAGGCCTCGCGCTCCCCAGGCTCGCTGCCGGCCAGCTCGGGATCCACCGTGATCTGCACGGTGCCGCTGCGGTCGCGCAGATCGATGAAGATCACGCCCCCGTGGTCCCGCCGCCGATCCACCCAGCCGCAGAGCTGGACGGCCTGGCCGACCTGGTCGGCCCGCAGATCGCCGCATCCGTGGCTGCGCATGGGGAGAAGCCGTAAGCGAATCGCGGATTTTCCCACGGCGGCCGCAGGGGTGCCGGCCGTGGCCCGGGGAAAGGGGGGTGCCGAAGGGAGGCGCCGCCACGGGTAAGGTCATCCCATCGCTCCATCGACCGGGGGCCTCCGTGACACTGTCCCGCCGTTCCCTGCTTGAGGGATCCAGCCTTGTGATCGGTGCGCTGGCCGGATTTCCGGGGGTGTCCCGGCCCGCCCAGGCCGCCGCCGGGCTGAAAACGCCCGCCCAGGATCCGCCCTTGCAGGAACGGCTCCAGGCCTGCACTCCCGCCGACCCCCTGCGCCGGCTCCAGGAGGGCAACCGCCTTTATGCGGCCGCCTGGAGCGCCGCCGCCGCCGCGCCGCCCGAGCAGCGGATGGAGCCGCTCAGCACGCTCTGGCGCCACACCTGCCAGGTTGCTCCCCAGGCCCTTGCCGAGGGCCAGCGGCCCTTCGCCGCGGTTCTCTCCTGCGCCGATTCCCGCGTGGATCCCGGCTGGCTGTTTGCCTGCGCCGCTGGTGAGCTTTACCAGGTGCGCAATGCCGGCAACACGGCCTTTGACGAGGCCATCGCCTCGCTCGACTATGCCGTGGCGGTGCTGGGGGTTCCCCTGGTGGTGGTGCTCGGCCATAGCGGTTGCGGCGCGGTGCAGGCCGCCATCAGCGAGGCGCCCCTCACCCCTCTGCTGGAGAGCCTGGTGCAGCCGATCCGCGACCAGCTCCGCAGCCACGACGACCTCACCCTGGCCATCGAGGGCAACGTCCGCCACACCGCCCGCCAGCTCACCGCCCGCAGCGCCGTGCTGAAGAAGGCGGTGGCCGCCGGCACCCTCACCATTCGCAGCGCCTACTGCGACATCGGCAGCGGCGAGGTGACCCTGCTCTGAGCCTCAGAGCCCTTGAGCTCCAGGTGTCTCCTGGCCGTGGCTGTGAACGGCCGAAAGATTTGGCGGCCCTGGAAGGGGGCTCCGGCGGGTTCCTCTGGGTGGGTTGGGGCCGCCTGAACGGGGGAGTCGAGCAGTCAGGGCCGCTGTCCTAGCTTCCAGCGGAGAGAGCCAACCATGACGCCACGATTTCCCCTGGCCACGGTGGGTGCCCTGGTGACCAATCCCGACGGGCTGGTGCTGATCGTGCGCACCGGCAAATGGCGGGGCACCTGGGGCGTGCCCGGCGGCAAGGTGGAGTGGGGCGAAACCCTGGAGGCGGCCCTGCTGCGGGAGTTTCGCGAGGAGGTGGGGCTGGAGCTGGAGCGGGTGCGCTTCGCCCTGCTCCAGGAGGCCGTGGACGATCCCCAGTTTCACCAGAGCGCCCATTTCGTGCTGATCAACTACTTCGCCTTCAGCCAGGCCAGCGCGATCACGCCGAACCATGAGATTGAGGAATGGGCCTGGGTCACCCCAGAGCAGGCCTTCACCTATCCCCTCAACACCTTCACCCGCCTGCTGGTGCAGCGCTTCATCGACCTGAACACCGCCGCCGCTCCAGGTTCCGGTTCAGCGGTGGCGCCATGAGTGGCCGGCGCACCCTTCGGTCTTCGGCCTGATGCTGCTCATCTCCGTGATCACGCCGGTGCTGCCGGCCCAGTCCGCCTGGCTCACCGAAACCTGGCACAGCCTGCTTCAGCAGGAGCCGGAGGCGGAGCATCCCTGGGCGTGGGAGTGGCTGGTTCAGCGTGATGGTCCGGATCCGTTGCAGGAGCCGCTCCCGGAGGACGACCGGATTCGCCAGCAGGTCAATCCGGTGGCCTTCGGACCGGCCCTGGCCCGCACCCTCGCCCTGGCCCGGGCGCGCGGCTCCCTGGTGAAGGTGCTCGATGCCGATGACCGGCTCACGCCGGGTCAGCTGGCCCGAGAGGTGGCCGTGTTCCAGCGCCATCCCCAGGTGGGCTGGCTCACCGCCGCCGCCCTCGACCAGTGGCCCGATGGGCGTTGCGAGGCGCCGCCATGGGAGGCGCCCGAGGGGGCGATCCCGATCGGCTGGGTGGCCGGCTGGTGGCGTGAGCACGGCCGGCGCCTGCCGGTGCATCCGGCCAGCCTCTGCGTCCGCAGCGCGCTGCTGCGGGCCCTGGGGGGCTGGATGGCCCTGCCCGCTTCCGAGGACACCGGACTGCTGCTGGCCCTCAATGCCGTGGCAGAGGGCTGGCACCTGGGCCAAACGGGTCTGCTTTACCGCAAGTGGCCGTCCCAGCTCACCGCCTCCCCCCTGCTGGAGTCGGGCCATGCCCACCGCCACGACGCCTATGCCATCGCCGAGCAGCGGGCCGAAGCCCTCGGGGCCTGGGGTGTGCGCTGGCCGGCGGGGCCGGCCCTGGATCAGATCAGGTAGCCACCGCTCACCTTGATGTTGGTGCCGGTGATGTAGCCGCTGGCCGGATCGGCCAGGAACAGCACGGCCCGGGCCACCTCCTCGGCGGTGCCGAAGCGGCCGGCGGGGATGCGCTCCAGCGGCGGTTTGCGCTCGGAGTTGTCGAGGGTGCCGGGGGAGACGCCATTCACGGTGATGCCATGGGGCGCTTCGGTGACAGCCAGGGTGCGGGTGAGCATCAGCACACCGGTCTTGCCGATCTTGTAGGGGGTGAGGGCGGGCACCGCCCGCAGCGAATCGGCGTCCACGTCGATCAGGCTCACGATCCGCCCGAAGCCCTGGCTGCGCATCGTGGGCAGCACGGCCTGACAGGCGTGGTAGGTGATGTGGAGGGTCTGTTCCACGGCGCCCTGCCATTCGGCGGCGCTGGTGTCCTCCAGGCGCTTCCAAAGGATGCCGCAGGCATTGTTCACCAGGATGTCGAGCCGGCCCAGGTGCTCGGCCGCCGCCTTGAAGGCGGCCTCGGTGGCGGCGGCATCGGCCAGATTGGCGCCCACCGCCAGGGCGCGGCGACCCATGGCCTCCACCTCGGCCACCACGGCTTCGGCTTCGGCGGCGCTTTGGTGGTAGTGGATCGCCAGATCGGCGCCGGCTTGCGCCAGGGCCAGGGCGATGCAGCGGCCGGTGCGGCGGGCGCCGCCGGTGACCAGGGCGACCCGGCCATGGAGGGGAAGGGTGTTCATCAGTCTTCGACGGTTTCGGCGTTGAGGAGGGCTTCGATCAGGTCCGGGTGGTGGGTGCGGATGATGTCGGCGCCGGCGAAGAGCACGTTGGAGGCGAACAGGATGCGGGCCAGCCGCTCCGGCTTGCGGGCCGCATAAAGCAGGATCGGGCAGCCCAGCACCCGCAGCTTCTCCAGGTTCCAGAGCACGCTGTTCTGGAGTTGCACCTTGCCGTACTCATCGGTGGAGGGATGGATGATGCCGAGGTTGGGATCGATGATCACCTCCTTCACCCCGGCGGCGCGGGCCTGCTCCACCCGCGGACCGAGGTGGTCGAGCAGGCCCTGAAGCCGGTAGGGCACCGGTGCGGCGTCGCGCATGCGGTAGGCGTCGCCGTAGGGCATGTAGGTGAGCATCAGCGCGGCTCCGGCGGCGGCCACCGCCTCGAGGGCCTCGGGGCTGATCGCGGCGCCGGTGAAGTTGATGTCGGTGGCGCCCGCCTCCAGGGCCACCTGCACCGTGTCTGAGCTCCAGGTGTCGACCGAGACGCGGTACCCCTCCTGACGCAGCCGGCACAGGGGCGGCAGCAGCCGGCGCTGCTCCTCAGCGTCGTCGATCATCGCCGCGGTGGGGGTGATCGAGCGGGCCCCCAGATCGAGGATGCCGCAGCCGTGGGCGCTCAGCCAGGCGGCCCGCTCCAGCATCTCCTCCTCGCCCGCCACCACCGAATCGCTCACCATTGATTCGGGCGAGAGGTTGATCACCCCGAGCAGGGTGCGGGGGCGGGGCAGGGCCATGGAGGGATGGGCGGAGGGGAGAGGGTGGGGCGTTCAGCGGCTGCCGTGCTCGGCGGTGTCGGCCCGCACGGCGGCCAGCAGCCGGGCGAGGGCCTCGGGCTGGCGGCGGCTCACCTCGTCCCAGGTGGGGGTGAGCGGCCGCTGCTGATCCTCCTCCACGAAGCTCCGGCCCGCCTCGAACAGGCTGGCGGCGAAGAACTCCACCGCCCGGGCCTCCTCGCCCCGGTCGAGGCGCAGGCCGTTGATCGCCGCGTCGTCGGCGTAGGAATCCATCAGGTCGAGCACGATGCGCTGGTAGGCCGTGACCAGGGTGCGCACCAGCCCCAGGTCGAGCACCTGGCCCTGGGAGGCCAGGCCGCGCAGCAGGCTCTGGGCGATGTCGCGGCTCATCCGACCCAGCCCGCCGCCCCCATCGCTCTGGCTCAGATCGAAGCGCTGGTGCTTGTGGTCATAGGCGTCGGCGATGTCCACCTGGCAGATCTGGCGGGTGGAGTGGTCGCGGAACACCTCGGTGAGCACGCCGATCTCCAGGCCCCAGTCGCTGGGCAGATGCAGGCGGCGCGCCGCCTCCAGACGCAGGGCGCACTCGCCGGCCAGGGGGTAGCGGAAGCTGTCGAGGAATTCCAGATAGCGGCTGGTGGGCAGGCAGCGCCTCAGGGCCCGCAGCAGGGGTGTGACGAACAAACGGCTCACCCGTCCGTACACCATGCCCTCGCTGATGCGCGGGTAGTAGGCCTTGGCGAAGACGTAGGCGCTTTCGGGATGCAGGAGCGGGTACACCAGCCGGGCCAGCATGCGCGGCTCGAAGCTCACCACATCGCAGTCGTGCAGGGCCACCACCCGGGCCCGGCCGAGGGCCTGCACCAGCCCCAGGCCCAGCCAGATGTTGTGCCCCTTGCCCCGCTCCCGCGGCGCCAGCCCCAGGGTCCCGAGTTCGGCCACCAGATCCCCGATCCGGGGGCCGTCGTTCCAGAGCACGTGGTGGGGCTGGGGCAGCTGGCTGAACAGGGCGAGGGCCTCGCGGTAGCCGGCCGCGTCGGCCCGATCGAGGCCGATCACGATCTCTCCGAGCCAGGGCATGGTGGCCAGGTGGCGCACCAGCGGCCCGAGGGCCGGCCCCGCCAGCTCGGAGTGGAGGCAGGGCAGCACCAGCCCGATCGGGGTGTCGGCGGCCAGCCGGGTCACCTCGGCCTCCAGGTCGGCGGTGCTGCGGCTCCCCAGCCCATGGAGCGTGGTGATGATGCCGTTCTGGAAGAAGTCGCTCATGGGGCTGTCGGCGCGGCGATCGGAGCCGATCGGGCGGTGCTGGCCGGTTGCGTGTCGTGGGTGGTGGTGCACGCGCGAGCCGGGGGGGCGCCGCCGGCGGGCGTGGTGGCTGCTGGGGCCGACGGCGCTGGGGCCAGGGCTTCCTCCACGGCCTCCAGCCAGGCCGCAGGGCCGCCGGCGATCGCCGTGCACGCGATCCGTGCCCGGTCCGGCGTCGGGGGTGTGAGGGCCATGGCCGGGCGATCGGCCGGGTGGAACACCAGGGCCACATCGGCGCTCTCCAGCAGGGCGCGGTCGTTCTCGCTGTCGCCGCAGGCCAGCAGCCTGCTT
>Ga0209401_1000461_pt1 | contig 27551 bp, 22 predicted proteins | sample M_140807_MF_Meta_FD_187318 | JGI IMG/M metagenome (GOLD analysis project Ga0209401, IMG submission 187318) | Freshwater microbial communities from Lake Montjoie, Canada to study carbon cycling - M_140807_MF_MetaG (SPAdes) (version 2) | ecosystem: Environmental > Aquatic > Freshwater > Lake... | reverse complement strand
CGATCTGCCCGCCGAACAGCTGGCCGACACCCTGGAGGGCTTCCACATCACGCCGGCCTATCTGGAGCACTATCAGCGGGTGCTGGAGGCCAGCACGGTGGAGCGCTGCGGGCGCTGCGAGGAGGGGATCGCCTTCGTGGCCGAGCGCTGGCACCGCGCCGGCGTGCTGGAGGAGGCGCGGGCGGCCGGGCGGCTGCAGCTGCGGCCGATCCACGGCGACCCCAAGATCAACAACCTGCTGCTCTGCGCGCAAAGCGGCCGGGCCGTGGCCCTGATCGATCTCGACACCGTGAAGCCCGGCCTGGTGCACTACGACATCGGCGACTGCCTGCGCTCGGCCTGCAATCCCCTCGGTGAGGAAACCAGCGACCTCGACGCCGTGCACTTCGACCTCGGGCTGGCCGAGGCCGTGTTGCAGGGGTATCTCGGCGTGGCCCGCGGCTTCCTGAGCGACCCCGATCTTGAGGCCATTCCGGATGCCATCGCCCTGCTGCCCTTTGAGCTGGGCCTGCGCTTCCTCACCGACCACCTGGCCGGTGACGTGTACTTCCGCACCGAGCGTCCCGGCCACAATCTCGATCGCGCCCTGGTGCAGTTCCGCCTTGCGGCCAGTGTGGAGCGGCAACGGGCGGCGCTTGAGACGCTGGTGGAGCGGCTGTGACCGGTCAAACCCAGCGGGAGGCCCCTAGCAAGGGCGACTGCGGAGACGAGCAGGACGGCAACCCCACCTCGACCATGAAACGCACCCCTCCTGGCGGATGATGCAACCCTTTGCCCTGCAGAGCTTCGTGCCGCCGCCGGCTTCGCTCGCCCTTGCCGGCAGCGTTCAACGCGACGGCGATCGCCTCAGTCTTCAGTACCGACTGGAGGACCCCGAAGGCCTGGTGCTGCTGCCCCCAGCCTCCGCTGCCCCCCAGCGGCGCGATGGGCTGTGGGAGCACACCTGCCTGGAGGCCTTCCTGGCCGAGCCGGGCGCGGCGCCCTACTGGGAGGTGAACCTGGCCCCCTCAGGCGAATGGAACCTCTACCGGCTTTCGGGCTACCGCCAGGGGCTCACCCCCGAGAGCGCCATCAGCGCTCTGCCGTTTGCGGTGAACCGCCGCCCGGACGGCCTCGATCTGGAGGTGAATCTCAACCTGGCCGCGCTGCCGCTGGCGGGCCGGCCCCTGGCGCTGGGGATCACGGCCGTGCTGGAGCTGAGCGATGGCGTGATTCTTTACTGGGCCCTGCTCCATCCCGGCAAGGAGGCCGATTTCCACAGGCGGGAGGGGTTTGGGTTGAAGGTGTGAGGGGTGGCGATCAAGCCCTGTTGTCGCGATTTATTTCCCTCCAGCACCGGCTCTCCGGGGGGGTCTGACGCTGGGGACGGCGATCTCGCCTGATCGCTCTCCGCGGAGATCGCCTCAGCGCCCCTCCACCAGCTTCTGAAGAAAGGCCTCATCCACCGCGCCCGATACCGCCTGGCCATTGACCACGAAGAAGGGGGTGCCCTCCAGGCCGAGCCGATCGGCCAGCTCCCGGTCGCGGTTGATCGCCTCCAGGCTGGCCGGACCTTGGCGATCGGCATTGAACCGCTTCAGATCGAGGCCCTGGTTGCGGGCGATCTCCAGGTAGAGGGGCTCACCCAGGCGCTCCTGGGCGGCAAAGAGGGCATCGTGGAACGCCCAGAACTTGCCCTGCTGCTGGGCGGCCCAGGCCGCCCGAGCCGACGGGAGCGCCTCGGGGTGGATCCGCTCGAGCGGATAGAACTTGTAGGTGAGGCTGAGTTTGCTGCCGTTCTTGGCCAGGAACGTCTCCAGGGTGCTGCTGGCGGCGGCGCAGTAGGGGCACTGGAAATCGGAGAACTCGATCAGCCGCACTTGACCCTGGCCGCGGGTGGGGGAGCTGCCGATCGCGGCGGCCGGGTTGCGTTGCAGCTCCGAGAGGGCCCCTTCACGGGCCTGTTTCTTTTTCTCCTCCAGCCGGCGCAGCTGGGTCTGCAGGGCCTCGAACACCGCCTCGGGGTGGCGCTGCAGCACCTCCAGCACTCGCGCATCAAAATCCGCGCTCACGGCCGGCAGCGGAGCTGCAGCGCCGCTGGCGGCGGTGGCCGGCGCGGCGGCGGCGGGGAGGGCGCGGGCGCCCAGGCTGAGCAGCAGCACCAGCATCAGCGCCAGGCCGCGGCGAAGGGCGCCGCCGCTTCCTTGGCGTGAGCCGTTGGCTCTCGCTGCGGCGCATGCCCCACTTGAGCGGCTTGCCCGGCCGGTGCCGCTTGCTGGGCCTGAGCCGCTCTCCTGGCGATCAGCAAAGCCCGATCCAATGGCCGGGCCAACCACGGAGCCGACCGTTCCGCCGGTGCGAGAGGTCGGCACCGGCTCGGTTGCGAGGCCCGCCTCGGCTGAGGATTCCGGCGGCTTCACGGCGGCGCGGCAGACGATCGATCCACTCTCGCTCCCCGGTGGGCCCGCGCACCTCCCCCCGCGGAAACCACAGGGGCCTGTGATGGTCGCCACGGCTTCCGGGTGATCCGCGCTACGGCCCGCCCGGAGGACGTTGCCGGCGATGGGAGAGGCTGGTAGGTCGCCCGCTCCCGACGATGGCCGCCGCAACCCGAACGAGCGCCGCCCTGGTGCTGCGCCGCCTCGCCTCCGATGGGGCGACCGGCGACGAGAACGGAGCCGGCACGCCGGGAGATGCCGCCACGGACCGGGGCTTCGGGGGGGGATCGGGCCGGCGGGCTGCCTCCGGGGGCCGTGGTGGGAAGGGCAGGAAAGCCAGTGCCTCTGGGCCGCGGGAGACAAACGCCACCCACGGACGCCGCAAAAAGGGCAGTGGCCTCAGCGCCGCCGATCGTTCGCCCCTCGGCAAGGCTCCCGACCTCGAAGCGATCATTGCTCGCCAGCGCCTCGGCCTGCCCCTGGCCGGCCGCCTGCGGGAAGCGGATGTGACCCGGGCCTGGAAACTCGCCGCCGCCGATCACCACCCCGACCGGGGCGGCCAGCACGACACCATGCAGGCGGTGAACATGGCCCGTGACCTGCTGCTGGGCCGTGGCGTGACCTGAGCGGCCGGGCAGCGTGCATGTTGGATGGGTGTCAACAACCACCGTTCGGAGCCGGAAAGACGGTCCGTTCTCAACGGGTGCAGGCCTAACCCCAACAACGAGGGAGCCCGCAAGCCGTCAGAAGAGGTGGCATCGACACGCTGACACGCGCGAGAGTTTGGCTCTCAAGAGAGTCATGCGCCGGAGACTGTGATTGCACTTTGGCGCCGCTCTGTGATTCGTGGTCATCAGCCCTTCCACCCCTGGGAGGATCGGGGATCACCCCAGGCCCGCAACCATGCCACCGATCACCCCCCTGCTGGGCAGCTGGCAGCTCTGGGCTGGCCTCTCGGCCCTTTTCGCCGCCTTCACCTCCCTGCTGGCCAAGCTGGGGGTGGAGGGGATCAGCAGCAACCTGGCCACCTTCCTGCGCACCGTGGTGGTGCTGGTGCTGCTGGCCGGCGTGGTGCTGGTGGGCGGTGATCTGCGCCCTTGGCCCGAGCTGCCCCGCCGAAGCCTGATCTTCCTGCTGTTCTCCGGGCTGGCCACCGGCGTGTCCTGGCTGTGCTGGTTCCGGGCCCTGCAGCTGGGTCCGGTGTCGCGGGTGGCGCCGATCGACAAGCTCAGCGTGGTGCTGGTGGCGGTGCTCGGCGTGACGCTGCTGGGGGAGAGCCTCGATCCGCGCCAGTGGATCGGCGTGGCGCTGATGGGCCTGGGAGCCGTTTTGCTGGCCCTGCGCTGAGGCCGCTAAGGCGCGCCCCGGCAGACGGACCGCTTCGAGGCGCTGGCTTTTGCCTGCCCATCGCGCGCTCCACGGGCCTGCGAGGTGACGCGGGAGGGGGCACCAACCCCCTAGGCCTGGATGCCATTCCGGCGGCCCGCGCCGCTGGGTCTCCTGGCTTTGGCCAGCAGCCGGATCACGGCGGCGTCATCGAGCTGCTCGAAACGCTCAAACCACTCGCCCACCGCCTCCAGCCGCGGCACCACCGCCAGAATCTCCAGCCGGTCCACCAGCGGCTCCAGCTCCGGCAAAAGCCTTTGATCCACCACGGGCACCGCCAGAGCCAGGGAGGCGGGGCCCAGCCTTCGCAGGGAAAGCAGGGCGGCCCTGGCGGTCAGACCGGTGGCGATGCCGTCGTCCACAACCACCAGATGCAGTCCCGCCAGGCTGCGGCCATCGGGATCGCCATAGCGGTCCTGCCGGCGCAGCAGTTCGGCCTGCTGCTGCCGCACCAGCTGGCTCCGCTGCCGCTCACTGAGGCCCGTGGCCGTGGCCGCGGCCGCTCCCCACAGCACCACCCCGCCGGGGGCCACCGCCCCGATCGCCACCTCCGGCCAGGCCGGACCTGTGATCTTGCGCACCGCCCAGGGCGCCAGGGGCAGCGCCAGCCGCTCGGCCATGGCGGCCGCCACCGCCACCCCGCCCCGGGGCAGGCCGATCAGGAGGGTGTCCCCTCGCCCCCTGATGGCGACCAAGCGTTCGGCCAGCTCCCGCCCCGCCGCCGTGCGATCGCTCCAGAGGGGTGGGTTCGGCTGCATGAAGGTCCTTCGCGCCCCAGGCTCCATGCTGGTTGGGCAGGGACCTCACGTTCCTGGACGGCAGCCGGCGCGGACGGATTCACCGCACCGTTGCTGAGCATGGCGCTGTGGTGGCACCCGATTCGGCTCCCGGCAGCCGTGCCTCGAGCGGAAGCCGGGCGGGCGGTGGCCGTGGTGATGGCGGCGGCGGAATCAGCCGAGATCCCGCTTCAGCACCGCATAGAGATAGTCGGGGGATTTGTAGCGGCTCGGCAGGCAGATGTGGAGCTGTTCGAGACGACTCCAGCACACCGTGCGGCGGATGGCGTCCATGCTGCGGCCCTCCTTGAGCAGCAGGCGCATGGCCTTGCAGTAGAGGGAGTATTTGGCCTCAAGCTCCCCGATGGTCGGGGGCTGGGCGGGGGATCCCGTCATGGGAAGGAAGGATGCCCGGGGGATTCGGGGGCACGGGAGCCAGCCTACGAGGCAGCCAGCACCCCCTCCCGCAGCACGGCCGCCTGCTCCCCACTGAGCCTCCCGGAGCCGTGCAGCACTGCCGTGATCCTCTGGATGTCAAGCACGGCATGGAAGCGGTAGCCCGCCCGCTCCAGGCGCTGCCGGGCGCTGCGGTCGGCAGCGCCGCCATGGTCGATGAACACCACCACGTTCTCCACCACCAGACCTGAACTTTCCAGCTTGCCGATGCCCTCCAGCACGCTTCCTCCGGTGATCAGGATGTCATCGATCACCACCACCCGATCGCCCTCCTCAAAATCACCCTCAATCAGCCGACGGGCCCCATGGGCCTTCACTTCCTTGCGCGGATAGATCAGCGGTTTGTGGAGTTGCAGCGAAAGTCCGGTGGCGGTGGGAAGAGCGCCATAGGGAATGCCGGCGATGCGATCGAAGCTCAGGCCCTCAAGCAGGGTGCCGTAGGCATGGAGAACGCGATGAAAGAGATTGGGATCGGAGATGATCTGGCGCAGATCGATGTAGTAATTGAACACGGCCCCTGAGGCCTGCACATACTCCCCGAACAGCAGGCAACCGATGTCGAAGAGATCGAGCACCAGCTGATCGATGGCGGCGGAGTCGCCCTTGGTGGCTCCGGCTGCGGCTGGGGGGGCTGGGGCCGCGGCTGGCCTGCGGGGTTCGGGCAGCCACAGGCTGCAGGCCTCCCCCACCTGGGGGCGACGCTCGAGCCAGTGCTCGCGCCGCGCGCTGATGCGGTGCTTGAGCTGTTCGGCCCGCTCCGCCATGTCGTCCTCCACCAGCAGGTTCTGGGGTAGGGGCAGCAGCAGCCCATCGGCCGACGGGCTCAGTCCGGCCTCGAGCAGGGCATCGAGTCGGTCCTCCTCCGCCCAGAGGCTGCGCAGAATCAGGAAGCGTTCCGGCGCCTCCTGGCGTACCCGCGCCAGCACCGCCGGGTCGCTGGTGCCCACCTCGAGCAGGAGCTGGTCCGGGGTGCCCCAGCGCTGGCACTCCTGCACGATGCGGATATAAAGGGGATCGCTTTCATCGGGGTGATGCTGAAGGATCCGCGAAGCGGGGTTGGAGCTGTGGCAGGTCACCACCACCGCCTTGTCGGGGTAGAGAAGAAAGGGCGCGGCGATGTCCTGACCCGCCAGCGGTGAGAGGGTCACCGCGTCGGCGCCGAGATCGCGGAAGAGGTAGGAGGCCAGGGCCGAGGAGCTGTTGAGATCGCCATGCTTGGCGTCCACGATCAAGGGGACCTCCAGCGGCACCAGCTCCCGCACCTCCCGCAGCAGCTCCAGGCCCACCGGCCCGAGCGACTGATAAAACCCCAGGCTGGGCTTGTAGGCGCACACATGGTCCGCGGTGGCCTCGATCACCGCCTTGATCCAGTGGCGGGCCTGGGAGAGAAAGGAGCGTCCGGCCATCCCGCGGCGGTGCGCCCAGCTCTGCAGCATCTCCGGATTCGGGTCGAGCCCTGTCACCAGCAGCGACTGGCGCTCGGCGATGGCGTCGGTGAGCTGAACGAAAAAGCCCATTGGGCGGGGATCGATGGGCCCGTGCTACTCCCTGCCCCCGGGCCAGCGCGAGGGCGCGACACAGCTTTTAGTGAATCGGCGTTTCGGGAATCAGCGCGTGATCGGCGTGTCGGATGGCTCCAGCGCGGATGGCACCTTGGGGGCGGGAGGCCCAGGAGCACCATCGGAGGATGCCCCACGCCCTGGGTAGAGGTTCACCAGGGGATCGATGGGATCGGTGGCGCGCAGAAAGGGTTGATTTCAAGGCACAGGCGGCCCTGTCGGGAACCGCCGGACTCCCCCGGGTGGGACAGGCCCGCTCAGATCGGCAGGATGTCCCGGTAGGTCGGTTCCCAGCGGCAGGCCGCCAGACGTTGCATCGCCTCGGCGGGCGTGGAGGCCTTGGTGGCCAGGCCCTCCGCCACCGCTGCGAGGGCCACCGCTTCGGCCACCGCCTCCGACACCGCCTTCACCTGGGAGAGGGGTGGCATCAGGGCCGCCTCCGGATCCGCGGCTGCAGGAATCGCGCCGGCCAATGCCTCGATGCTGGCGTCGATCATCGCCTCGCTCACCGCGCTGGCGCCCACCGCCATGGCGGCGAAGCCCAGACCGGGAAACACGAAGCAGTTATTGCACTGCCCGATCACCCGTTCCCCTGAGGCGGTGGGCACCGGGGAGAAGGGGCTTCCGGTGGCCAGCAGGGCCCGGCCGCCGCTCCAGCGCAGCAGGTTCTCCGGGGTGACCTCCGCCAGGGGGGTGGGGTTGGAGAGGGGCAGCACGATCGGCCGCTCCACGCCGCGGCAGAGGGCCTCCACCACCGCCTGGTCGAAGGCGCCGGCGCGGGTGGAGGTGCCGATCAGCACGCCGGGCTTGACCGCCTCGATCACCGCCTGCAGCCCTGCCCCCTGGCCCGCAGCCCCGGCCGGCAGTCCCACGGCGCTCAGATCGGCGGCGCTCTTCACCCAGGGCGCCACGGCCTCGCTGCGCTCGGTGAGCCCCTCATGCACCAGGCCATGGCGGTCGATCGCCCAGATGCGGCCAGCCGCCTCCTGCCGGGAGAGACCGGCCTGCTCCAACAGGCGCTGCAGCCGCTCGGCGATGCCGCAGCCGGCGCTGCCGGCCCCGAAGATCACGATCCGCTCGCCGGCCAGGGGGGCGCCCAGGCCCCGAAGGCCCGCCAGGATCGCGGCCGCCGCCACGCCGCTGGTGCCCTGGATGTCGTCGTTGAAGCTGCCGATGCGCTGGCGGAAGCGGTCGAGCACGCGGCGGGCGTTGGCGGCACCGAAGTCCTCCCAGTGCACCAGGGCGCCCGGGCACACCTGCTCCACCGCCCCGATGAAGGTCTCCAGAAAGGCGTCGTAGGCCTCGCCCTGGAGTCTTGGCTGCTGGAGCCCGGGATAGGCCGGATCGCTGAGCAGTTCGGGCCGGTCGGTGCCCACATCGAGCATCACCGGCAGTCCCGCCGCCGGATCCAGGCCCGCGCAGAGGGTGTAGACGGCCAGCTTCCCGTGGCAGATGTGGATGCCGCCCACCCCCTGGTCGCCGATGCCGAGGATGCCCTGGGCGTCCGTCACCAGCAGCAGCTGGGGCGGCCGATCGCCGCAGGCCTGGCGCAGCAGCTCCACCACCCGCTCCTGCTGGGGCGCCGCCAGGTACACCCCCTGGCTGGGGCTGCGGTAGGTGGTGCTCGCCTGCTGAATCGCCCGGCCCACCGTGGGCGTGTACACGATCGGCATCACCAGCTCGATGTGCTCAGCCAGGAAGCGGTGGAACAGGGTGAGATTGCGCTCCCGCAGGCTCTGGGCGTAGGCGTAGCGCTCCAGATCGCTGCCCATCGCCTCAAAGGCCCGCCGGCAGCGCTCCACCTGCTGCTTCAGGGTTTCCTCCTGCCAGGGCAGCAGAGCTTCCAGCTCCAGGGCGCGCCGCTCGGCCCGGCTGAAGGCGGTGCCCTTGTTCAGCAGCGGCTCATGGAGCAGGGCCTCGCCCCGCAGGCGGGTGCGCAGGGGGGGCGGGGCGGGCCAGGGCGCCGGCGAAGAATCGACCACGGCGGGGAGGTGAGGTGCCCCATCTTCCCTGCCGATGGATGCCGCTGGTGACATACCCGGGCTGCTCAGTCCGCCAGCAGCCGCCAGGGCAGCACCGCTCCGGCGTGGAAGGGCACCAGGCTCGTGGCCACCCCGGCGGCGTCGTTGGCATGGATCCGGACCGGCACGGTATGGGCCTGCCGCACCAGGGTGATGGAGTCGGCGTTGAGGGGCAGGCCGTAGAAACGCGGGCCATGCTCACTGGCGAAGGCCTCCAGCCGCTCCAGTTTGCCCTCGGCCTCGAACACCATCGCGTAGCTCTCGATCGCGAAGGGGGCGTTGTAGATGCCGGCGCAGCCGCAGGCCGATTCCTTGGCATGGCGGGGGTGCGGCGCCGAATCGGTGCCGAGGAAGAAGCGCGGATTGCCGGAGGTGGCGGCGGCCACCAGGGCGAGGCGATGGCGTTCCCGCTTGGCCACCGGCAGGCAGTAGAAGTCCGGCCGCAGACCCCCCTGAAACATCGCGTTGCGGTTGATGTGCAGGTGGTGGGGGGTGATGGTGGCGGCCAGGTTGGCCGCGGCGCCGCGCACGAAGTCGGCGGCATCGGCCGTGGTGATGTGCTCCAGCACCACCTTCAGGCCCGGGTGGCGACCCAGAAGGGGCTCCAGGTGCCGCTCGATGAACACCGCCTCGCGATCAAAGATGTCGATCTCCGCGTCGGTGACCTCGCCGTGGATGAGCAGGGGCAGACCGATCCGCTCCAGCGTTTCGAACACCGCGCTGAGCTTGGCGAGGTCGCTCACGCCGGCGGCGGAATTGGTGGTGGCATTGGCGGGGTAGAGCTTGCAGGCACTGAAGACGCCTTCGGCCTGGCCCCGCTCCAGCTCGGCCGGCGCGATCGTGTCGGTGAGGTAGGCCGTCATCAGCGGGGTGAAGCCCAGGCCGTCTGGCACGGCGGCGCGGATCCGCTCCCGGTAGGCCAGCGCCGCCGCCACGGTGGTGATCGGGGGGCTGAGGTTGGGCATCACGATCGCGCGGGCAAACTGGCGCGCCGTGGCCGGAGCCACCGCCTGGAGCAGGGCCCCATCGCGCAGGTGCACGTGCCAGTCGTCCGGACGGCGCAGGGTGAGGACCCGCGCCGGTTCGCTCCGCCCTTCCATTGCCGCTTCGCTCCCGGAGGGGGCTGCAGGGGCAGGGGTGGAGGCGGCCATCGGAGGAGGGGAGAGGGACAACGGCGGACGGCTTCTCAGGGCAGCGGCGCTGCCCTTTCCCTGGCTCGCTGGTGTTCCAGGTAGCCCACGGTGAGGTCGTCCGGATCGGTCTGGAGGTAGAGATAGCCGGAGCCATCGGCCAGCACCACGGCGCGGTAGTTGTACACCGCGCCCAGCGAGTCCTGCTCCTTCACCGTGGCCAGGCAGTCGGCTCCCACCGTGATGGTTCCGCTGTAGGTGGCTTCCTCGATGCTGGGGCCGTAGCTGGAGATGGCGATGCCCAGCACGCTGCCGGAGCGCCAACGCTCGTTCTGGATCACAGCGTTCGGGCGCCACTGGCCGTTCTTCCAGCTGCGGCCCTGCTGCATGCTCAGCACGCTGCCATCCAGCAGGGCCGCGCTGCAGGCGCTGGAGCGCTGGGGAAACCAGCGGGAGACCACCACCACCTCGGGCAGGGTGCCCAGCGAGTAGCGGGGGCGGCCCGCCGCATCCAGCACCGCCTGGCTGGTGCTGGTGCGGGTGTCATAGCTGCGCTCGATGCCGGCCCGGCACAGCGAGAGGGAGCGGTAGCGGCCGGTGTAGGGCACCTCCCGGTAGGTCTGGCCGCGCCGCTCCAGCCGGATCCCGCTGATGCTGCCGTCGGCGTGCCAGGTTTCCTGGAGAATCCGCGCCACCGGTTCGTTTTGGGCCACGCCGTCGCCCATCACCACATAGCGGCCGGGCCGGGGGGCGGCGCACTGCACCGGTGTGGCGGGCTTGGCCACAGGGGCGCGTCCCGGGGAAGCGCCCAGGGGAGCCTCCGTGCCCCGGGGGCCGGCGAGAGCGGCCCCCGGAGGGAGCACGGCCAGGGCCGCCAGCAGGGCTGCCAGGCCGGCAGGGGCCGGAAACCGCCGATCCCGCGTGCGCCCGCTCCGGTCGGGCGCGTGGGGGGGCTGGAAGACAGGAAGACCAGGGCTCATGGGCAGGCAGGGAGTGAGCAGGAAGCGATCCCAGCGCGTTCTAGCCCCTGATCAGCTTCCGGACCGCCGCCGCCCCCACCAGCCGAGCAGAAACACCACCGCCATGGCGGTGTAACCCAGGGCCCAGGATGCGCCATGGCCCCAGCCCGGATCGAGCACCGTGTCGGCCGGGGTGAAGCGCCAGGCGTGCAGCAGGCCCACCCAGGAACCCGCTGCGGCCACCAGGGCGCAGGCCGCGGCCGCCCGGAAGCGCTGCTCGATCACATACACCAGCATCGCCGCCAGCAGCATGGCCGCCACGATCTGACCCTGCTCGAGGGCGAAGGCACCGGCGGCCCAGACATCCGCCTGCTTCAGGGGCGCCAGCAGGGCTGGGCTGAAGGGATCGGCGGGCGTGCCGGCGCCCCCGGCCCGCAGGCCCGCCTTGAGCAGCTGAGACCCCCAGCCCGCCAGGCCGGGCAGCAGCCCGAGGGCCACGGCGGGGGCGTGGGCCGAAGGGGTGGCCTGGAAGGCCTGGGCGGCGATCACCAGGGCGATGTAGAGCACGATCGCCATGCCCGCCTCGATCGGGATCAGCTGGCCCAGCACCCCGAACAGCCCCAGCAGGCAGCCCAGTCCCATCACCAGGCCGTTGAGCCAGGAGTAGCCGATGCGGGCCCCCATGCCTTTCCAGCCCGGGTGGCCGATGTAGATCGTGGTGGGGAAGCACGAGCCCAGCACGGCCGCGGCGATCGTGCCGAGGCCATTGATCAGCAGTGAACTCTTCACCGGGTAGGCATCGCCGGCGGATTCGGCGCTCTCGAGGTTCTGGAGCGAGCCCAGCACATTGAACAGTCCCATGGGGATGGTGACCCCCAGCCACGGCAGCAGCTGCTGCCGGCCGGCCCAGAGTTCCCCGAGCTGGGGCATCGGCAGGTGCAGGCCCACCTGGCTCACGTTGCTCTGCCAGGTGGCGGGATCGACCCGCAGCAGACCGGTGGCCCAGGCCAGGGCCACACCCACCAGCACCGCCAGCAGGCCTCCCGGCAGGGGCAGACGCACGGCGCCGAAGTAGGCCACCAGGATCACCGCCAGCACCGCCAGCCCCACCACGGGCACGGCATAGGTGCGCAGCAGAAAGCCGAGGCCGATGTAACCCAGGGCGATGCCGGCCAGGGTGGCCAGCAGGGCGGCCCGAGGCAGCCAGCGGCGCAGGCCGCCCACCACGAAGGCGCCACCCGCCTCGATCAGCCCTGAGCCGAGACAGGCGATCAGGCCGGCCTGCCAGGAGAGCCGCACCGCCGTGGCGGGATCGGCCCCCTGGCCGAGGGCTCCGAGCTTCACCGGCAGCATCACCAGGAACACGTAGGCGAACAGGCTCACCGTGTTGATGCCGTAGGGCAGGGCGGTGCGATCGGCGCGGCCTTCGCGGCGGCCGAGGCGGTGGGCCTGAAGGGAATAGGCCAGGTTGCCCACCACCAAACTGATGCCGGTGGCCGGCAGGATCGCCCCGAAGATCAGGGCGTCGGGATAGCCCAGCACCCCCCGGCAGAGCGACACAATCAGCAGGATCTGGATCAGGTTGTCGAGGGCGAGCCCCAGGAAGCCATCGAGATCACCGCGCACCCACCAACGGGGTGCTTCAGCCAGCGGCAGCGGAGCGGATTCACCGGACACGGAGATCACCAAAGCTGTTGGTCGGCAGCCTATGTCCGTTGCTGGCGGGCTTGAACCTCCCAAGCCCGGCCCAATCGGCCCGGCTGAATGAGCGTGAACAGGAAGGATCGTCGCTCTTTAGGGGCTGTATTCCCTCCTGTTTACTTTCCGTTTTTGATCACGATCCACCCGTCCATCGGCCGCCCCGGGCTGGGGATCGAGCAACCTGATGCCTTGCGGCGCCTCTGATCGACGCGCTTAGGCCCCTGCCGTGCGATCGGGGCTCCTCATGCTCCGCCTGCTCGTCGGGGTGCGCACCTGGCAGGCGTGGCAGGCTGTTGGTGCCAGGGATCAGCCAGAACCGCCGTGGCCGTTACCAGCCCCACCGCCCCCGGGCTCAACCGCTGCCTCGGCCCGCTCGCCGTCACCGCCCAGGCGGTGGCCACCGTGGGTCTCACCCTCACCGCGGTGATCAACATTCCCGAGGCGGCCCGCACGGCTGGCCATGCCACCTGGGTCTGCTACGCCATCGCCCTGGTGGCGATCGTGCTGGTGGCTGAAACCCTGGTGCTGTTCCGCCGTCAGCCCGGCAGTGCCGGCGGCATCGCCGGTTACGTGGAGGCATCCCTGGGTCCGGCGGCCGGGGCCGTGGCGGCCTGGGCCCTGCTGCTCGGCTATGGCGGCGCCATGCTGGCCTGCCTGGTGTTCTTTGGCTTCTATCTCAACCACCTGATCGGGATGCTCGGCGGCCACCCGATGCCTTTGATCGGTTACGTGATCGGAGGCCTGGGTTGCCTGCAACTGGCCCGCCGGGATGTGCGCTTCTCGACCCACATCATGCTCACCACCGAATCCATCTCGGTGCTGATCGTGCTGGGTCTCTGCCTGCTGGTGCTGCGCCATGGTGGCTCCTCGGCCGATCTTGCGGCCGTGGATCCGGTGGGGGATACCGCCGTTCAGATCCGCTCGGGCCTGATGGTGGCCGTGCTCAGCTTCATCGGTTTCGAGAGTGCCGCCACCCTCGGGGCCGAATCGCTGCGGCCGGAGCGGGCCGTGCCCAGGGCCATCCGGCTCAGCGTGCTGATCGCCGGCGTGCTGTTTCTGTTCTGGGCCGTGGTGCTCACCGAAGGCCTGAGTTGGTTGCCGGCGGCCCAGCGGACTGGCCTTGATCCGATCGCCCTGCTGGCCGACCGTCTGGGCAAGCCCGGCGCCGGGGAATGGATTCGCGCCGGCGCCTTCCTGTGCCTGTTCGGCAGCACCCTCGGCAGCCTCAATGCCCTGGGCCGCATCGGCTTCGATCTGGCCGATTCCGGAGTGCTGCCGCGGGCCTTGGCCCAGGTGCATCCCCGCTTCCGCACGCCGTCCACCGCCCTCACGGCCACCACCATCCCCCTGATCCTGATCGGCGGCGCCCTGGAGCTGAAGGGCCTGACCGTGAATCAGCTGTTTGACGAGCTGGGGGGCTTTGCGGTGCTGGCCTTTCTGCTGGTGTACGCCATGGTGGCGCTCGGCGCCCTCGCGTTGGCGATGCCCGGCATCCCACGGCTCCGGCGTTGGCTGGTGGCCGGCGGCAGCCTGGCTGCGGTGGTGGCCGTGGCCCTGGGCTACCTCTGGAGCGTGCTGGGCCAGCAGACCGTGATGCTGCTCTGCTTTGTTGGCTTGATGCTGATCGGCCTGGTGCTGGTGTTCCGCCGCCGGGTATCCCTGGCCTGAGCGGTGCTTGGATCCAACTTGTGCGAGGGGCTGAGCGGCGGCCCCGCAGGCTCATCCCAGTCGATCGGTGAACAGGATTCCCGAAAGGTGATCGCATTCGTGCTGCACCACCCGCGCATGGAACCCCTCCACCTCGCGCACCAGCGGTTCACCGCTGGGAAGGAAGGCTTCGTAGCGCACCCGCTTCCAGCGGGGCACCGGGGCCCGCACCCCCGGAACGCTCAGGCACCCTTCCTCGCCGTCCTCCAGCTCCGGGCCCAGGGGGGTGATCACTGGGTTCACCAGCACCGTTTCGGGGATCGGTGGGGCCTGGGGATAGCGCGGATTGTGGGTGATGCCGAAGATCACCACCTGCAGCGGCACCCCGATCTGCGGTGCGGCCAGGCCGGCGCCATCGCGGGCGGCCATGGTGTCGCGCAGGTCCAGCACCAGCGCCATCAGGGCTTCGCTGCCGAAATCGCTCGCGGGCACGGCCCGGCTGGGCAGCCGCAGGCGTGGATCTCCGCTGATCAGAACATCACGCACGGCCATGGCGAAGTGACGACGCTCCGTGGCGGTTGCGGTGATAATCCTGCCAGTTCGGTTTCGGGATGGGCACTATTCCCATGCCAGGGTCAGTTCCTCCCTCCACGGACCTGCCGCCGTCCGGGCGGGCCTCCAGCCCCACCCGGGTTGTTGTGCTCTGCTGCGATGGTCTTTACCAGCGCTGGCTGGTGCAGCGGGCCAGCCAGGTGTTCGATCTGGTGGGCGTGGTGCTGCAGCATCCCCCCGCCTCCGCCCGCCAGGGCCGCCTGACGCGGTTGAAGCGCTACCGGGATCCCCGAGCCCTGCTGCGGCAGATCCAGGCCCGCCGGGCCCTCCCCCCCTACGAACGCCAGGGCCGTGCCCTGCAGGACCGCCTCTTCCGCCCCCAGGGAATCGAGCCCGCCATCCCGCCCTCGGTGCCGCTGCTCCACACCGATGCCATCAATGGGCCGGACACGGTGGCCTTTCTGAAACGCCTGGCTCCCGATCTGGTGCTGGTGAACGGCACCCAGCTGCTGCGGGAGCCTGTGCTGGCCCTGCGGCCCCTGCTGGGCCACGGCATCGTGAACTTGCACACGGGGCTTTCCCCTTACTCCCGCGGCGCCAACTGCAACCTCTACATGATCCTGGAGGGGCACCCCGAGCTGGTGGGGGTGACGGTGCACCACATCGATCCAGGCATCGACAGCGGCGACATCATCCGCACCGCCCAGGTGCCGATGGAGCCCGGCGACAATTTCGAAACGATCGACGTGCGCAGTTTCCACCTGGGCATCGACCTGCTGCTCCAGGGTGCCCGGGAGCTGGTGGAGGGGCGGGCCGCCAGGGTGCCCCAGTGGGAGAAGGGCAAGCTCTTCCTGAAGCGCACCGGCTATCGCTATGAGCCCTGGCAGCGCCTTGAAGCCAGCCGCAGGCTGGAGGCCGGCCTGCTCGCCGACTACCTCGCCCATCGCGCTGAGCGGAATGCCAGCGTGCGGCTGGTGGGCGTTGGCGGAGGGGAAGGCTGATGGCTGCTTTGCTGGGGCGCGTGGCTAACCGTGCCAAGGATGTGCTCTTCGTGCCCCCCCTGGATCCTTTCTGGCGGCAGCGGCTGAATGGCAAGGTTCTCTGCCTGCTTTATCACCGGGTTGACCATCCCGGCCGCCACCCATTCCTCGACCGTTTTGGGGTGCCGCCGATCACACCAAGCAATCTCCTGGATGAACTGAGCTTTCTGAAGATGCAGGGAGCTCATTTCCTCACGTTCTCTGATCTTCGCCATGGTTACTTCCCGCGTCGTAATCAGTTTGGTGTGATTGTGAGCTTTGATGATTGTCTGCGCGACATGTACACCAGTGCCACCGGTGTGCTCGAGTGGCTGGAGATTCGTGGCGTGCTCTTTCAATCCACCGCTCTCATCGATGCCCCCACCCTGATCTGGGAGCACAGCCTCTATTGGCATGCCCATGATCCGGAGCGGGCCCGCGCCCTCGAAGCCCTCGCCCATGAGCGGCTCCCGGCCAGTCGGGGCCTGGTCGGCGATGGCCTGGTGGCCCACCTGCGCCAGGCCGAACCGATGCCCGCGGTCGAGGCGCTGCTGGCCGAGGCCACGGCGCGTGCCGGCGCCGAGGAAGAACTGGCCCGCCTGGCCCGGCAGCTTTATCCCACCGCGGCCGACCTCAAGGGCACGCGCCCCGCCCGCCATGAGATCGGCAGCCATGGCCATCACCACTACCCGCGCCACTGCCTTGATGACGAGGCTTTCGAGGCCGAGCTGATCCGCTCCCGCCAGGAGATCGAACGGGTGATGGGCAAGCCGCCGCGGGCCTTCTCCTATCCCTTCAACAGCTACCGGCGCGGCGACGCCGAGATCTGCTCCCGCCACTACGTGCAGGTGGCCACCGTGGATGCAGCGCCGATCAGCCTCGCTACCCCCCGTCTGGCGATTCCCCGCTTCACCTGGCCGGGTCCCCTGCGCCGTTCCCTCCATTTCCGTCGTTGGCTCTGGACCGGCCACCTCTGAACCGCGCTCCGCTGTGTCATCCGGCACCGCTTGGGAGCGGCGATCCCCACCGCCGGCACGGCGAAGCGCGCCATAGGGTTGCGCAGGCCGATCCACAACACACCCGCGATGCTGATGCCGCCCGGCCTGCTGGAGCTCTCTCCCAGCTTTGACACGCTGCGCGACTGGCTGGTGCGCTGGGGCTACGGGGTGATCTTCGGGGCGATGCTCCTCGAGAACGCCGGATTGCCCCTGCCGGGCGAAACCGTGACCCTGCTCGGCGGCTACGCGGCCGGCAGCGGCCAGCTCCATCCCCTCGGGGTGATGGCCGCCGCCGCCAGCGGCGCTGTGTTGGGCGACAACATCGGCTATTGGGTGGGCCGCCGCGCCGGCTGGGGCTTGATCCTGCGGGTGGGTGGCTGGCTGGGCCAGAGCCCCACCGAACTGGAGAAGCTGCGGGTGCGATTCCTGCGCCATGCCGGTAAGTCGGTGCTGCTGGGCCGATTCGTGGCCGTGCTGCGGGTGGTGGCGGGCCCGATGGCTGGTGCGGTGGCCATGCCCTACGGCCGTTTCTTTCTTTGCAACCTGGTTGGTGCTCTGCTGTGGTCCACCACCATGGTGAGCCTGGCCTGGCTGGGTGGCCGCTGGATTCCCCTGGATCGGATGGTGGAGGGGGTGGTGCAGTTCGGGCTCGGCGCCCTGGCTGTGGTGGCGCTGCTGCTGCTGGTTCCGAAGCTGTTCAGCCGCCTGGAGCGTCTCACGCCTTCCGAGGAGCCCCAGCTTCCGCCCCTTCCCGGGCCTCCCTCGGGCGCCCCGATGGCGGGTGGGGTTGGGGAAGGCCGCTCCCCCATGGACGCCACCGACTCAGCCACAGCCGCTGCTGAAGCTGCCGCCGCGCGGAAGGCCTCTGGGGCTTGATCGCTTTGGCAGGATCCCCTCTGGATCTCCCCCTGAGCGGTTGACCCACCCCTCCCCGAAGCTCCAGCGGGGATCAGCCAGGGCGATCGGTCATCATGGGCGCGGCCTGTTTGCCCCTGCCCATGCGCTATCTGCGCTATCTCTATTTTCCGCTGGCCTGTTGCGCCGCGGGTCTTGCTGTTGTGTTGGGTCTGCAGGGCGTCACGGCGGCCTGGATCACCCTGGTGCTGCTGCTGCTGGAGATCTCCCTCTCCTTCGACAATGCCGTGGTGAATGCGCGGGTGCTCGATCAACTCACGCCGGGCCAGCAACGCTTCTTTCTCACCTGGGGCCTGGTGATTCCGGTGTTCGGGGTGCGCTTTGCCGGGCCGTTGCTGATGGTGGCCCTGGCGGGTGGAGTAGGGGTGCGCCAGGCCCTCGATGCGGCGCTGCATCACCCGGCCCGCTACCGGGAGCTGCTGGATCTGGCGGAACCCCGCATCCTCGCCTTCGGCGGCATGTTTCTGCTGATGGTGTTTTTCCGCTACTTCTTCGACGAGGCCAAAACCCTCCACTGGTTCCAGCCGCTGGAGAAGCGCCTCAGCGCTGCCGGCCGGATCGAATCCCTGGAAATTGCCCTGGCCCTGATGGTGCTGCTGGCGGTGGATCTGGCCCTGCCCGGTCCCCAGCGGGCCGATGTGCTGATCGCCGGAGTGATTGGCCTGGTGCTCCAGCTCCTGAGCACCTCCCTGGCCGAGGCCTTCGGAGATGAGGAGGAGGCCGGGGCGCGGCTAGCCGCCGGAGGCGGCCTGGCCAGCCTGCTCTACCTGGAGCTGCTTGATGCCTCCTTCAGCCTCGACGGCACGATCGGCGCCTTCGCCATCACCTCCAACCTGGCCCTGATTCTCACTGGGCTGGGGCTCGGCGCCCTGTTCATCCGCTCCCTCACCTTGATGCTCAGCCGTGAGAAGGCCCTCGACACGCTGATCTTCCTGGAGCACGGCGCCCATTACGCGATCGGCGCCCTCGGCCTGGTGATGCTGGCGGGCATCCTGCTGCGCCAACATCACCTGCACGTGCCGGAATGGCTCACCGGCGTGATCGGGCTGCTGCTTTTGGTGCTCTCCTTCGCCGATTCCCTGCGGCACAGCCGCCGGGCCTGAGGCCTGGGTTGAGCGTTTTCAGAGGTAGAAGCCCACGGTGGTGACCACCCGGGTGCCCTGCTCGCGCAGCGCCTGGCGCAGCAGGATGGTGCTCTGGTTGTGGAGCAGGTTCTCCCAGCGGTGCTGGGTCACGAACACCGGCAGCACGATCATGCAGAACCGGTTGCGGTCCTTGCGGTGCTCCACCTCGAAGCGCTTCACGAAGTCCACCACCGGATCCACCAGGGAGCGGTAAGGCGACTCCAGCACCACCAACCGCACATCGGGCACCTGCCGCTCCCACTGTTCAACGAACGCCTGGGCCCGGTTGCCGCCCAGATCCACATGCACGGCCACCAGATCGCTGGCCACGCTGCGGGCGAAGCGGATCGCTTCAAAGCTGCCGCGATGAAGCTGGCCCACCAGCACCACGGTGGGCATTCCCCCTGAAACGGGAGGATCGGGCAATTTCAGCAGCTTGTCCGGGGCCATCCGCAGGCGCCGGGCCACATAGTCGTAGTGATTGCGGATGCGAAGGAACAGCGTGATCAGCAGCGGGATGGCCACCAGCACCAGCCAGGCGCCATAGGTGAACTTGCTGTACAGCAGCACCAGGCCCACTACGGCGGTGATGGTGGCCCCGACCCCGTTCACCAGGGCCTTGCCCAGCCACCCGCGGCCCCTTTCCTTCCACCAGTGGACCACCATGCCGGCCTGGGAGAGGGTGAAGCTGATGAACACCCCCACGGCGTAGAGGGGAATCAGGCGGGTCACGCTGGCGTTGAAGATCACCAGCAGCAGGGCGGCGCAGCCGCTGAGGGCAAAGATGCCGTTGCTGAACACCAGACGGTCGCCCAGGGAGGCCATCTGGCGCGGCAGGAAGCCGTCCTGGGCGAGAAAGGCCGCCAGGCGCGGGAAGTCGGCGTAGGCGGTGTTGGCGGCCAGCAGCAGGATCAGCAGGGTGGCCAGCTGCAGCACCGCCAGCAGCACGCCATTGCCGAAGATCAGATTGCCCAGCTGATAGAGCAGGGTGGGTCCGTTCTCGGTGTAAACAATCCCGCTGGCGTGGGCCAGGGCGCTGATGCCGCCGAACATCGTGGCCAGCAGCAGCACCATCACGGTGAGCACCTTGCGGGCGTTGCGCCATTCCACCGGCCGGAAGGCCGCCACGCTGTCGCTGATCGCTTCAATTCCGGTGAGGGCGGCGCAGCCGGAGCTGAAGGCGCGCATCAGCAGCACGGGTCCGATCGCCATCAGATGGCCCCCCTCCGCTTCGAGGGTGGGCGCCAGCAGCCGGGTCTGTTCGGCGGCGTCAAGACTGGGCAGGGTGCCGCCAAGGGCCTTCACGGCGCCCGCCACCAGCATCATCATCACCACCCCCATGAACAGGTAGGTGGGGTAGCTGAGCAGCTTGGCGCTCGAGCTCACGCCGCGCAGGTTGGCCACCATCACCAGCAGCAAGGCGGCCAGGCAGAGAGCCACCCGGTAGGTTTCGAGCCCTGGGAAATAGGAGGTGAGCGCGGCGATGCCGGCGGCCACGCTCACGGCCACCGTGAGCACGTAGTCGATCGAGAGGGAGGCGCCCGCCACCAGGCCGGGGATCTTGCCGAGGTTCTCCTGCGACACCCGGTAGGAGCCGCCGCCGAGGGGGTAGGCCTTGATCGTCTGGCGGTAGCTGGTGGCCACGATCAGCATCAGGCCGATGATCAGGCCGGTGATCGGCAGGGTGAGGCCGAGGGCGGCGCTGCCGGCCATGCCCAGCACCAGCACGATCTCCTGGGTGGCGTAGGCCACTGAGGAAAGGGCATCGGAGCTGAGGATCGCCAGGGCCTCCGCATTGTTGAACCGCTCCTCGTGGTGGGCGCTGGTGGGCAGCGGTGAGCCGATCACCACCCTGCGGAGGTTGTCGAGCCTGGAAATGATCGGCATGCCGGGGGAACGGGCCCAGGGGAGATAACCAGCAAAACCTAGATCGGCGTTGAAGTGGTTACTGTTTCGCCCACCCCATTGCCGGCATCGTGAGCGTTTCCTTCCCAGCTGATTCCCAGGCTGCGCCATCCGGGGCCCGCCGGCCGGAGTCCACCCCCTGGCATGGCCTCCATGGCGTCGACTGCCAGCAGCGGCTCGGCGTGGGTCCGGAGGGTCTGGACACGGCCGAAAGCGCCCGTCGGCTGGCGGAACGGGGGCCCAATCGGTTGGAGCTCGCGGCTGGTCGCAGCAGCTGGGAGATCCTGCGCGACCAGTTCAGCAACGTGATGCTGATCATGCTGCTGGCGGTGGCCGCGGTTTCCGCAGCGGTCTCCCTTCACCAGCAGGAATTTCCCAAGGACGCCATCGCCATCCTGGTGATCGTGGTGCTCAACGGCCTGCTGGGATACCTGCAGGAGAGCAAGGCCCAGCAGGCCCTGCTGGCCCTGCGCGACATGGCCCAGCCCCTGGTGCAGGTCCGCCGTGATGGCCAGTGGCAGCGCCTCAGCAGCGAGCTCCTGGTGCCCGGCGATCTGATCCGGCTGGAGGCGGGCGATCGGGTGCCCGCCGACGGCCGCCTGCTTGAGGCCGCCGATCTGGGGATGCGGGAGGCCGCTCTCACCGGCGAGGCCGAGGCCGTGTTCAAGCAAGCCGACCTGCTGCTGGAGGACACCACGCCGGTTCTCGAACGCCGGAACTGTGTCTTCCAGGGCACCGAGGTGGTGCGGGGCCGCGGGGTGGCCCTGGTCACGGCCACCGGCATGGCCACGGAACTCGGCCAGATCGCCACGCTGATCAATACGGCCGGTGGGGAGAGCACGCCGCTGCAGGAGCGCCTTGATGGGCTCGCCAAGGTGCTCGTGGTCAGCGCCCTGGTCCTGGTGGCGCTTGTGGTGGCCCTGGGTTTGCTGATGGGTCAGGACCCGCTCAACCTGCTGGAGGTGGCGCTTTCGATGGCGGTGGCGATCGTGCCGGAGGGGTTGCCGGCCGTGATCACCGTGACCCTGGCGATCGGCACCCAGCGGATGGTGCGCCGCGCGGCGCTGATCCGCCGCCTGCCGGCGGTGGAGGGCCTTGGCTCGGTCACCGTGATCTGCTCGGACAAGACCGGAACCCTTACCCAGAACCGCCAGGTGGTGCAGGAGCTGCGTGTGGGCACCGAACGGGTGAGCGTGACCGGCCAGGGCTACGACCCCAGCGGCACGCTGACCGCCGAGGCGCTGGCGGCCCCCAGTGGCTGCCGGCCCGGCAGCCTGAGCGGAGCCCGCGATCTCCTGCTGCAGGCCGGTGTGCTCTGCAGCGATGCCGAGCACAAGCAGGCCGCCGACGGCACCTGGGAGATCCTCGGCGATCCCACCGAGGGGGCGCTCTCGGTGGTGGCGCTGAAGGCGGGCATGGATGATTTCGAGCTCCGCAGCCGGTTCCGCCGGGCCGCCGAGATCCCGTTCAGCTCGGAGCGCCAGCTGATGGCGGTGTGGATCGATGATCCTGAAAACGCGTTGCAGGCCCCTCTGGCGGGCAACGCCAGCGGTTCCTCCCGGCTGCTGATCAGCAAGGGAGCGCCCGAGGTGATCATCGCTCTGTGCGACCGCTGGATCGACGGTGAGGGGGTGGTGGAGCTGGGCGCCACCCAGCGGGAGTGGTGGCTGGAGCAGGCCCGGGACCTGGCGGCGGCCGGGTTGCGGGTGCTCGCCTTCGCCTGCGCGCCCCACCACTTGAGCCCCGATCAGGAGCTGGAGGGTCAGGTGCTGCTCGGCCTGATGGCCCAGCTGGATCCGGCCAGGCCGGAAGTGGCCACCGCCGTGGCCACCTGCCGCCAGGCCGGCATCCGGCCGGTGATGATCACCGGCGACCATCCCCTCACCGCCCGGGCGATCGGCAGTGCCATCGGCCTCACCGACGAAAAGGGCGAGGTGATCCTGGGCCGGGAGCTTGAAGCGATGGAGGAGCCCGCCCTCCGGGAAGCGGTGGCCCGCTGCAATGTCTACGCCCGCGTGGCGCCCGAGCAGAAGCTGCGCATCGTGAAGGCGCTGCAGGCGAATGGGCAGGTGGTGGCCATGACCGGCGACGGCGTCAACGACGCCCCGGCCCTCAAGCAGGCCCACATCGGCGTGGCGATGGGCATCACCGGCACCGAGGTGAGCAAGGAGGCCGCCGACATGGTGCTCCTCGATGACAACTTCGCCACGATCGTGAACGCGGTGGAGGAGGGCCGTCTGGTGTACGCCAACATCCGCCGCTTCGTGAAATACATTCTCGGCAGCAACGTGGGTGAGCTGATCACGATCGCCTCGGCGCCGCTTCTGGGCCTGGTGGGGGTGCCGATGACCCCCCTGCAGATCCTGTGGATGAACCTGGTGACCGACGGTGTGCCGGCCCTGGCCCTGGCCCTGGAGCCCGGCGAGGCCGGCTTGATGAACCGGGCGCCGGCCCAACCGGGGGAGTCGATCTTCGCCCGCGGCATCGGTTCCTACATCCTGCGCATCGGTGTGGTGTTCGCCGTGATCGTGATCGCCCTGATGCTCTACGCCTCGGTGTACAGCCGTGACCACTGGAAAACCATGGTGTTCACCACCCTCTGCCTCGCCCAGATGGGCCATGCCCTCTCGGCCCGCAGCGATCTCCCCCTGATCCAGGTGCCTCCCTTCTCCAACCCCTGGTTGCTCTGGGCCGTGGTGCTCACCTCGGGTCTGCAGCTGCTGCTGCTCTATGTGCCCGTCCTGTCCCAGTTCTTCGGAACCCAGCCCCTTGCCGGCCAGGAGCTGCTGATCTGCGTGGCCTTCAGCCTGCTGCTCTTCCTCTATCTGGAGCTCGAGAAGGTCTGGCGGCTGTGGCGCCGTGGTCAGCACGCCGATGTCTGACGCCCTCTTGGCGGCTGCACCTGGTGGCTGAGCTCTCCGCCCGGTCTTACTCGGAGGGTTCCTGACCCCTGGATTCGGCGGCCGGCGCTGGGTGGTGGGCCTCCTGCAGCATCGCCAGGGTGAAGGTGAGGCCCCCGACCAGGGCGATGGCCAGCAGGGCCAGCGCCCCAAACCAGGCCCGGCGCATGCGATCGCCATGCTGCAGCGGATCCGCCCGGTGGCCGCAATCGGTGCAGATCAGCCCACCGCGGCCCCCCTTGGCCTTGACCACCATTCGGCAGCCGCAGCGCTCGCAAGCCATGGCCCCCGCTGAGAATCCTGCACTCTGCCAGCTTCGTTGGGCAACGCTGTAGGGAAGCGAACCATCGCGTCAAGCACGGAACCTTGGGCAGCGCAGCCGCACGGATCACCATTGCTTGCCCTATCGATAGGCATTGCTGCGCTCGGAGGGAGCCCAGGGCGCTCGAAATTTCCTTAAGGTTCGCGGCCAATGGTCCATCTCGGATCCCTTGCCCACCCCGCCATGACCCTGCTTTTCGCCCAGACGGCCTGGCTGGTTCCGCTCTATCCCCTGCTGGCCTCCCTGCTCTCGTTTCTCTGGTCACCAGGGCTGATCTCCCGCACGGGACCCCGGCCATGCGGTTATCTCAACCTGCTGCTGGTGAGCGTGGCCTTTGTGCACAGCGTGCTGGCTCTGGTGGCTCTTCACGCCAATGCCCAGGCTGGCTCGGCGGCGATCTACCAGCCCATCACCTTCGGCTGGACCTGGCTGCAGACCGCCGGCCTGCGCATCGGCTTCGACGGACTGATCACCGAGCCCGCCCTGATCGCGATGACCGTGATCACCGGCCTGCATGTGCTGGTGCAGATCTATTCGATCGCCTACCTGGAAATGGATTGGGGCTGGCCGCGCTTCTTCGGCTCGCTCAGCTTCTTCGAATCGGGCCTCTGCGCGCTGGTGCTCACCGATTCGCTGTTCTTCAGCTACGTGATCCTCGAGCTGCTCACCCTGGGCACCTATCTCATCGTGGGCACCTGGTACAACCAGCCCCTGGTGGTGAAGGGCGCCCGCGATGCCTTCCTCACCAAGCGGATCGGTGACCTGATCCTGCTGGCGGGGGTGATCGCCCTGCTGCCGATCACCGGCACCTGGAACTTTCATGGTCTGCAGGCCTGGGCCGCCGACCAGGCCAACAACAATCTTGTCTTGCCGGGCGGTCTCACCTTGATCGTTCTGGCCCTGATCGCCGGTCCGATGGGCAAGTGCGCCCAGATTCCCCTCCACCTCTGGCTGGATGAGGCGATGGAGAGCCCCCTGCCCTCCACGGTCCTGCGCAACTCGGTGGTGGTGGTCGGCGGCGCCTGGGTCCTGCTACGGCTTCAGCCCCTCATTGAGCTCAGCCCCCTGGCCGCCAGCGTGCTGGTGGTGGTGGGTGGCACCAGTGCCCTGGTGGGCTCCCTGATCGCCCTGGCCCAGATCGATGTGAAGCGGGCCCTCTCGTTCCTGGTGAGCAGTTGGCTCGGCCTGCTGTTCGTGGCGGTTGGCCTGGGCGGCTTCTCGGTGGCCGAACACCTGATGCTCGTCTACCCCCTGCCGATGGCCCTGATGCTGATGGCGATCGGCGCGATCGTGCTCACCAACGTGACCCAGGACCTCACCCAGCTGGGAGGGCTGTGGAGCAAGCGGCCCCTGATGGGCATTGCCTTCCTCAGTGGTGCGGCCGGCCTGATGGCCCTGCCGCCCTTCGGCGGATTCGCAGCCCTGCGGGAACTGCTGGCCCTCACCACCACCAGTGACCACCCCGCCCTGCTGGGGGGCCTGGTGCTGCTCACCAATGCCCTGATCAGCGCCGGCTTGATCCGGGTTTTCGGGTTGATCTGGGGAGGCCGGCCCACGGTCTTCACCACCCGCTCGCCTGAGGTGCTCTGGCTGATGGCGCTGCCCACCCTGTTCCTCACCGGGCTGGTGCTCCACCTTCCCCAGATCCTCGTGCGCAATGGCGTATTCGCCGCTGCGGGCCCGCTGCCGGTGCCGGGCTGGGGCCCCGAGGCCGTGCCCCTACTGCTTTCCACCCTCGTGGGTGGTGGTCTTTCAGCCCTCTTCTACCTGCGCCCCCACCCCCTGGCCCATCTCCCGGCCGCCCTTGGTGGCCTCCAGGACTGGCTGGCCCATGACATGCAGACCGAGCGCTTCTACCACCGCACCGTGGTGGGCCTGGTGGTGGCCCTGGCCCGGCTCAGCTCCTGGTCGGATCAACGCCTGGTGGATGGGTTCAGTGGGGCCACCGGCGAAGCCGCCCTGGCGGGTGCCCGCCGCCTCAGCCTCACCACCTCCGGCCGCTCCCAGGCTTACGCCCTCACCCTGGTGCTCGGGGTGCTCCTGATGGCCGCCTGGCTCCTCTCCGGCCAGGGGAGCCCAACCGAAACCATCCTTCGCCCGATCCGCTGATGCCCCCCTCCTCCCTGCTCCTGCTGGTGGGCCTGCCCCTGGCGGCGGCCCTGCTGCTCCCCCTGCTGCCGGCCGCAACCGCTTCGGTGAGGGTGCGCAACCTGGCGGCCCTCAGTTCCGCCGGCCAGTTGCTTCTCGGCCTGGCCTTCTGGCGGGCGACCCCATCGGAGCTGCATCAGGCCTGGCTGCCGAAGCTGGGCCTCTCCCTCGACCTCGGGCTGGATGGCCTTTCCTTGCCGCTGGTGCTGCTCACCGCCCTGATCACCACCTTGGCGATCCTGGCCGTGCCCGCCGACCAGAGCCGCCCCCGCCTCTTCTTTCCCCTGCTGCTGGCCACCAACATCGGTGTGGTGGGAGCCTTCCTGGCCCGCAATGCCCTGCTGTTTGTGCTGGCCTTCGAGCTGGTGCTGATCCCCACCACCCTGCTGGTGGCGATCTGGGGTGGTGAGAAGCGGGCCGGAGCGGCGATTCGCTACCTCACCTACGGGGCGGTGTCGGGTCTGAGCCTGCTGGCGGCGGTGCTGGCCCTGGGCTGGCTCAACCGCAACGGCCTCAGCTTCGCCTATGCCGACCTGGCCAACGCCTCGCTCACACCCCAGGCCAGTCGTTGGGTGCTTGCCCTGCTCCTTCTGGGTTTTGGCCTGAAGCTGCCGGTGGTGCCCCTGCATGGCTGGCAGCCCTTCACCTATGGGCAGGCTCCCACCCCGGTGGTGATGGTGCTGGCCGGTTGCGTGTCGAAGCTCGGGGCCTACGGCCTGCTGCGCTTCGGCGTGGGCTTCCTGCCGGACACCTGGGCCGCCTGGTCGCCCTGGATCGCTGCCGCCGGAGCGGTGAGCGCCGTCTACGGCGCCCTCAATGCCATCGCCCAGGCCGATATCCGCCGGCTGATGGCCTACAGCTCCCTGGGGCACATGGGATTGCTGGTTCTGGCGATCGCCGCGGCCACGCCGATGAGCCTCCAGGGCGCTGTGGCCCAGGTGCTGGCCCATGGCCTGATCGTGGCGCTGCTCTTCGCCTGCGTGGGTCTGATCGAGCGCAAGACCGGCACTACGGCCATTGCCGACCTCTCTGGCCTGCTCAACCCCCTGCGGGGCCTGCCCTTCACCGCCGGCATGCTGCTGCTGGCCATGATGGCCGCCGCCGGTATCCCTGGCCTGGCCGGCTTCCCCGCCGAGCTGCTGGTGTTTGAAGGCAGCTGGACCACCTTCCCCCGCGCCACCCTGGTCTGCCTGTTGGCCTCCGGCTTCACGGCGGTCTACGCCATCCGCCTGTTCAACCGGGTGGGCTTCGGCCGCCTCGATAACGCCCGCGCCGACTGGCAGGCCACCCGCTGGGGCGAGCGCTTTCCGGCCCTGGCCCTCAGCCTGCTGGTGATTGCCGTGGGGGTCTGGCCGCAGGCGCTGGTGGGCTGGAGCGAAGCCACCACCGCCGGCCTGGCGCTGCGCTCCGGCGCGTTACCGGCTCGCCTGGCCAGTGATCAGCTCCGCACCGGCGGTGCCCCTACCCTGGCGGCCCTTCTGCCCCCGGCCGCTGCCGCCGGTTGATTCCTAGACCCCAGCATCCCGCCCCGCTGGGCCGATTCCCTCCCGCATCCCCTCCCACGCCCCTTACCCCCTCGGGTTGATTGGGGCCTGGGCGATGTCCACCCCCCAAAG
>Ga0209401_1000459_pt1 | contig 27608 bp, 21 predicted proteins | sample M_140807_MF_Meta_FD_187318 | JGI IMG/M metagenome (GOLD analysis project Ga0209401, IMG submission 187318) | Freshwater microbial communities from Lake Montjoie, Canada to study carbon cycling - M_140807_MF_MetaG (SPAdes) (version 2) | ecosystem: Environmental > Aquatic > Freshwater > Lake... | reverse complement strand
AATCCGCGATTACCTGAGCGGTTTGCTCAGGGCTATAGTTTACCGTTTTCTCGGCCATTTTGCGTACTCCTTAGTGCGCTGTTTCGATGTAGTAATTATAGGCCAGTCAATTTCAAAACGCAAGCCCATAAGGTGCGACACATTGACGCAGGGATTTTAGTATGATCATAAAATTTAGTAGGGTTTATCCTTATGTTGTATTTTTGCACCAGGGGTTGACCCGGCCCGATTTTTTATGCTATAACAAGTTGATTATATAGTTATAGAATTTATAATGACTAGGGGGGTTATTAGACGTTATGAATGGTAGAACTATAAGGGCCCTCCCACACGGCCAACTTTAAAAAAATCTCCACAAAACTTTCGGTGCCAAAGCCAAAGCCAAAGCCAAAACCACTACCAGTGATGCACCACACCCAACACAATCACCACATTTGTCACCAAGTAACACAAAACTATCCCCGTCCTAATCCAACAAACCGCATCAGCCTCCTGATCAGTCAAACCATACTTATCACCTAATGCTTTTGCCCACAGCCGCCACATAACTTTCTCCAAAACATATATTATATCACTAAAACTAAACAAATTCAAGAAAATTTTTTGGGACACCACAAAATATTCGCAACTTGACATTACAGCCCTAAAGTGTTATACTCTAGTGAACTGGAGGTCGACCATGGAAATTATCGAGTTAATGTTAAAAGCTTGGCCAGTATTTGTGGCCTTTATTATGATTGTAGTCCTTTTTGCCAAAGCAGATATGCGTTTGGGCGTTTTAGAAGATAAAGTAAAAAGTTTATTTGATCTTTACAACAAACGTGACAAATAATGGCACACTACCGCGCCGTATTTATTTCGGACGTGCACTTAGGTACCAAGGCTAGTAAAGCTGAGTACCTAAGCCAATTTTTAAAGTCTAACACTTGTGATACACTGTACTTGGTTGGTGATATTATTGACGGTTGGAAGGTCAAGCAAAATAAGCTGCGCTGGACTAATCAGCATACCAATGTGGTCAGGCATATTTTAGCCAAAGCTAATCGTAAAAAAACCCGTGTTATATACGTGGCCGGCAATCACGACGAATTCCTTAGACCACTAATCAGTTACGGTTTAAAGTTTGGCCGCATCGAGGTGGTAAACCAGTGCGAATACTTAGACCTCAATAACCGCCGCTGGTTAGTTACACACGGCGATATGTTTGACGGCATTACCAGATTAGCACCTTGGCTAGCTTGGTTAGGCGACAGCGCCTATGATTTTGTCCTAGGCTTAAACACCCAGTTTAACCAATTACGTCACCGCCTAGGCTTTGGTTACTGGAGTCTATCGCAGTGGTTAAAGTCCAAGGTAAAACGCGCAGTAGACTTTGTATTCAAATTCGAGCAGACTATTACCAAATATGCTGAAAAACGCAAGTTTTTTGGCGTAATCTGTGGTCACATTCATCAAGCTGAGATTAAGACCGTGGCGGGCATAGGCTACATGAATTCGGGAGATTGGGTAGAGTCGTGTACTGCCTTAGTAGAGACCCTGGAAGGAGAGTGGCAGATTATAACATGGAGGCCAAAAGATGCCGAAAACAATACTAATAGTAACGGATAATGTACCCCAGCAAATTAACGGAGTGGTTACAACGTTCAACAACTTGGAACGCGAGGCAAATAGCCACGGCTACAATATTGTATATTGTGATCCCCGGCAGTTCCCTAATTGTGGTGCTCTTGGCTACAGCGATATTAGGTTGGCGTGGCCTCGTGGCATTGGTGAAAAACTGGAAAGGGTAAACCCTGATTATGTACACATTGCCACTGAGGGGCCACTGGGCTTAGCTGCACGTTGCTGGATGGATCGTCATGGTTGGCGGTATAACACCAGCTACCACACCAAACTGCCAGAAGCTATCAAGAAGTACTATAAAATTCCTGAGCGCTGGACCTATCGCTACTTACGCTGGTTTCACAAGCATTCGGGCAAAGTGTTAGCTACTACAGTCAGCATGGTTGATGAACTTAAATCACACGGCTTTTGCGGCGATATTGTGCCCTGGACCCGCGGTGTAGATCGCCAGCAGTTTTATCCAACATCAGAGTTTCGTGAAACTAAGTACCCTACACTCTTATGGGTTGGTCGCGTTTCTGTGGAAAAGTCGTGCGAGGACTTTTGCAAGCTGGACTACCTAGGTGCTCGTAAAATTGTGGTCGGTGATGGGCCGCAGCGTGAGTACCTGCAGAGCAAGTACCCTGAAGTCCAATTTGTGGGTATGAAAACTGGTAAGGAACTAGCCAGCTACTACCAGCAAGCAGATTGCCTAGTATTTACCAGCCGCTGGGATACTTTTGGCATTGTAATGTTGGAAGCAATGGCGTGTGGTACACCTGTGGCAGCCTATCCAGTTTGTGGTCCACAAGATGTGATAGAGCTGGACAGAACCGGTTACACTAGCCCAGATCTTAAACTGGCTGTGGTACGTGCACTAGCAATTCCCAGACACGTAGTAGTGGTGGCTAGCTATCGCTGGTCATGGGAAAAATGCTGGCAGATATTTGAATATAACTTAATAAGGAGAATATAATGTCGGAACAGAAATTAGAAGAAGTCCACGCTAAAGGTCAGCTTATTGAAAAACTTACATTTGCACTGTTACCACTGTTATTTACCTGCGTAGTGTACTTGATGAGTGCACTACAAAACCTACAACACGACGTTACTGTGCTGAATTCAAAAATCTCACTAGTAGTCACCAGCGACAACAAGCAGGCTACTAATACTGGTGCAGAATTAGCACGTGAAAAACTGCGTCAAGATTTAGAAAAAGAAATCCAGGCAAATCGTGACTTTATCCACTTAAATCGTGAACGTATTGTTATCCTAGAAGAAAAGATTAAGAAATGAACCTGACCCCAACCACAGCACCCGCGGAGGTGCTGGAAATTTCTCCAGAGGCACTGGAAGTGGCTAATTGCTACCTGCAATGCCAAGACGCACGTGCGGTCGCAGACAACTTAGGACTGCCCGTAGAAAGCGTGTCTGGCATCCTAGCCCGCAGAGAAGTAAAGTCTTATATCAACCAAGTTTTCTTTGACCTAGGCTTTAACAACCGTTTTAAAATGCGGTCAGCAATGGATGCAGTCCTAAAACGCAAGTTCAAGGAAATGGAGGAGGCAGATGTTGGCTCGAATAAAGACATTGCAGAACTTTTAGCACTATCACATAAAATGAGCATGGAACTACTAGACCGCGAAATTCAGCTAGAAAAGCTGCGGTCAGAGCGTCAAGGACCTAAATCGCAAGTAAACGTGCAAATCAATGAAGGCGGTGACGGTACCAAGTACGGAGCACTTATTAGTCGGCTGCTAGGAGACAAATTGTAATGCTTAAAATTTCGCGTGATGATGTAGACCGTGATGAGATTACAGAGTTTCCTGTACAAGATCGTTTTATTAAACTACCTATTGAAAACTACTTGAAGTTATTAGGTGCTTGGGATTCTATGAATCGCCCACAAATTGCCCTAATCAACGCAATCAATAACCCCAAGTACCGGTTTGTATGCGCCGCACTAGCCCGCCGACTTGGTAAAACTTATATTGCTAATATTATTGCACAGCTAGTCTCACTAGTCCCTAAATGCAATGTGTTGATTATTTCGCCAAACTACAACCTATCCAGCATCTCATTTGAACTGCAACGTAAGTTTATACGTCACTTTGACCTAGAAGTAGAACGTGATAACCTAAAAGACAAAGTAGTAGAGTTGAGCAACGGTTCTACAATCCGCATGGGTTCCTTAAGTACAGTAGACTCAACAGTTGGACGCAGTTACCAAATTATCCTATTTGACGAGGCTGCACTAGGCGATGATGGTGAGTCGGCATTTAACGTGCAACTACGCCCTACACTAGACCGACCTAATTCAAAAGCCATTTTTATCTCCACCCCCCGCGGTCAGCAAAACTGGTTTTCAAAGTTTTACCAACGTGGTTTTAGCGATGAGTATCCTGAATGGTGTTCACTGCAAGCAGACTATACTGAGAATTCTAGAATGGCTGAATCGGACGTGCAAGAAGCGCGCCGGTCGATGTCAAAGGCTGAATTTGAGCAAGAATACTTAGCCAGCTTTAATGTGTTTGAGGGTCAGATCTATAACTTTAGTCGTGAGGTTGGCGTTGCAGAATATACACACCAAGACGGTTGCGAATACATTGCTGGTTGCGATCCAGGCTATCGCGACGCTACTGCTTTTGTGGTTATCAGCTATAATCCTCATAGTGACAGTTTCCACATTGTAGACGAGTACTTAAAAAGCGAGGCTACCACAGACAAGCATGCCCTAGCATTTCGTGAGTACTTGGATCGCTGGCAGGTGGAAGTAGTATTTATAGATTCGGCAGCAGCACAGTTTGCTGGCGATCTTGCTTACACTTACAACATCTCTACCACTAAGGCTAAAAAAGACGTGTTACCAGGTATTGCCTACGTACAGACCTTAGTAGAAACCGGCAGGTTAAAAATATCACCACATTGTCAGCACGTCTTAGACGTAATGGACCAGTATCGTTGGGATAGTCGTGAAAATTTACAGCGCGAGCGCCCTGTACATGATAAGTACTCACACATGGCCGATGCTATTCGTTATGCACTGTACACATACACTATCTAGGTCATAAAAATTTTATGTTGACTTGTTGGTGCTTTAGGTGTACAATGGCTGTATTATAAAAAAATTACTGAGTCCCTAAAAATGGAAAAGTCAGAGTACTACCTAGAGCTGCAACGTGTTTTTGCCAGTGAGTTTAGCTTTTACTTAAAAGCAGCAAACTTTCACTGGAATGTAGAAGGCGAACCTTTTTACCAACTACACTTAATGTTAGAGCGTATTTATAATGAAGTTTTAGAGTCCATTGATATCTATGCTGAAGAGCTGCGTGCGCTACAAATTGTTACACCTGCTAGCTTGTCACAGTTTTCACAGTTAACCTATATTCAAGATGAAAATGCTCCAGGCGACTGGAAAGGTCTGCTACAAGAGCTACTCCTAGATTCAGACATGATGGCAATGAAGTTTCAGCAGTTGTTTGCAATAGCAGAAACTTTTGGCGATCATGGCTTATCGAACTTTTTAGCAGATCGTCAAGATGCACACAAAAAGCATTCGTGGATGCTTCGTAGTTCACTTAAGTAAATGGCAAAGAATACAAACAAGCGTATACCCGTTAAACACGTTAGAGATAAAGCCAAGTCGGCTTATGAAAAGCAAGATCATTGCTATATTTGCAACACAAGTCAGGACTTGGAATTACATCACTTGCATAGCGTTACCCTGTTGCTAGAAAACTGGGCTCGTCGCAAGGCATATGATATTTCAACTGATGAGGGAATCTTAGCTGTTAGGGATGAGTTTATTAGTGAGCATCATAGTGAGTTATATGAACAGGTTTACACCCTATGTAATCCTCATCATGTAGCGCTTCATGGTGTGTACGGTAAAACTCCTCAGCCTGGCAGCGAACCCAAACAAGCGCGTTGGATTAATATTCAGCGTGACAAAGTTGCTGGCGGTGGTCCTGCGGTTCCTAAGCAAAGCTATGGTAGCTTCTTTAGCGAATTTTGTTAGGAAAAAACATGGGTCGTTTTACAGACTGGATTCGTGAAAAGCTGAATCCCGCACAAGAAAGAATTGCACAAGGCGAGGGCACACACATCCCCTCGACTAGTAAACTTACTTTTCAACACGCATTTAAAAACTTAGAAGTTGTAAATCGCGGTGTAAACATGGTAGTGTCAGCAGCAAGCTCCTTAGACTACGATGTAAAAGATAAGTTAAATGAAGGCGTTGTTAGTGGTATCAGGCAAAAGCAGTTAGTTAACTTGCTTAACTTTAGGCCTAACCCCTACCAAAGCATACAAGAATTTCGTCAAGCTATTTTTACTGACTTGTTACTAGAAGGCAACGTGTTTATACACTTTGATGGTGTATTTATGTATCACTTGCCAGCACAGTACACAGAAATCTTAACTGACACCAAAACCTTTATTCGTGGTTACCGCTACAGCGGTTATATCGAGTTTGAAGAAAAAGACGTATTTCACTTTCGCGACTTGAGTTCTGTGAGTATTTATCGTGGCGCTAGTCGCTTAGAGTCGGCACAACATAGTATTGACTTGCTGAATTCAATGTACCAGTTTCAAACACAGTTTTTTGAAAACGGTGCTACTTTTGGTTTTGTGTTAACCAGCGACAATACACTATCACAAGTTGCTAAAGAAAAAACCGTTCAGTATTGGTTACAGCGATACAGTAATAAAACTGGTGGTAAACGACCAGTTATTTTAGACAGCGGTTTAAAACCACATAGTATTAGTAACAACAGTTACAAAGACTTAGACTTTGATCAAGCAATTAAAACTCACAACGATATATTACTACAAGTAATTGGTGTACCACCTATTCTCCTAAACGGCGGTAATAACGCTAACATTTCACCTAACTTGCGGCTGTTCTACTTAGAAACAGTTATGCCGGTTATTAGAAAATTTGTTAGCGCACTAGAACGTTATTATGGATACGATGTGGATGCAATTACTACTAATGTAAGTGCCCTACAACCGGAACTAAAAGATATTGCAACCTATCATCAAACACTCGTAAATGGCGGTATTATTACACCAAACGAAGCGCGGGTAGAGCTGCGATATGAAAAAATGCCAGGATACGACGACCTACGTGTTCCTGCTAATATTGCTGGCAGTGCTGTAAATCCAGCACAAGGTGGTCGTCCCACCACCGCCCCTACAGAATAACAGGGAGAACATATGGTAGATAAAAACAAGGTAATTACCTTAACCAGTACATTTACTAAAAGTGTTCTACCTACCAAAGATATCAGCATTGACTCGATCATGATCGAAGGTTACGCAAGTACCGTAGATACTGATCGTCAGGGTGATATTGTACCTAGCACAGTATGGAAAAGCGGTGTACAAAATTACTTGAAAAATCCAGTAATTTTAGCATACCACGATCATAGTGAGCCTATTGGTAGAATGGTAGATCATAGAATCGACAGTAAAGGTTTGTGGATTAAAGCACGGATTTCTGCAGCAGCAGGCGAAGTATTTAATCTTATCAAAGACGGAGTACTTACTGCGTTTAGTATTGGTTTTCGTATCAGTGATGCGGAATATAATGCAGCCAACGAGCTGTTTGTTGTAAAAGAACTGGAGCTACATGAAATTTCAGTAGTGTCCGTACCTGCTAATCAAAACACATTATTTAGTTTGTCTAAGTCGTTTGAAACCGACGAAGAAGTTAAATTTTTCAAACTGCAATTTGCGCCCAAGTTGGAATCAGCTAAAGGGCTAGAGTCCCCCGTGGAAGCAAATAGCGACACTACAAAGGAATGGAACATGGATCCTAAAGATTTGGAAAAATTGCTAGCTGACACAGCTAAGCAAGCCGCTGTTGAAACAGCAAAAGCTATTGCTGAGCAACATGCTCAAGCTACTCAAGAAAAAGTAGCACAAGAGCGTGCACAGGCTGATCTTGATGCTAAAATCAAAGCTGCTGTTGCACAAGTGCAAACAGTTGACACAGGTGCTGAGCGCCTACTAGCCGAAGTAGAAAAGCGTGTTGCTGAACAAGAGCAATCACACAAGTCTGCTATTGCTGGTCTACAAGCCACACTAGCAGAAAAAGCTGCTGAACTCGAGGCCGTTCAAAAATCACGTATGCAATTTGCTGCTGATGGTACATCAGCCACAATGAGCTATGCTGACAAAGAAAAGGCTGTTCTACTTGCTCGCATGGCTAACAAAAGTGTTGAAGACACCAAGTTTGGTCGTGAAATGGTTCAAAAGTACGGCGCGCATGTACCAAGCGCTACTTGGGAACTTGAAGTTAGCCTAAACATGGAAGCTGAGGTTCGTCGTCGCCTAGTCGTCGCACCACTATTCCGTCAGATCGCTATGCAAACCAACGTAATGAAGATCCCCGTTAATCCAGAAGCAGGTACTGCTCAGTGGATTGACAACTCTTCATTTGGTAGCTCAACAAGTGCTGGTAATAATGCCACACATGCGCTCAAAGAGGTCACACTCAGCGCATACAAAGTTGCTACCAACGAGTACACAGCTTACGAAGAAGAGGAAGATAGTCTTATCGCTATTATGCCTGTAATTCGTGATGGTATGATTCGTCGTATTGCTCGTGCAGTTGACAAGGCTCTACTTCGCGGTGCTGATACTACAGGCGATCCTATTAAGGGTCTAGCTAGTGCAGCTGGTAGTTCAACACAAACTGGTATTACTAATACTACAACAGCTGTTACAGTTGCTAACTTACGTAATATGCGTAAGCAGTTAGGTGTTTGGGGTCTAGATCCAGCAGATGTAGTTTACATTGTTAACAGCAGCGTTTACTACAACCTACTTGAAGACACAGTTTTCCAGACAATGAACCAAGTTGGTCCACAAGCTACACTACTTACTGGCCAAATTGGTCAGATCGGTAACTCACCAGTACTAGTTTCTGGCGAGCTCGGTGATCCTAGCGCAACAGCCGGTACTACATTTGCTAACGTTGGTGCAATTTGCGTTGCTCCTGGCAACTTCGTTGTTGGTAACCAGCGTGGTTTACGTATCGACACACAAGAATTGGTTGAGACACAGCGTCGCGTTATGGTTGCTAGCCTACGTACAGGTTTTGTACAGGTTACAAGCAACTACGGTGCAGGTGTAACTCGTCTAATTTACTCCGCCTAATCTTTAGATTAGTACTGACAGGGCTGAAAGGCCCTGTCTTTTATATGGGTTTTGTGGAATCCATATAAAAGACAATAGAGGAATACAATGGCATTAAATTTAATTACCCTAGTAGAATATAAAACTTATGCCGGAATCAAGAGTAACAACTATGATGCAGAAGTTACTGCACTTATTCCTCGCGTAAGCCAGTTTGTTAAAAACTATTGTGGCAGGACTTTTGTAGACTATGTTGATAGTGACAAAGTCGAGTATTTTAACGGTGGTGTAAGTAAATTTTTACTAGCCGAAAATCCTGTTATTAGTGTTGCTAGTGTTGGCTATAGCATAGACTTTGGTCAAAACTACACTAATCTTGTACAGTACAAAGACTGGATTTTAGATGGCAATGAAGTACGAAGTTTAAATACTAATGCAGTTAATAGTCTAATTACAGTTAATCGTGGATTTCCTGAAGTAATCAAAGGTTACAAGGTAACTTATCGCGCAGGATATGATGATGTACCTGCAGACGTTGCACTAGCTATTATGGACATGGTAACTTACTATCGTAAAAATGATATGAGTGTACATAGCACCAAAGCGCCAGGAACTAATAGCGTACAGATTGAATATATTTCAACTACAGGCTTGCCGGCACATATTCGACGCGTGTTAGATATGTACAGGTCGGATTACACATGAGTATTCAAAATTTTACTTCTGCTATTCAAAGTAAAATCTACGAGACTTGGCTTAAAAAGTTAAACGATAATATTATTACTAATAGTGCTAAAAGTTTGCGGAAAAAAGAACAGGTTGCAAGTAAGACTAGTTTTTACATGACCACAGATACACTTCAAAGTATGTATGAGCGTATAACTGGTCAAAAAATGCCCGATGATCGTGCAAAACGCATTATTAATAATTTAGTTGAAAGTACTAGTTTATCTCCGGCAAAGGAAAGTGGCAAAGCAATTAAAGTAAGTGGTAAAAATGCTATTTTTATTGAGTCAATAAGTTGGGAAGGTATTAGTGAGTTAGTAGCACCAGTATTTGATAACGATCCTAAAGTATTGCAGGTTTACGCCGCTACTGAAAAAGAATACTTAGACTCGCAAATGGCAGTTATTAATAATACTAAATATGCAAAAGGTTCTGAAAAGCAGGCTGCTATTACCAAAGCTGAAAAAGAAGCTAAGCGTCGCGGAAGTTTTGGTTATTTTGTAAATAAAGGCCACGTTATTAGCGTTGCCACCAATTTAGTAAAAAAGTTTCGTGATGATCTTAAAAAGCTAGAAGGCTTACAAGATCAACAAAAATCTGCACTTGTAACTGTGCTTGATAGTTATATCAGTAAATTAGAACAAGACGATATTGATACTAGTAACCTAAAAAGTATAGATCAAACCATTTATGCTAGTTATGTAAAAGATAGTTATGGTAAATATTTAGTAGAGTTTCAGTTTAGTACTGAAAATCAAACAGCTGGAAGTCTTAGTGCGGGTATTTTAAATGAACTTAGTAAAGTATTTACACTAACAACTGAAGATGCTAAAAAGATTTTGGTTAATTCACCAGAACTTGGCGTAGCACTACTAAATACTGAAGGCTCTCCTAGATTTACTCAAATGCTGGCTAATAATATAGCAGATCATATTAAAAGCGGCACTAGTAAAAAAGAAACTTATGTAGGAAAACCCACACTGGTAGCTAAAAAATCTACAAAAGTATCTAAAGATAATAAAAATGCTAGTAAGATTGCACAGTTAAAGGCACTAAGTGGTGATCTTAAAAAATCAATAAAAGTACCTACAACGGTACAGGCTATTGAAGAACAACCAGAACTAAGTTTAATATCTCTGCAAACTTTAATTAATAGCCTACTAACAAAAACTATTAAAGAAAACATGGGCACTGGTAGTCGCCGTGATATTTTAAACTTGCGTACTGGCAGATTTGCCGAAAGTGTCAAACTAGAAAGATTAACGCAAAGTCGTGAAGGTATGATTACTGCGTTTTATACTTATATGCGTAATCCTTATGCTACATTTAGTGATGGTGGACGTCAAGAAAGTCCAAAAACTAGAAACCCTAAATTGTTAATAGCTAAGTCAATCAGGGAAATTGCTGAAACCCAAGTAAAAAATAGATTAAGGGCGGTGTTAGTATGAGCAAGCGCACACAAATTGTAAAAGCCTTGACTGCTAAACTAAACTTAATTGACGGCAAAGCTCCTTATACGGTTAACCTTTTTAAAAATTGTTATGCTAAGCTAAAGTTCTGGGACGAAGTAGAAGATTTTCCCAGCGTATTTTTAATGCCAGGTACTGAGCTGCGCGAATATCATCCCAGTGATTTTGCCTGGGGATTTTTAGGCATTGCTGTTAAAGTATACTGTCATGGTGAATTAAGCAGTGAGCAATTAGAAAATCTACTAACCGATATAGAAAAATGCATTCATGATAATCGTCAACTAGTTTACGATTCTAATAATAATTCCACGACTGAGATTTTAATCCAGTCAATCACAACTGACGAAGGGCTACTAGCCCCTTATGCTGTTGGTGAAATTAACTTACAAGTCCGATACCAGATTCTGTAAGCAACCATGCTGATAAATGTTAAAAACAGATAAATGTCTAGTTTATGCATTTTGGGCATTAACAAAAAGGAACGAAAATGGCATTTAATTTAATTCGTAGTAGTCGAGTATTCTTTACTACAAACGTAGATACAACAGGCGTAGTTGCAGCAACTGGATTTAGTGCTAGCAATACTCGCGAAATTCAAGTATTGGCTGGATTTAGCTTTAGTCAAAATACCGCAACTGAAACTGTTACCCTAAGCGAAGCTGGTGCAACACCTAATCGTGGTCAGCGTAACTTTAACACAGCACTAAATCCAGTTGATTTTAGCTTTAGTACCTATATTCGCCCACGCGATGCTGGTGGTACAATTGATGCTGAAGAAGGTGCACTGTGGAACGCAATGTTTGCCAAAGATGCAATTGGTGGAAGTAATCCAGCTTGGACACCTGGCGCTGGTGCTGGTAGTAGCACTTTTTATGCACAATGTGTTAGCACAAACTCTAATACTCATCAACTTCAGCCTTTTGGCTTAATTGTTGTTCTTGAAAATACTACATTTGTTATTGACAATTGTGCTATGGATCAAGCAGTAATTGATTTTGGTTTAGATGCAATTGCTACTATTGCATGGACAGGTAAGGGTGCTATCTTACGACAAATTACAAGTCCTACTATATCAGCACCTACTTCAGGTGCTAGTGCAGCACAAACAGTTAGTTTTACTGGAACATTAACAGGTACTGTTGCTTATAAACACACAGGTTCAAATGCATACTACTTAGCTAATAAACTAAGTACTGTTACATTTGATAGTGGTATTGGCAGTGCAGCTAATCCTACTGGTACTGGCACAGCATATACTATTCCACTTACTGGTGGTAGCATTACTTTTGCAAATAACATTACTTACCTAGTACCAGCTAATTTAGGTGTGGTTAATACACCAATTACCTACTTTACAGGTACACGTGCAATTACAGGTACAATGAATGCTTACCTACGTACAGGTACAGGATATACTGCTGATTTGCTAACTACTTTGCTTAGTAACAGTGCTACTGCTGTAGATCCTGCATACTCAATGAAAATTACTATTGGCGGCAGCACAACAGCTCTTGCACGAGTTGATATTGAATTACCGGCAGTTATGCTTAGTATTCCTACAGTTGCAACAGAACAAGTTGTTTCTACAACTATTGGATTTACTGGTCAAGGTTACACAACCGGTGCATTTGATATTGAACAAGCTAATGAAGTCTCTATTAAATACTGGGCTACAGAAGCAACTACTATAGCTAACTAAATAATTTAAACACGGAGGCTGGAGTAATTCCAGCCTCACCCTAAACCTAAGGTAATTAATGTCTACACTTTCTCTTAAAACCCTACTAGTTCCCTCTAAATCAGTAGAAGTTGAGTATCCTGGTATGCCAGGTTTTATGCTGCAACTTAGTTTCTTGTCCAGGGAAATCCTACTTAACGTTCGCAAAAAGTCTACAAAAACTACTTTTAAAAATCGCCAACCACAAGAAGACTTTAACGAAGACTTATTCCTACAACTATACACAGAAAATGCAATTAAAGGTTGGACTGGATTTAAACTTAAATACCTAGAACAACTAGCACCAGTTGATTTAACTGGTCAAGACCTAGAAGATTTTTTAGAGTTTACTAATGAAAATGCACTGTATTTGATGAAAAATTCAAGCAATTTTGATGCGTTTATTAGTGAACAGGTAAGCGATCTAGCAAATTTTTCGATGAGCAGCTTGCCGAAGTAAACAGGCTGCTTAAAAGCTATTTTCAAAATACTCAAGTTAGTATGACTAAAGAAAGTTATTTTGAAATGTGCGAAATGATGGATACTGAACCCATAGAAGAAGAAATTCCAGTAGAATTTGATGATTTTCCTTATGAAGTGCAACAGGCTTTTATTGTATACAGAATGTTGCGTGATGAATGGGAAGGCATGAATGGTATTTATTTAGGTAAATCCTTATCTGGAATTCAAGAAATACTACAGTGTTGCGAAATTGATCCACAAGACTACAAAATTATTATATCACTTGTACAAACAATTGATAGTATTAGACAAGAACAAGTTAATTCTAAACACGACAGTAAAAAGCCCGCTTAGCCAAACAGTTAAGCGGGTTTTTTTGTGTTGTTTAAAAATTTTTTGTGTTGACACCTATTTGCCTATGTGGTATAATTGGTATACATAAAAATGTGTAACTAATTTACTGGTTACCTAAGATTACCTGGAGATTATATGGCAGGTCAAACTATAGACATTAAGCTAAATATCAGTGATGAAGGTGCTATGCGCCGACATATTGATAATGCTAAAGAGTATAATAAAGAAACTGAAAAGTTTGGTAAAGGACCTGCTGCACTATCTTCAATGCAGTACGGTCGTGCTCGCGGTGCTAGTGGTTTAACTGGTGCCAGTGCTAGAGACTTTGCTAATGAACAGCAAGGTCTTGGTGGATTAGTCAGACTATACGCTACAGTTGCGGCCAATACATATGCTGCGGCTACTGCTTTTAATGTATTAAGTAGAGCCATGGATACTGATACCATGGTTAAAGGCTTGGATCAACTTGGTGCTAGAAGCGGAATTGCCTTGGGCACACTGGCTCAAAACTTAGTAAAAGCAACCGGTGGAGCCATTAGTTTAAAAGAGGCTATGACAGCTACTGCACAAGGAACTAGTGCAGGTTTAACTAGTGCTCAAATGTTGCGACTTAGTGAAGTAGCACAAAAAGCATCACAAGCACTAGGAGTTGATGTAACAGATGCACTTAGTAGATTAAGTCGTGGTATCACTAAACTAGAACCAGAACTGTTGGATGAATTAGGTTTATTTACAAAAATTGGTCCAGCTACTGAAAACTATGCCAGAAGTATTGGTAAAACTGCTAGTCAATTAACTGATTTTGAAAGACGTCAAGCTTTTGCTAATGCGGTATTAAAAGAGGGTACAGATAAATTTGGTAATATTGACTTACCAGCTAATCCCTATAAAGAATTACAAGCTAGTTTGATAAATATAGCCCAAACTACACTAAGTTTATTTAATACTGTATTAGGACCTATTGCAAGTTTATTGGCTAATAATACAGGATTATTAACTGCAGCTATTGTAGGTATAGGATTTAAATTAGCTAAAATGGCTATTCCTGCACTACAGGATTGGCAATCACAAATTGTTAAAAGTGCTGAATTAGCAAAAGCAAAAGCTAGAGATATTAATGAAAGTTTTGGTGATATTGCTGTTAACAGAATTAATGCAAAAGCACAAATACCTGCTTTAAAAGAGGCAGAGGAAAATCTAAAAAAAGATTTAAATGCAGCCAGACAAGAATTTACTAGTGGTAATACTAGACGTACAGCTATTGCAAAAGGATTAGGCAGTAATGATCAAGGAGTTGTTCAAAGTACCCTTGCAACCTTAGATTTAAATAAGGCTCAAAAAGAGGTTAATGATAGCCGTAAAAAAGCTAATGATTTATTAGATAAAGAACAAAAGACTCAAGTTGCATTAACTCAAAGTGAGCAACAAAAGGTAAAAATATATACTGAACATGCTGCTGGACTACAAAAAATAGTTGATTTAAAAAAACAACAACTAGTTTTAGATGAAAAAATTACTGCTGCTAATACTTTTGCACTTGAGGCTGCTGAAAAAGGCACATTGTACGAAAATATTGCAATGAAAGCAAGGGCTAAAATAAGCCAACAAGCCGGTTCTAGAGCTGAACGTCTAGGTATAGTTTCTAAAGTTGCTGAAGAAACCGAAATAGGCGGTATTGGTTTTGCCCGTGAAGAATTAGCAAAACGTATTGCAGCAAGTAAAGAACTAGGTACATTTGGTAAAATGTTAACTAATGTGCAAGGTACTGCTGCAGCTATTGGTACGGAAATAGGCATAATTGGAGCAGCATTTGCACCTTGGATTGAAGGTGGCTTAGCACTAGTAACAGCATTTACAATATTAGAACCACTTTTAAGTAGTAATACAAAAGAAGCCGAAGAATTTAACAGCGCACTAGAAAACAGTAAAAGTTCTATGGATAGCGTTGCCAGAACTGTGGCTGAATTGGATAAAGGTTTTGGCGGATTTATACCTGATAGTATACAAGGACTTAATGCAATTGCTACTGCTTTTAGTAATGTTGCTGACTCAATACAGTTAGTTGCTGAAAAAGCTAAAAAATCCAAAGAAGCAATGAATTGGTGGTTTGATAAGCCTATTGATTGGGTAAAAGGCATTGTCGGCAAAGATATTGATACTGTATTAGCAGAAGATCTTGGCAAACAAGTCATGAGTGGCTTAAGTTTACTTAAACGAAGCGGTTTAAAAGGTAAAGCAGAAGCGCAATTAAAAGCAGACTTAGGAATTGAAAATCTTGATCTTGAAAGCGTTACAAAAGCTTTTAAACGTCTAGGTGAAGAGAGCAGTAAAAAGGTAATAGAAAGATTTCAAGAACTTGGTGTAGAAGCAAAAACTAGTAGTGGTAAGCTACAAGAATTTAAATCTGCTACTGAAGCAACCACTAAAGCATACCAAGAGTTTATACAGTCTACAGCTAGCAATGATCCCATATTTAAATTAGGTGCATCATTACAAAATCTTGGCGGCATTATGAATAAGCTTAGCAGTCAAGATATAGATGAAGTAAAAGCCGCAATGATTGAACTTGGTAAAAGTCCTGAAAGCGGTGTGCTTTTTGGACCCGAATTTGTACAAGGTTTGGTAAGTATTCGTAAAGAACTCGGTACACAAACTTTAGCTTATTCACAACTTAATGTTGCTGTTGAAGAGTACGACAATAAAATTTTGAATCTTAATAAAAAACTAGCAGATACTGGATACCGCGAAGGGCAATCAGGAACTAGTAATCAACAAAAATCATTATTACAACAAATTAGTCAGGCAACTAAAAATAGAGATATAGCAGCAGAAATGAAAATAGGCATTGATCAAAGCGCCGTTAAAACAGCTAATGATTTATTTGCCAACGGATTAAATAGTGTATTTCAAAAAGGTTCTTTATTAATAGAACAAGGATTAGGTAATGCTTCAGAGCAAGCCGCACTTACAATTGCTAAAGCGCAATTAGGTGGACTAAGTGGTGAACGCCGAGCTAGAGAAGAAGCTAGAATTGCAGATGAAGGTTTTAAAATTCAGTTACGTGCAATTAAAACTAATACTGACCTAATACTTGCCACCGAACGGCTAACTGCAGTAATTAATGAAGCAAATACAAAAGACAGTTTAGCCGATGCTATAAAAGAAAAGAAAAGTCCAGATACTATTGCAAGACTACAAAGTGGTGTAGATGCTGCTGCTGCTGTTAAACAAATCTTAGGTACTGAAGAAAGCGAAGGTGTTAAATTAACTACTAAAAATATTGATAGTGTAGTTGCTAAAGTACTTGGAGAAAGTGCTGATAAACTTACAGTTGCACTAACAAAGAGCCAACTATTAACCATAATAAATAAAACTGCTGCTCAAGAAGCTACAAAAATTAAAGTAAAAAGCGAGCAAACTGCTGCTGCCCTTACTGGTCAACGAGCAATTGAGTCAGGTAAAGTAGAAGATATACAAAAAGGCCTTAGTTTAGATCAAAATATTAATCAAGTTTTACAAACAAGATTAGGCTTACAAGCCGCTTCAGTAGGATTTATGAGCGAAGAATATTTAGCTCAACAAAATACTTATGAATTTCTTACACAAGCCAGTAAAGTAAAAACTGAAATTTTATCGGCAGATTTAGCAATTAAAAACGCGGCTACAGCACAAGAACGTGAAATTCAAAAGCAGTATAAAACTCTTATTTTGAGCCGACAGTTTGAAGAGAGCACTAACTTAAAAATACAACAGGATATTAGAAATATAAACAATGAGTATGCTAAACAAAATAATTTACGAGAGTATTTTGTTAAGTTGCAAGATTTAGCAAATCAAACACAAACTCAGGCTGTTCAGTTTAATAATGAACTAGCAGCACAGTATGATAAAATAGGCGTAACTGTTGGTGAAGTAGCTGTTGAATTACGCAATCAGTTGCGATTAGAACAAGATATTTTAACCACAAATACTGCTAAACAAAATGCACAAAATGAATATAATCGTGAAAATGCTAGACTTCAACAACAAATTGATACTGCACTAGCAGCTAATAAAGACGCTAATGTTGATCTATATAAAACTGAACAAGGTAGGTTAGCCACATTACGAGATCAAAAGCTTGGTTTAACAGATCAAACCCTAGAAAATAAAAATCAACTACGTGTAGTAGAAGATTTAATAACACGCAATGAGGCAGCTACAAGATTAGAACAAAAGCGCGTACAAAATTTACAAGCAATGTTATCACTGCAAAATGAGTTAAATGCCTTACAAGATACTGGTTTAGAATTTCTATCAAAGAAAACTGTATTGGATCGTCAAATTCAAGAACGAGCATTGTTTGACTTAGACACAGCAAGTCAACGAGCACAGGCAGAAAGAAAACTTCAAGAGGTTACAAAAGCTCAAACAGCTGCACAAGAACAGTTTAATAAACAAAAACAAATCGCTGAGGGTATGGATGGTGAATCTAGTGGCCAACAAGTTCAAGATTATGTGCGAGCAAGCGAACAATTAGCAACTGCAAACGAAGCTTTAGAACTTGGCAAACAAGAAAATGCAAGTACAATAACAAGAATAACTTTAAACGAAAAATTATTTAGTATTAAACAACAAATTTTAGTTATAGATAATGAATATAGACGAATAACTGCTGAAAAAGAGCGTGCATATAGACTAGACTCTGTTATACTAGACACTGCCGAGCAACAGCTAAGAATAGATAAAGAAAAGTTTGATTTAGATGTACAACGGGGTGTTATTTCTGGTCAAAGAAAACGCGATTTTGATGAAAATACAGCACGAGCAGAAGCAGAAAATAAATATCAACGTGATAAAATAAACTTAGATAAAGAAGAATCTGCTGTATTAGACAAATTGCGCCGAGATGAAAAAGCAAGACTTGCTGCTGGCGGTAATATGGATGAAGAAGGCTTTACTCTAACCATGAACAATGAAAGAGCAATTTTTGCCGCAAAACGTCAAAATCTTGTGATTGACAAAGAAGGCAGAGATGCACAGATTAATGCTACCTTTGAGTTAAGTAATCGTCAAGAAGCTTATCTAGATGTATTTAAGGGTACATTTGATAAGATGACTGATGTTATTGTAGACTTTGTAAAAACCGGCAAATTAAATCACAAAGACTTAATAAATTCAATGCTAGAAGGTCTACTTCGCTATGAATTGGAACAGCAAAAAATAGCACTTTACGCCGCTGCACGACCTGGATTAGTTAGTGGATTAAAAACAGTGGGAAGCTTTTTAGGATTTGGCAGTAGTACTAGTACTCCGATTAATGATTATGGAGTACAAGGTTTTGGTTCCTCATATGCCAAAGGCGGAGCATTTGATCAAGCTTATCCAGTTCATAAATTTGCTATGGGCGGTGCATTTAGTAATCAAATAGTAAATAGTCCTACACTATTTAAATTTGCACAAGGTACTGGGTTAATGGGCGAAGCAGGACCCGAAGCCATTATGCCCCTAAAGCGTGATGGTGAAGGTAATCTTGGAATACGCTCACAGCCTAGTAATGTTAATGTTGTGGTTAATAATCACAGCGGTCAACCAGCAGAAACTCGTGAAACCATGGATAGTCGTGGTAATCGTACAATTGAAGTAATTGTTGGTGATGTGGTTGCACAACAAATTGCAACTAAGGGCAGCCCAGTACAACAGTCTATGTCTAATACCTATGGTAATAGACCAGCACTTGCTAGGAGATAAACAATGGCTACAAACATTTATTGGCCTAGTGCGCCTTTTCCGCAAGTGCCACAAAAAGGTTTTACTGAATCTGTAGGGGTTAACGTATTACGTTCCCCTATGGATATTGGTCCTGCCAAAATGCGCAGACGTGGTGCTAGACCTAGTACACTTAATGTTGCTTTTATACTTACTAGTGCACAAGCAGCTACACTAGAAACCTTTGTAAAAACTACACTGTTGGGTACTAAACGTTTTAACTTCTTACACCCACGTACTAGTAGTACAGTAGAAGTTAGAATTATACCACAAGGCGATGGCGAATTTTATAAATTAACTTATATAGCGCCAGGTTATTGGCAAACAGACCTAGTCTTTGAAGTATTACCATGAGCAGATTAAGTACACTTAGTGCAACAGCTATCCGTGCGATGTTTTCATCAGAAACAGAACAAGCAGTTGTTATGTTGTTGACGATTTATGGCCTTGACGGCACTTCTGTAGTTATTCGCCTAGCAGATAATTTTAATAAACGTATTAGTGAAACTGAAACAGAAATTGTATACGGAGTACGTAGTCGTGGAAATGACTACGTATTCTTGCCAATGGAAATTTCACTACCTAGTGAAACTGAGGACGGTAATAGTAATTGTAATATTAGGTTTAACTTTGTTACGCCAGAGGCTATACAAATTATTCGTGAACAATTAACAGGTCCAGTTAAAGTTTTGCTAGAATTAGTACTCACAGACGGTACTAATGCAGATCTTAATACTGTAGAAGCCACTTTTTCTGGATTTTACATTACCAGTGCTAGTTACAATGCTGAAAGTATTACATTGACGCTTGGCATGATTAATTATAATACAGAACCATTTCCTGCTTATAACTTTACACCCAGAAATTTTCCAGGATTATTTTAATGTGGTATAATAAATACGTTGGACTACCCTACAAGGACAATGGCAGAACTACAGCTGGAATTGATTGCTGGGGATTAGCTTGTCTAGTATATCGCGAACATTTTGATATTGAACTACCCACACTAGATGATCAGTATGTGGGTAGCCAAGATTTAACCATTAGTAGCTTAGTTACTAGTACCAAAGAATCTTGGATTGCCACTCAAGAGCCTAAACCTGGGGATATTTGTGTATTTAATGTCTTAGGCGAACCTACTCACGTTGGCATTTACATTGGTAATCAAAAATTTCTACACGCACGTGCTGGTCAGGATAGTGTTATTGAGTCCTTGGATAGTGTAGGCTGGAATCGTAGACTAGAAGGCATTTACCAATATAACTTTGGTGAAATTCAACTAACTGGTACGCCACATCCACTACAACTACAAAATGTAGTTACTGATTGGGCTCCTGCTGGTACTAGTGTATATCAACTTACACAATATATTCAGGAAAAATACAAGGTAAGTACCAGACTACTAGAACGTATTGTAATCTTAATAGACGGTGTTCCCGTAGCACAACAAAACTGGCAAACTACTAAATTATTGCCAGGGCAAACTGTTGCCTATAGACTTGTAGCAGCTGGTGGTAGTACTGGCAGAATGTTAATGACTATTGCCCTAGTTGTAGCTGTTACTATTATTACTGCAGGGGCCGGAACACCTGGAAGTCTTGGATATACTATAGGACAAGCTGGTGTAAATGCTTTTGGTTTTGGAACTGCTACAAGTTGGGCAGTTGCTGCAGGTATTGGACTTAACATGGCTGGTATGGCATTAATTAATGCTATTGCTCCTATTAAACCGCCCAAGCAAGAAACACCGGGTGCAACCCTAAACTTATTTAACGGTAGCAGTAATCAAATAAGTCGTTTTGGCGCTATACCAGTTGTGCTTGGTAAAGTGCGTATGACTGCTGTACATGGTGCTACACCCTATATAGAAAGTTTAACAGATACCAGCGTTATTAGCATGGCCCTAATTTGGGGATTTGGTCCACTAGACGTGGATGACATTCAGGTAGGTTTAGTACCTATTGAACAATTTTACGGTGTTAACCTTCGCGGAGCAACTGATCAAGTTGTGCCAAAAACACTATATGGTTATGCCAACGAGGATACTACCGCATTTGATCAACTATACGGACAAGATGTAACACAGCAGATTGTTAATGCGGATCTAACTAATGACTACTATTTAGGTGCGGACTCAACTAATCCTCCTGCAAGCGCCACTAATTTAGTGTATCCTAATCCTCAAGCACCTTACACTAATAACATAACAGGTGGAGCTTGGAAAGAGGTTGCACTAACTGAACCATGTACTAGAATTGAGCTAGCATTTAATTTTCCACAAGGCTTACGCGCCTTAAAAGCACCTAATGAAGTTCAACCAGCAGTAGCAATGATAGAAGTGCAGTATAAAGCTGAAGGCGGATATTGGACAGATGTAGTGCCTTTTACTAGTAATCAAGCTAGCAGTATCACTAGTAGTGGTACTAGTAGTACGGGTTGGAGTGCAACACTTCGTAGACCTGAAGCTATTATGACAACTACTACTACTTACGAAAGCGAAGCACCAAGTACTACTTATACTACAAATCAAACTTATCAATGGTATATAATTACACTACAAAGTGGTGGTGGTATTAATGTATACAAAGGTACTCCTACTTTTAGTCCATATAGTGAACCAGCCCAAGAAATTATTGACACTTATAAAAATACACAATATAACTCATTAGGGTTAGCAGCGACTCTTTCTGAACAATATACTAGACTTCCAGTAATTCCTAGTAATCATGTTGAGTTGTACAGAATATGCCTAAGAAGTGCAATAGGTACTGATTCAAGTATTTTCTTTACACAAGAAGATAAACGTAGTCAATCAGGTACAGTAACAGGTTTAGATCTTACTAAAACAGAAGATACTACAAACGGTACTTTAAAAGTTAGTATTAATACTGGCAATATTAGTAATAGTGCTCAAACTGCTATTACAAGTATTACACAACAAGAAAAATTTAGTGTAAAAGAATTTGCAAGTACTAGCAGCTATAATATTGTAGTTCCTGCAACTCAAAGTACTTGGTATAGTTTTTTACAAGATTATGGTCGGTGGTGTAGTTATACTGCCACAAGTATTGTAGCAGGAAAAGTATATAAAATTGCCACCTTGGGTAATACTAATTGGCAAAGTATTGGTGCGCCTGCAGGTGCCATAGTAGGAACAGTATTTACATCCACAGGTATAGGCAGTGGTACTGGTACTGTGTATACAACTACTTGTGATATTACACAAACTTGGACAGTTTCAGCAGCTAATGCAGGAGTTTATACCGTATATGCTAGTGCAGATAATACTGCACAAATATATGTAGACGATAATTTGGTAATGTCTTTAAATAATGACTCTTATAGTACGGTATTTAGCAACAGTGTACTTATCGCAGCAGGAACGCATACTGTGCGAATAGTTGCTGTAAATACCGATATTACTACACCTGCTGCAGTAGCTGTAAAGTTTACTATTACCCAAGACGGACAAAATAGCGCTAATGTTGCAGCTAAAACTATCCTAAGTTGGGGTGCTGAGGGCACTGATTATGCAAAGAAAAAAGACGCCTTTAATGCAACCTATAACATCAGAGACTTACCTCCTGCTCTTTATAGCGTAAGAGTACGCAGATATAATTATTCATTTGGTGGTAATGATGTTCCTGAAAGCAGCGGATTTAATAATTATGATAAATCTATATTATATAGTGTAACAGGATATAGTAATAATAAACCTATTACTAATCCGTCAGGATGTTATTTAGCCAGAACAGCTATTAGATTGCAAAGTACTAATAAAGTAAATGGTAATGTTGACGGAATAAATGCGCTAGTGCAAACTCGCGGATATGATGTAATTTATACTAATAATGGTGCTACAAAAACATGGACCCCAAATCTGCCTATTAACAATCCTGCTAGTTTATTTCGCTATGTGTTACAACATCCTGCTAATATGTATGCTGTAGTCGATAGTGATATTGACTTGGTGCAACTAGCAGAGTGGCATAATTTTTGTGAAATTAAAAAGTTTACTTATAATAATGTGCTTACTAGTACACAAAGTGTTATGGACACACTGCGTGAAATTTGTGCTGCGGGTTTAGCTAGTCCTACCATGATAAATGGCAAGTGGTCTGTGGTTGTTGACAAACCGCGAAGTTATGTAACACAACATTTTACACCACATAATAGTTGGGGTTTTGAATCTACTAAAGCACTACCAAAAATCCCAGATGCTTTTAGAGTAACTATTAACAATGAAACCAAAGCTTATCAACCAGATGAGTTCTTTGTTTTCAGAGAAAACATGACCGCTAATAATGCAAAAATTTATGAACAGCTGTCCCTACCCGGTGTAACAAATAAAGCTCAGGCTACTTTTTTAGCTAAATGGCACCTTGCTCAGCTAAAATTGCGTCCAGAAACTTATAAACTTAATGTTGATTTTGAGTATTTGGTGTGTACTCGTGGTGATTTAGTTCGAGTATCACATGATATTCCACAATGGGGTACTGCAAGTGGCAGAGTTAACAGTATTAGTTATAGTAGTCAAACTGGTAATAGTACTATAAACTTAACAGAACAAGTATATTTAGACAGCACAAAAACTTACACTATTAGATTTAGAACTAACAGCAGTACATTTTATAGTATAACTAATAAAACTTTAGTTGGTTATACTACTGGATATACCAGTGTAATTATGGTTAATCAAGACTTAGTTACACTAGGCGTTGCTTCAGATAACTTATTTATGCTTGGTGAATTGGTGGGCACTACAGCAAAAGATTCACAAGAATTAGTTGTGCTGTCTATTGAACCTACCAGCAATACTAGTGCTGTGTTAACCTTAACAGACTATTCATCACAAATATATGCTGAAGATTTTCAAAACCTAGTATACGATCCACAAATTACTGGTAGCAACAACGATGTAGTTGTTAATTCAATTACTGATGTACCATTTATTCAAGAAGCTACCAGTGATAGTGCGGTTGCTGAATTAAGTTCGCCAGGTGTATATACCAATATCTTAAAGTTATCAATAGCGCATCCTAATGGATTAACTCAAACAGCTCAACGAGTACAAGTACAGTATGTTGCAGGAACAGAAAGCTTAAACAGTGATAGCATTGGTTTAAATATTACTGTAGATAAAACTGCTAGTGCTGGCGTTGAAATTCGTGGATTAGTATCTGAGCAACCTTATAAATTTAGAGCTAGATATTTAAATAACTTGGGAACTGTACGAGGTCCTTGGTCCGATCCACCTTTTACTGCAGTAGTTGTAGGTAAGCGCACTAATAGCTTAGTTCCGCCTAATATAACAGTTGATTTAGATGGGTATTACTTAGTAATTACTCCTAGCGATAGTACTGTATCAAAAGACGATACGTTTAAAACTTTTGAGTATAGGGCGTATAAAAGTTCTGGAAACACTGCCCAAGACTTCTGGGATTTAGGAACTACATTGAGCACTATTAAATTTGTTCAAAGTCGTAGTGCAAGTAGAATAGACCTACGCACTTTTGATCAGCCAAGAATTTCTGAAGCTGGTGTGCAGTACAGAATAGCTTGTAGAGTTTTAGATACTAACAACAACTATAGTAGTACTAGTACTCTTACTAGTTTTACCCTAAAAACAATTGTAGAAGAAGATCCAGAGGATTAATATGTCAGATACGTTAGCCTCATTAAGTGCCGGTAACAGGTCTTTAATATTAAAATTGTCGACACCTACTGATTGGAATAACACTAAACCCAGAAATGATCTTAGTGCTATTAAAATTTGGTATTCTACTACTCAGGGATTTACTCCTGCAGACACTAATTTAGCATTTAGCGGCCCCGTTAGTTCTTCTATTACTATAGGTAGTTTAGCTGCTAATACTACATATTATGTTAGATATGCTTTTATATCTAGTATTGACCCAACAGTATATACCTACTCAAAACAGTACAGTCAAACTACACTAAGTGATGCTGCAAGTGTTGTAGCATCACTTAGTCAAGATAGTGTATTATTAGCAGCTAATAGTAGTGGCGTGGTTAGTAGTTATGTTAATGCCGTTACTACTATGACTATTACTAGTAACGGTATTGATGATTCCGCTAATTGGACATATAGTGTTACTAAAAATAGCGTTACTTGTAGTGAAGCTACTACTAGCAGAACTCAGACTATAACTAGTATGAGTTCTGAAGTTGATGTAGGATATGTAGATATTACGGCTAGTCGTACCGGATATTCTAGTATTACTAAACGTTTTACTGTAATAAAAGTAAAAGCCGGCAGTCAAGGTACTACTGTTGATATATCTGGTATAACTACTTTTTATAAAAACTCTGCTGCAACAATTAGTCCGGCTACTGCTACACTAACAGCAGTAGCACAAAATGTTACGAGTCCTAGTTATAGTTGGACAATTTCCGGAGCAACACCTACTAGTAGTACTAGTAGTAGTGTTGTAATTACTCCTACAGGAAGCTCAACTATATCTGTTTCACTTACAGTAACCGGCAGTAATATTTCTAGTACTACTGTTAGTAAAACTATGGCTGTAGTAGATCAAGGTGTTCAGGGACAGGTTGGTCAAGCTGGTTTAATGAGTGCTTTTCCTAGTATGTATAAATGGTTACCTACAGGAACTAGTCCCAGTAGACCTAGTAGTGATAGTACCTATACATGGTCCGATGGTAGTTATCAAGGTGCTATCATTAGTAGTGATAGTACTCAAGGATATTGGTGGTCAGAAGCACCTAGCAATACTACAAAAAACTATACTCTATGGCAAATTACAATTCCACTTACTGTTAGTGGCACAACTACTACTAGCCCACTACCTTGGACTAGTAGTAGTTATCCTATGCGTGCTACTGCTATTAATGGTAGTGATGGTGCTACTGGTGCTACAGGTAGTGCGGGTAGTGCAACTTATGTAATTACTCGTCCAAATAGTAGTAATAGTAGTAGTGACATAGATGCTGATCCTATTATTGGTGAAATATCATTAGTAGTTGGTAGAAACGCCCCAATTTTAGGGGATATTGTTACAATTACTAATGGCAATAATTCCAGAGTGGTTAGGTGGACGGGTTCTAGTTGGGCACAACAGACTACTTATATTACCGGTTCCTTAATTGTTGAAAATTCAATTAGTGGCAGTAAAATTATTGCAGGTACTTTAACTGCTGATAAAATAAGTGCAGGTACTATTACTTCTACTGATGGTAATTTTAATCTTACTATTGGTGGTGCTGTAAAGCAGGCCTTACCGGATACTTTTACAACTACTAATGGCATACATATTGAACGTAAAAATGACAATAATACTGCTGTAAATACTTTTAATCTTAGTAGTGGTGCAATCTATGAAATTGTTGATTTAGGCAATACTAGTTGGCCTAATTATAGTACATTTGGTACTACAAAGTGGTTTGTAGCAGGTAGTTATTTTACAGGTAATGGTACTGGAACTGTTAAAAAAGTTCCTGGATTTGGTATTATGATTAATGATAGTACCAGATATACAGGAAATACTGGAGGATTTAGCAATTTTCAACCAGGACTTTATTCATATTCTAAATACGGCAGTACTGCAAAATTTTATTCAGATGCAGCTTTAAATAATATTACAGGCGTAAATGTTGTCAGCATACAGGGGTCAGGAGATGTAGGACTAGACATATTTAGTATGTATAGTAGATTTGCAACAACAGGATTGCGTGTAACAAATTTAGGATATTCTGCAGCTACATTTGAAGGTGGTGGAACAAATACTGCAGTAACCATTACTTCTACTAACACTAATGGTCAAGGTATTGGTATAGGTCTTGCAGTTGTTGCAGGTAGTTCAATATATCCTTCAGTAGATATTACTAATAATTACGGATCTAGCTATGCTGCTATTAATGCAATAGGAAGTATTAGAGCCAGTGGTAATATTATTGCATTTTATTCTGATGACAGATTAAAAACTAAGCTAGGTATAATATCTAATCCTTTAGAAAAGTTAAATACCTTATCGGGGTTTTATTATGAACCAAATGAATTAGCACAAAGTTTGGGATATGAAAAACGTCGTGAAGTAGGTATAAGTGCTCAAGACGTACAAAAAATATTGCCTGAAATTATTCACAAAGCACCTATTGATGATAAATATTTAACCATAGACTATGAACGACTAATACCACTTATTATTGAGGCTATTAAAGAACTAGATAGGAGAACTAAGTGACTACACCTGCTTCGCCTAATCAAATTACTTTAGACGACGTTCAAACGGAGTTTGGTGGCACAAATCCCATTGAAATTGCAGAATATTATGCTGGTGGTAGTTATGTGCCTGCAAGTGTTAGTGGAGTGCCTACAAGTGGTCAAATTAGCCTAGATAATTTGCGCG
>Ga0209401_1000453_pt1 | contig 27861 bp, 31 predicted proteins | sample M_140807_MF_Meta_FD_187318 | JGI IMG/M metagenome (GOLD analysis project Ga0209401, IMG submission 187318) | Freshwater microbial communities from Lake Montjoie, Canada to study carbon cycling - M_140807_MF_MetaG (SPAdes) (version 2) | ecosystem: Environmental > Aquatic > Freshwater > Lake... | reverse complement strand
ACAGGTTACACAGGTCAAACAGGTTCTACAGGTTACACAGGTCAAACTGGTTCTACTGGTTACACAGGTCAAACTGGTTCTACTGGTTACACAGGTCAAACTGGTTCTACTGGTTATACTGGCCGAACAGGTTCTACTGGTTACACAGGTCAAACAGGTTCAACTGGATATACAGGGCAAACTGGTTCTACTGGTTACACTGGTCAAACTGGTTCTACTGGTTACACTGGTTCCACAGGATACACTGGATACACAGGACAAACTGGTTCTACTGGTTATACTGGCCGAACAGGTGCAACTGGTTACACTGGACCTACAGGAAACGCATATTGGGACCCATCAGGAGTAACTGGAATAAGTTATCAAAATGATGTTTATATTGGTGGTAAATTATATGTTGATGGCGGAATTGACCCTACTTATTTGGCATTGACACCACAGGTTACAAACCCTTTGTACCCATTAGGGTTAACAGGTATTTGGATTGATGCTGTAAATGGAAATGCTTTGCGTTCAGATAATATTTACATGAATGTGGAAAATACAGACGCTTATATATCATTAACACCAAATAATAATCAGGCTCAAATAATATTATCAGATGGAGTTTCACCAGGATATACAAACTATTTAACTTATGAAAAAATAGAAATGCAATATAATTCTACTGGTGAAACGATTGATATTGGGGCAACACAAATACAAATGATAGACAGCAACGATAATACTGCTACTTTTAATATAGCACAATTAGGTCTTGATTACAACGCTGGTGAGCGACTAATTGCTTTAACTACGTTTATTAACCCTCCAACGATTTTTATTGGAGAGCAGCACAGCGACTATACAGCAACTATCACGGCAACAGATATATCTATTAACGATAATGGAACACCTCTCAACGCAGATTGGAGTAATATTATTAACAAGGCAAACGCAATAACAAACTTGGAAAATGTTTTAAATGCTGGAAATATCGCTCAAAATGATTTGACCCTTCAAAGTAGTACACCAAGTAATGCAACCTTTATTCAATTATTCCCTACTTTTAACGATCCTTCTATTTATTTAAGCGACGGAACAATCACCAATACGATAAATCAATATGGAATGACTGGGAGCGGAGAACTTGGATTTACTGCTGCAACGGATATAAATATAACCTCAACAAACGAAGATATTGTTTTAACGAGTGGTGGCGATGTGATTATTAATGGTTCTACATATCCACCAGCGACACCGACTTTGGAGTCGGTTTTAACTGCTGGAAACCAAACAACAATAGATATTCAAATATTAAATGATCTAACCACTCCAACAATCACAACAGATTATAAGTTTAACGGATTAACGGCAATAGACACCACTACTCCGTTCAACTCCCAAGCAAATATTACCGCAACTGGAATGTCTTTAACCGATATGAATGATAATTCGGCAACCTACGGAATAGGACAAATGATACTCAATAACAACTCGGCAACCCAAGAAATTATTTTAACTGCGAATATAGACCCTCCAACGATATTTATTCAAAATAACAGCGGTTCTAACACCAACACGATTTCTGCTACTGGAATGAGTAGTAATACGAACTTGGATTTGACTGCTACAACAGATATTAATTTGACTGCTACAACAGATATTAATTTGACTGCTACAACAGATATTAATTTGACTGGCGAGATTATTAATATTACTGCTACTAACGATGCGGTGAATATTCAAAGCACCGTTGCTGGTATTAATTTATTAATTAACGCTGGTGCTGGGGAAGCGGTGTATGTAAATAGTGCTACTAATGATGGACTTATTGTATGTAATACTTTTCAAGGTAATTTGACTGGGAACGCCTCCTCTGCGACAGACGCTACGAATGTTGGCGTTTCTACTTTTCTTACTGGTGTGTATTATCCCACCTTGGTTAATAATATTACTGGAAATCTTGGTGTGGGGGCAAAATCAAATCTTACTTATAACGCAACCACCTCTACTCTATCCTCAACTACTTTCTCTGGTGCTTTGAGTGGAAACGCCACCTCTGCGACGACGGCAACAAACGCTACAAACGCTACAAATTGTTCTACGACTTCAACAACCACCGCTGGGACTTATTACCCAGTTTTCGTGTCTTCTAATGTGACTGGGAACTACCCTAATTTAGTTGGTGTAATGACTTACAATCCTTCTACAAATACTATAACAGCAAATACCTTTAATGGTGTTTTGAGTGGGACGGCAACAAACGCCACGAATGTAGGAATTACAAGTGATAATACTGCTGGGACTTATTATATACCCTTCGCAAAGACGAGTGGAACGGGCAACAAACCGTTATTTATTGACGATACAACTGGTCCGTTGTCTTACAATCCTAATACTGGGGTTCTAACGGCGGTTTCGTATGCTGGTAGTGGTGCGAGTTTGACTGGAATAACCGCAACTACCGCCACCAACGCCACGAATGTTGGAATAACCGATACAACGACTACTGCTGGGACTTACTACCCTACTTTCGTGAGTGCGAATAGTGGGAATGTGCCGATGCGAACCGATAGTCAATATTTACAATACAATCCTTCTACGAATATTTTTCAAAATCCTAATTTCTTGGTAAGCAACGGAACGGAAACCTCTTCTACTGGTGGATTACTTCTTACTACTGGTGGGGTTAGTTCAAAAACAATATCCTCCACGAACTCTACTGGGGCAACAAATAATACTCTCGCCATTACAACTTCAAACAGCGGAAACGCCAGTAGTGGTATTTACGACACGAGAAGCGCTGGAAGTGGAAATGGAAGTGGTAGTGGTATTACTGCCTTTCCTTCTTGGGGTTTAGCAAGTACTTTTAGCACACCCACCTCACCAGTAGGAACACCCTATTCAAGTGGTAATTATTATATGCTTGGGTCTTGTTGTAATATGGCGACGCAATTGACGCCAAACGGAGGCGAGAATGGTATAGTTGTTGGATTTCAAACGAGTATTGGTAATAATAACGGATATGCGGATATGTTCTATAATCCAGACCAATTTACTACTTCTTCTCCTTTTATTTTACGATTGAATAGTGCTGGTCTATTGGCGTATGGTATTGGAACTACTGGGATATACGCTTTTGGAACACCTAACCCAAGTCTTTCTTCAACTCTTTTTTCGGTGGATAATACTGGCGTAACAACAACCAACTCGGTCACATTATCAAACGCCCCAACAACCGCCAATCAAGCGTCAAGATTGGGTCAAGTAGGATTAGTTAAAATCGGTTCGTTTTCAGTAGCGATTAATGGGTCGGCATCCGCTCAAAATCTATCCTTCACAAATCTCTTCAATTCTTCTTATAAAAATTACCGAATTATTTTAGAACCGACAACCCAAGTATCATTCACTCAATATCCAAATTACGCTCTTCAAGCATTCTTGGGAACGAGTGTGCCGACGGTTGCGTCTTTGTATGGGTTTGAAATGATTTCTTCCTCTACTGCGGTGGTTTCACCAGTTTATACTGCTGGGGCGACAATATCGTCTGCTCCTTTGGTCTTCGCCGTTTCTTCTCTTACAAACAAAGAGATAATCTTTGATATTCAAAATGTAGGGTATGCGAACACCGCCACTCAATTAGTTCAGTTAAGTTGTAAATCGGTGTATGGAAACCCAGCGGTCAGCGGTGCGAGTGATAGAACGATTAGTGCCTCTTCTTTGAGCGGTGCGACTATTACTGGTTTAACAATCCAACAATCCTCTCTCGGTCTCGGTAATAATTTCACTTTAAGGGCGGTGGTGTATGGTTACAATCAACTTTAAAATTGCTTATAATGCGATAAATAATAAAGAAAGACCAAATTATTTATCCAGAAGCAAGAATTTATCATGTAGTTTAGACGAACTACCAAAACCAAAATTTACACGCTCTGTGAAGGGCAAACCTTATTGATTTTTTTGGCATTAAGCGTACCATTTTAAATCTTCAAGGGTGTAAATAGAATTTAAATTGTTCTTTAAATAAATCATTATATTCTTCTGGAATGTAAAAAAGTAAATTAGTGTTTGAAATTTCATAAGTATATTCATATTTTTTAATTAATTTAATATTGGTTTCAGTTAATATAATTGGATTATATTGTTCTATAAGTTTAACATCAATGTCTTTATAATTGTTAGAATAAACAACAAAATTTTTGTCGCTACTGTTAACAATATTATCTATATCAAAAAAAAAGTTATTGATATTAAATCTATGTATATTATCAAGTATATTTTGACTATGTTCTTGTTGAATATTTGTCAAAATAACATTTTTAAAATGTTTTGAAACATTAATCGGTATAAATCCACCATGGGTTGTGTTACAAAATAAAATATTTTTAAAATTAATCTCAGAAATTTCGATTAAGAGAGAAATAAGTTTTTCAAAAAACCCAACATTTTCTAAAATTTTAAGATTGAAATATTCTTTATGTTATAAAATTTTAAATTCATCCGGATTAACATTATAATCTAGTTTATTAACTTGAACTATCATATATAATTTTAAATAAGAATGTTTTATTTCAATAAATATATTGAAATAAAAAAGTTTTTTAATTATATAATAAAAACAAAAATTTCTATATTTTATTATTCTTTATTTCAAACCAAATAAGATGCTAAAGTAAAATTAATATTCTGGTGTATGTTTTTTAAATAAACATCCTTGAGGTGATAATCCTTTTACATCATTAGTTACAATTGCTGGATTTTGATTATTACAATCAGTCATCCAAACTTTGATTATACAGAAATTTTTTTTAGGTGAAATAGTAATCCCAGTTACACAATTAACAAAATTCATATTGTTGCTTATAGTAGAACCAACAACAACATAAGTTAAATCTTTCCAGACCTTGTAAACATTTTTATTTATAACTTTATATGAGAAACAACCTCCATTTCTATTTTTCGGGTCTTCCCATGTTGGCTTGATACCTTCTTTCATCATAAATAACATACAATTTTCTACCAAAACAGGTGGGAGTGTTTCTGTTACAGCAATAGTTTCTTCAACTGTTGAAAATGTAGAAATAGGAATATAACTTTTAATACTCCAATCTGTATTATGAGGTAAATGTGCCCACAATGTCCATCTGTCAGATAATTTATTAAATGTTGTCATGCTAGAAGTTGCTTGTTCCATTGTTGTATGCTGGGATGACATTATATATTATATTATTTCAATTTTTTTTTAAATTGTTTTTAATAATATATTATATTGCTTTAATAAATATATTCGTCTTTTTTGATTATAATAAATTTCTCATCAGTTATTTCCAATTCTTTAACATTCACATTTTGGTCTATAATTTTAACATTAAAACTGTCAATTTTATCTATATCCTCTTCTGTCAAATTACAAATTTGATAGTTATATAAATAATATATGAAAAACTTTTTATCCAAAATATTATTTACAACATAGTAGTTAAACTCTGAGGTTTTTAAATTTAACTTATACGTATTATCATTGAATGTAATTTCAAATAATATAAAATATATATTTGATAATTCATAATTAATTAAAAATGGCTGCGTATGTAAAATTACTTTGTTTACACATTTATCAGCCGCATTTATGTTATCAGAAAATACATAAAAGTTGTTCTTATCATCTTCGTATTTAATTTCTGAAATATCAGTAAAATACTTTAAATAAATATTAGTTCCTTTTACTTGACAAATTTCATTAGATAATTTTTTTTTATAAATTTCGTCAAATATTTTTTTTAAATAGACATTTTGTTCAACAACTGTATTTATTTTATTACATAAGTTATTTTTCATAATTTGACACTTACTAAATAAATAAACGATTTTTAAAGAGCATTCTATAAGATATTTTTCGTAGTCTTCTGGAAATGTTCTCTTTAAATAATCATTTAATAACAAAAATACAACACTTGATTGAAATAATTTTAATAATAATGTAAACATATTAATAAATAATAAATAATAATATCTTTAAATTATTTTATTTAACTTTGATATGCTGGACTACTAGAACCATCTGGTGTTGGTGGATATATTGATGCTGAAGACTGTGACTGTGTTGGGTATGGAGTTGATGAATTATACGTATTATTTTGATTTGGATTGGGAATAATAACATTTGGTGATTTATAATATATAGGATTTGTAGCTGGATTATATTTCGGGTCATAAATTATTATATTACCTAAAGCATCAATCGTAATTCCATTTCCACAACTTGTATTTGAACCAGAACCATTACATTTATAATTTAATGTTCCAGTTGCTGCATCTAAACCAAAAATATATAACAACATGCTTACAATAACAGTCATTAAAATAAACGGAATAAAAACTATTATCCATGATACAACACTTAGACCTCTTTCACATAATATATTTAATAATAATGTAACCATTATTGTTACAATTATTTTTATAAATGCTGTATTATAAAGCCCCTTAAATGTGTCAATAAGTATTTGAGTTATTGAAAATATTAAATATATAATAGCAGGCGCACATAAATTTAACATTATTTATAAATTATAATTATATTTTAATTTTCATCAGAGTAGAAGAAAGGTTCGCCTTCTTTTAAATATCCAATTTTATCTCCTTGTTCACCTTCTTCGGTTAGTTCATAAATAAATCCATTTTCTTCATCATTTGTACAATAGTCAATATCATCAATTGTAATTACTGTTAAATCGCCTTCTTCTTCCTCTTCTGTAGGAGTGTTTTTTGTCTCTTCTACTATAGAAACACTTTCATTTTCTTCTTCTTCAGATACACTGGCTTCGGTTTCACTTGTTTCAGTTTCAACCTCGTCGTCAGCAGGTTCATCAGCTTTTTCATCATGTTCATCAGGTTCATCAGCTTCAGCTTCTGACTCATCTTCTTCTTCAGCTTCTGATACATCTTCTGATACATCTTCTTCAGCTTCATCATCATCTGTTTCAGATGCATCTTCTTCTTCTGCTTCATCATCATCATCCGTTTCAGTTTCATCTTCCTTATCTTCTTCAGCCTCTTGTTCATTTTCATTAAAAGTCTCCGTTGTGTATTCTTGTTCTTCAAACGTTTTTGTTTCATTAATTTCAAATTGTATATTTTCATTTTCAGACGCAGAAACAATTAAAGGTGTATCAGTATTTTTTACACTTGAAATATTTACAACTACTTCTTTTACCACTTCTTCATGAACTGCTTCTTCATGAACTGCTTCTTCATGAACTGCTTCTTCTTGAACAGCTTCTTCTTGAACCTTAAAGTTATTTTTTATAAGTTCAACATCTTCACTTAATTTCACCATATTTACAAATAACTTATCTAAAATTCGAACTAACGCATTTTGATTTTTTTCTAAAACATTAAATTTATTTTCCAAATTACAAGCTTCTTTACAAACATTTTCATCTCTTATATTATTAACTGGTGATGATTGAAAAGTCGCAGGTTCAGTAAAATTTAATTTATCGGGTGTATTTAATTCACTTATAACAGTTAAAATTGTTTGATATGCCTTTTCAAGTGTTTCACTTCTATCAATATATGTTTTTAAAATTGAATTTATTCCTTTTCTAAGAACATTTTCAATTTCCGAAACTAATGGTTCAATGTTTAGTTTATTAAGTTTAATGTCTGTCATTATTAGATAATTTATATATAACTATTCGTTTAATATGATTTAAAAAATAATTTATCTAATTCATATATGGAAGATAATATTTCTTTAGTTGAAACTGTACAAATTGAAGAAAAAATTCAAATGGTTTTGAGGCAAACTGATTACACAATAGAACAAGCAAGAGAGAAATTAAAAGAAAATAATTTTGATGAAATATTGACTATAAAATCTTATTTGGGTATTACAGAAAAAAAGGAACCACAAATAAACTCTCTAAATCAGGCGATTTATAAACAAATCCGCCATAAATTAGACGCAAATATGCGTGATTATAATGTGCGAGTAGAAAAAGGTGAAGCAAAAAAATTATTATAAACTTTTTATAATAAAGGGGTTGACAAATCGGTTTATGATAAATTCAAATACATTAACATATAACATAATTTAAATATAAAATATATAGTTAAATTATGAGTTTAAAAAGATTATCAATTCAAATATATTCAGATATTCATATTGAAATGTGGAATAAACTTCCGAATTTACCCGCACATTCTAAATACTTATTTTTAGCTGGAGATATATGTCATCTCACACACCCGTTATTTTATCAATTTTTTGATTATTGTTCTTCAAAATGGGAAAAAGTATTTTATACTCCAGGCAATCATGAGTTTTATATTAAACATAAAAACTATAATGAAATCTGTTTTGAATATAAATATAAATTAAGTCAGAGGTATAAAAATGTATTTTATTTGGATAATGAATTTGTTCCATTAGATGATGAAGTAAATGTATATGGTACAACATTTTGGTCTATGCCTCCATTTTCAAGTACTGTTGAAGCAAAAATGTTTATAAATGACTATAATTGGATTACATATTTTAATAAAAAACAAAATAAGGTGGTTGGTTTAGATATAAATTATGTAAAAAATATATCAAATGTATCATTCAATAATTTACAAACATATTTAAATAATACAACTAAAAAAACCATTATTATGACGCATTTTCCTCCATTAAAAAGCGGAACATCTGCTCCAAAATATTTAACGGAAGAAAAACGCACCAATTTATATTTTTCTTGGCCAGATAAAGTATTAAATGAATTTAATTTAAAAAATGTACCGTTATGGATAAGCGGACATACTCATTGGTCATATGATTTAAAAAATAATGATACGCGATTTATTAGTAATCAACTGGGTTATAAACTAGAAGCAGATACATCAGGGTTAAAGGAAGATGGTGTATATGAAATAGAAATTATTTCTTAATATTTTTATTTTTTTTAAATGTATGTGAAGGTTTATATTTTTTTTGTGGTGGTTGATTAATTGGTGGTTTAGGAGGTAATACAGTAACTGCTGAAGGTAATCCAGGAACTGACTGAGGTAATGCGAAAATTATTGCATTAATATTTGAAATATGGTCAACTATATAAATTATTATAAAAACTAAAATTAATAAAATAAACTGAATATAGTTTTCTTTGATATAATTTAAAACTGAACTTATATTTGAGATATCAAAATCATCATATTCTATGTCATAATTGTTGTTCATAATATAATAAAATATAAAATAATATACTAAAAATCAAATTTAGAATATTATTTTTACTGTTGTACTAATCCAAATTTTTCATTTAAAATATTGGTTTTTGTTTGCTTTCTTTGTAATTTTTTTTTTATTTGATATGCGTTTGATGGAATTATTTTGTTGTTAATAATAAAATCGTCATTATCTTCATGTAATTCGGGTAAAATTCTTGTAAGAGGTTTATCAACAATTAAAAATAAACGTTCATTTTTCAATAAAGACCTATATTCTTGAATTGATAAATTTCCATAATATTTATCAAGCATATAGTATGGATTAGGTGCTGGTTTAATATTTTTCTTATAGTCATAAATTTTTGAGTAGATATGATTAATAAGATGATATCTTTCAAATTTAGATGAACTATCAATACATTCTTCCATTAAATATGCTGTAGCACATTCAGGACTACAAAAACATCCATAAACATGATATGAATTTTTAATAAAATGTTTTGGAATATAAACCGGAGGATTATCAAATTCATACGTACACCAAAAACAAGCAGATTTTTTATCACAAATATTATTAACGTGTAAATTATGTTCTAAAACCTTCAATTTTCTCCATATTTCTCTAATATCGTTATCTTTATTTAACTTATCTTCATCATAGTCAATATCATCATCCAAAATTTTATTTTGAATAATTGAACTACCAGAAGAGCTTTCATTTTGATAAGAGGTTTGATTAAAAATATTGGGTTCTATATTAATAATATCATATGATAATTGATTAGAATTATTAAAATTATATCCTTGAATATCCGCATTTATTGTGGAGTTTATTTGTAAATCTTTTAGTGAACATTTGAGATGTAAAATAACATTTGGCTTGGTTTCTTTATTATTATTAGTTGGTACTATTTGTTGTATAATTTTGCCTCCTTTGGGTTTTCTTCCGCGCTTTTTTGCTACTGGCTTATTATCTTCATTTTGACTTAAATCATTTGAAAAAAAATTATTATTTTTATCAACTATATTTTCATTTTCTTCATTATCATTTTCGAACTCTTCTACATTTGAAAACTCAAAATTGTTGTTTGTAGTATTTTCTTCAATAGTAACATTAATATTATCTTGAACTATATTTTGAGACTGTATCAAATTTGCGTGTAATTCAATTTCTTTTTTGGATTTTCTTCCGCGTTTTTTGGTAACTAATGTTACACTATTACTAACTTCAGTTTTTTTAGTCATATTTAAGTTATAAATAAATAGAGTAATTTTGATTTAAATTGTTTTAAAATATATTTTGTATAAAATATTATTTTGTGTATAATATTATTTTGTATAAAATATTATTTTGTGTATAATATTATTTTGTGTATAATATTTATTTTTTAGAGTAACAACTACGACAAACAGGAATATAATTATCAGAACCAACTACAGTTTGTTCTACTTCACTTGATAAACGCATTGAAAATATTCCAGGAGTTCCATCTTTACACAATGAACAAAGTGATTTTAATTTACGCACTTCATCACAAAGAGGAATTAAATCTAAAATATTTCCAAATTTCTTTCTCTCAAAATCGCCATCTAAACCGCAAACGTAAATTTTTTTATCTTCTTTTAATAATTTATTTACAAAATCATATAAGTCAGGAAAGAATTGCCCTTCATTAATTAAAATAACGCTGCTTGTTGCTATTTTAAGTTTGTCATTTATTCTTGGTACTTTTTCAATATTTTCTTCTAATGAAATATTGTCTTCCCAAATGTCTAACAATTTTTCTGTTTTATACACGGTATTTTGACTTGGTCATGTGTAGATAATAATTCTTCATCATAACGATTATCAATAGAATGATTAATTACAGCCACAGAAATATTACAGAATTTACATTGTTTATATATTTCAACAATCCAAGATGTTTTTCCAGAAAACATAGGCCCAACTGCTAATTCAAGACGTCCGGTCATTTTTGATGAAGTAGTCATTATATCTTTATCCATTAAATATATTTAATATTTTTAATTCAATTATTTTATTTAAGTTTATTTTAAATAAAATAATTATTTAAATTCGTCAGGTATCAACCCTTCTTTCAACATAGAGGCAATTAGTCTTGTTAACCCAATACCACCTCCACTTCTCTCTATAAAATTATTAGATAAGAATTCTGTCATCTCGGCATCAACTCTTTCTTGTCCAAATTTATCATATAAAATTTGAGCATATTTCCCGTCAGAAATTGTTTTAAATCTATTTACCATATCATCAACATCTATACTTCTCTCAGCACTACCAATAGTTTCCATTCCACTTAAAATAACATCTATCTTGTTTGCTGTAGTGTTATCTTCATTTCTTCTCATATTCCAAAAGGGACTTGTATATTCAGGAAAGTTTTTTAAGAAAAATACAGGACCATTATCATTATACAATTTTTGTTCTACTTCGTGAGAAATATCCTGAGTATCATATGTTTTTGCTACATCCAAGTAGTTGCCTTCTTTAAAGTCGCAAATATTTTTATAGCCTAGATATGTTAATAAATCTTTTTCTAAATTTTCTAATTCATTGATATTTCCTTTAAGTTCAAATTCAAACATAGGAAAAATAAGAGCGTGACGACCTGGAATAGGATTTGGTTCATATCTGTAACTAGTAGAAACACAAAAGTAACCAAAAACACTAGGGTCTTTTAAAAGTTCATATTCTAACCACATTTGTCCGGTTTGAGGTAATGGATACACCTTGTTATTGTAATCAAATGTTCTGATAGTAGACGGATCTTCACATGCCGCTAAAATAGATAATCTATTTTGTGTATGACATTCAAAAAATCCTCTTTGAATAAAAAATTCTCTGAGCGTATTCACTACATAATGAAAATGTTTTGTGTTGATAATTAAGGATTGTTCTGAGTCGTCCATCTCTCTAAATATAGTAACTTATTTTATTTTTCCATGAATTCTTTAATAGTATTATTAATTTTATCTATATTAAGTTTGTTACTTTCAACGTCATAAAAACAACTAGCCAATTGAACAAATTTAGCACCATTTTTAAAATAATCTACAATATCATCAACAGTTTCAATTCCTCCACAACCTATGATTGAAATATCTTCATTAAGAATTTTAAAAAAAGAAACTACGTTACTCAGAGCAATATATTTATTATGTTTTCCAGACATACCTCCATATTTTTTAGATAACACAGGTGAACCATTTTCTAATGGCAAACAATTTGGTATAGAATTAGATAAAACAATATATTTCAATATATCACTATAATAATTGAAAATTTTAGCAATATCATCAATTAAATTTAATTGAATATATGGTGGTAGTTTAAACCCAAACTTAATATTTTTAAGGTGTAGATTAGAGAGATTAAAAAGTAATGTCTTAATTTTAGAAGGGTCATATCCACTAATTTCAGAGTCAATATTTGGGCAACTTAAATTAATTTCAACAAGAACTGATTTTGAAACAAAATTATCGTAATCTTCTAATATTAATTGTAATTTATAAAATTCCTCATTAGCTAATGAAAGTATAAATGGTTTATCTTTTAAAATTGTACTTAGAGTTCTATAATACATATATCCAAAATTTGGCAGACCTTTACAGTTGAAAAATGTATTATCCTCTTTGTTATGATAAAAATTTGGTTCGGGGTTTCCAAATCTAGAAAAAATAGTACATGTTTTACACACAATACCAGAGAGAGAACTATTATATAATTCTTTTAATTGATCACTATCAATGCACCAACAACCACTTGCGTTTAAAACAGGATTGCCAAAATTTATATCACCAATGTAATATTTTTTTTCTTCCATTAATTAATAACTAATTTTAATATTTAAATACTTATTTAAATGTATTAATAATAAAAATGAACATAAGTAAAGAATTTATACCATTTGTTGAAAAATATAGACCAAAAAACTTTGAAGATATTGTATTAGACCATTTAAATAGGCAAATTTTAAAAAATATAATAGAAAGTTCTTATTTTCCAAATTTGCTTTTTTATGGACCACCAGGAACAGGTAAAACAACTACAATAATAAATCTAATAAACGCATATCAAGAAAAATTAAATATAAAAAATAAAGATTTAATAATTCATTTAAACGCGTCGGATGAGAGAGGAATAGATATAATAAGAAATCAAATTAATTTTTTTGTAAACTCGAAACCATTATTTCATACAGGAATGAAATTTGTTATATTAGATGAGGTAGATTATATGACAAAAAATGCTCAACAGGCATTAAGATATTTATTACAAAATTATTCAAGCAATGTGCGTTTTTGTTTAATTTGTAACTATATTAGTAAAATAGATGAGGGTTTACAAAATGAATTTATAAGATTAAGATTTAATCAGCTTCCAAAAAATGAAATAATAACTTTTTTAACGAATATTTCGATTTCAGAAAAATTGAATATGTCATACAATACAATAGAATGTATTCAAAAACTATATAAATCAGATATAAGAAGTATGATAAATTTTATACAATCAAACCAAGACATAGTAAAAGATGATACAACTTTTCATATAATAGATAATAACATTTGGGAAAATCTTATTGATAAAATAATAAAGAGAGAAAAATTAGAAAATATTAATTCTTTTGTTCAATTAATTAGTATTCAATATAATATTGATAAAAAAAATATAATAAAGGATTTTCTAAATTATATTATTCGAAACCACACGCAATACATATGTAAAGATTTTTTAAATTTTGTAGAAAATTTGATGCATTCACAAATACAAAATAATAATATTCATATTAATTATTCTTTGTCTAGACTATCATCCTTCATATCTACATAACAAGACGTATTGTACATTGTCATTCTCATTTTTAATTTTAGTAAAAACTCGTTTGGAGGTGAGCTTTTAGACGGGTCAAAAAAAGTTTGCTTAAGACTATACTCGCTCTTAGGACTAAAATCCTTCATTGTTGTAGATAAGTTTTTTTGAATAGGGATAATATTGGTTCTTTCATGGATGATGTGCGTTCTAGAATTCATTCTTTATATTATATAATAAAGAAAATAATTGAAATAAAATTAATATAAAGAATATAAAGACAATGACATTGAATAATATAATGGCTGTAACCATGAATATTGACAAAGAATGGGAGAATTTTATATCATCAACATATGATGATATATTATCTGATGATGATGAAGATGATGTTAATGAAATTATTAAAAAAACTCCAGAAGAATTTATTTCCGCAAATTTGTCTTTAGATTTGAATTCCGAAATGCCTAAACCTTCTAATATTTATATTTCAACCAAGACAAAAATAGCTTATTTAAACACACCTATTGATTTAAAATATATATTTTGGGAAATTCCGGTCATTCAATATGCTAAACCATCTAATGGTGTCATTAAAAAACAAATGAAATTTAACTCTGCTACAATTGAAGAATTGTCTTTTATTCAAAATAAACTTAAAGATGAATTATACTTTGAAGAGCATGTTATAACTCATATTGATAACCCAACAGGACGTATTAAGTTTAAGGATACTAGAAAAATTAGTATTGGAGTATCAAAAAAAGACCTTACAAGTTATCGCTGTAAAAAGAAGAGTGCTTTCTACAATTGTTTTGTATTGATACTTCGTATGAAAGTTCAATCTGTGTTTAAAGAATTTCATGTTAAAGTATTTAATACAGGTAAACTTGAAATACCTGGTGTTCAAAGTGAACCGATATTTGATTTGTTATTAAACAATATAATAGAAATTTTACAACCGTACGTTGAAGAAAAACTTGGCTATAAAGATAATACAACTGAAACGGTATTAATTAACTCTAACTTTAATTGTGGGTTCTTTATTAATAGAGAAACATTATATGATATTTTGAAATTCAAATATAATATACAAGCTATTTATGACCCTTGTTCCTACCCAGGAATACAATGTAAATTTTATTATAATCCAGACATTGGATTACAAAATGGTTGTCAAATATCAGAGGAGAATAAACATTTATATACAAATGTTAAAGAAGTATCATTTATGATATTTAGAACAGGAAGTGTATTGATTGTTGGAAGATGTGATGAAAATGTGTTAATGATTATTTATGAGTTTTTAAAAGTAATTCTTTCTAATGAATATAAAAATATTTGTCAAAAAAATATAAAAGTAGACACTGAAACTCCTGTTAAGGATAAAAAGAAAAAACTCCGAAAAAAAAATATCTTAATTGAAATAAAAAGTTAATTATATAAGAACCAGTTAATTATATAAGAACCAGTTAATTATATAAAAACCAATTGATAAACTTGTCATTAGGTTCAGACAATTTATTATTAAATTCATCAGAATAAAATTTTTTTTCTATATTTATAAATATTTTTTGATTTTTCAAAAACTTTTTTATTATTAAATTATTAATTTCAAAAAATTTATCTAAATTAGTAACTTTTGTATACAATTTATCTGTAACATTTTCTAATATGAATATATTTGATTTATCTGTCAAATTATTAATTTTTTCACATAATTTTGATAAATTTGTTATATACGTCGTATTAATATTTTCTGATTGAATAATTTTTAATAAATATGTTTGGTATAAATTTATATAACTTTTTATTATATCCATTTTCTCTCTAAATTCACTTGACAAGTTCTCATTTAATTTTTTAAACTCATTATTTATATCAAAAACAGTTTTTTTATATACATATGTAGTCGCATCTCTTGAAGTTAACTGTAAAAATATTTTTTCATCATCCGATATTTGACCAACAAATTCAACATAAAAATAATATGATTTTTGTGAATGAAAATAAGTTAAATCTATGTTTTTTGTAAAATATAATACATGTAAAAAAACATTAGTTATTGTGTCTAAACCACGTATTATAATAAACTTTGACAAATTGATATTTTTTAATTTAATATTTTCTATTATAAATTTGAAATACTCAATAATTAGCTCTGAATATTTTTCTATAATTTCACTTATATTACAGTTGAATTCTTTCCTATAATTTTCGCTATTCTGTAATGAATAATTATTATCTTTATTTGTAATTATACTTTTCATTATATTAATAATTATTTTAATTATTTAAATTAAAATACTTTTATATAATAAGTATTTAAAGAATTGTTCAAAATAGTTATATAAAATGGCTGAACAAAAACCACAACAAAAAGTTGATAATACTTTTAATTATAGACTACCATCTGATGTTACTATGAAACATGCAGCTAAGCTTAGTATTGTAGACGATAAACCTATTATGATGGATTATTGGACATCATCACTCGATAAAAAAGCTTTAATTGGAGCTAGAGATAATAATGAAAAATTATTAGTTAAGTCTGAAGATGAGTATACCAGTACTATTCAAAAATTCTATAAGAGTGGCACTGAATATATTGTTATTACTGAAAATTCTATTTATATTGTATCAAGTGATATCCCTACTAGAAAAATTTCTTAAATTTATAATTAAATTTTTATAAAGTTATTAATTATAAAAATTTATCTCTTCATCAAAGAGTGATTATCATAGCAATCATTATGATGTATTTTACAATGAATTTTAAATAATATTTCAATTGGTGAAAAGTAATCACAGTTTTCACAATAGTATTTACATTCGTTTTTTTTCTCTTTTTTTGAAGCGTGTTCTGTTAAACAATGATTTATTATAAATAATTCAAGAATACTATTAAAGTGTTTACAACTATTACAATAATATTTTTCTACATCATGAGAATAACAATAGTGTTTTGTTTTAAATTCTTTTGAGACTGACATTTGTTTTAACTGTTATTATTTTATATAAATAATAAAGTAATCAATTTTTTATTATTTACATCATTTAAAAATTAAAAGGTTTAATATTATAAATATAATATTTAATTAATATATATTATGAGTAATTTTTACCCACAACCAAATTCTTATGGAGGAGATATAATGGGACCTCCTATTATAAATGTTGGACGTGTTGGAACTAGTAGTAATTCAAACGGTCAATTTTGGTATGGTAGTCAAACGAATTTCCCTGGATTTTTGTATAAAAGAAATTATGGAGCAGGAGGTAGAAAAAGTACTAAATTCAATCCTGGTGGAAATACTTATTGTAATAAGTCTAAATTTTTATATAATAAATATAGACCAGGAACAGGCGGTGTAGGTGCTTCAAATATATCAAATCGTCGTGCTAAAAATAGAGTTGCATCAGTTTGTAGTGGAACTGGTTCTAATTGTGGAGCATTTTACCAATATTTAGGAAGATATAATGATTATGGTTCAGGTGTTAATCCAAACGGATACTTTGTTTATCCACGTGAACCAGGTCCCCAAGTTGGTGTATATGTTCAACCTTCAAGATATGATCCATTATTATAAAACAAAGGTTCATATTATTTGTTTCCACTATTATATTTTGAAGAAAAACCAGTCATATGTTGTGAAGGATAATTATAAAAATTATTATTATTAGGTTGTTGTTGTGAAGGTACGAAAAACCGATTTGGATATTTATAAAAGTGATTATCAAATTGTGTATTAGCATCATAAAAACCTACACCTGGAACAGGATTATAAGAATAATTATAATTTGTAGTAGGTCTAAAACCTGCGGTTACAGGTGTTTGTGCTGGATTAATACTTAAAAACACCATATTATCATAGCTCTTTTTACCAGCTCCAGCTTTGGTGTTACATTGAGTAGCATAATTATACCAATAATATCTGGTTACACCTATACTAGGTGGTAAACCCATTTTCATGGGTCCTGAAGCGGTATTATTATCAATTGCGTTTACTAATGATTGTTTTAATCTGACAACTTTTGGTCTACCTGCCATTTATATATATCAACTTTAAAAAAGTTTTTATGATTTAATTTATAATTAAGTATTCTAAACATTTAATTATAAAACAGCTTCTTCAGGGAGTCGAACCCTGGACCTATCGCTTACAAAGCGATTGCTCTAACCATCTGAGCTAAAGAAGCACATATTTTTTTTGCTTCACAAATGGTAACGTGAAAATACTGGAACTGGGAATCGAACCCAGGCATCTTGATTGGAAGTCAAGTAGTCTACCACTAACTTATTCCAGTATTTATTGAAAATAATTTTATAAATACTGAAATATATCGCGTCTACCATGAATTGAACATGGGATTCCCAGTTTTGTTAAACCGGTAGTTTGCCACTAACTTATAAACGCACAACGGGGGTGGGAACCGTACAATTTCATAATGTTATACCATTTTAAAAAGGGAGTTGCTTTAAAAAAAGACTAATAATTTGCCAATAAATTTTATAATATACTAGAAACCAAATTCACTATAACCAACAATCCACAAGCTACAAGCCACAAGCTACAAACCGAAAACCGAAACCTATAAGACAAACATAATTTAAATTATATACTACTAAAACAATTATAAACAAAAAATTTATATAATTTGGCAAATTGTTCTACCTGATAATAGAACTCGTTCGGGGAACACCTAATAAATAAACAGTACACATGTGTATTTGAACAAAACTATTTACTTAACGAACGCAACTCTGTTTGATAGTCGCCCTTTGACTACCAGTGGCTCCCACCCCACCAATTAATAATATACTTTTCTTTTTAAGTAGTTTTATTTTAAATATATATATTTTTCTAATAATTTAAAGCGCCTCAGAAATTAGTTTTATTTGGTCGTCCGATAGTTTTTCTGGAAATTCTATATGAAAATGGATTATCATATTACCTTTATGTTCACCTCTAGTTAATCCCATATTTGGATATACTTTTTTGTATTCTGGAGGAATTATATTTCCTTTATTATTGTTTAATGTATAACTTTTTCCATTTATATATTTTATTTCAAAAGTAAAACCACATAATGCCTCTTTTAATGAAATATTTTTGTCTAAAATTAAGTCTAAACCTGAACGTTTAAAATTGGATTCATTTATTATTTTTACAAACACTTTTATATCACCTCTTACATTTTCATTTAATACATTACCTTTATCCCTTAAAATTACGATTTCGTTATCATCTATACCTTGCGGAACTGTAACATAAATTGTTTCATTTTCGAAAACTTTTATTCCATTTTCTACAATCCATCTTTCTATTTCTAAAGGTACTGTTGACCCTGTTAATACTTGCTCCATACTTATATTTATACTTTTTATAATGGGTTGCGGTTTTGATATGGCTTGTTGAAATCCCATAGGACCACCATGAAAAATATGAATTTTGGAACCTTGAGGCATACCTTGCATTCCAGGCATTCCAAATGGACCAAATGGAGGAGCACCTCCCATACCACCCATGCCACCAAAAAACATATTAAATATATCATCCATTGGTACCTCCATTCCACTATTACCATTCATCCTCATAAAAGGATTTGGGTTATTTCTCATCATATCATATTCTGCTCTCTTTTGGTCATCTCCTAAAGTTTCATATGCTTCATTTATTTTTTCTGACATTCTGTTTGATTCATCACTACCTTGATTTTTATCTGGATGCCATTTCATTTGTAACGCTCTATAGGCTCTCTTTATTTCATCTTTTGTCGATTTTTCATTTATACCTAAAACATTATAAAAATTTTCAGACATTAATATTATAATAAAAGATATACTTAAATAATTATTTACGTATTATAATTAATGGATACAGAAGATAAATTATTTATTCATAAATATCAACCATTTCTTTTTAAAGATTTTGGGGAAGATAATGAAGTTATTCCAGTACTTAAAACACTTATAGATATTGATAATTTAAATATTCTTTTTATTGGTGATATGGCGTCTGGAAAAACTTCCCTTTTAAATGCTATAATAAGAGAATATTATGTTGGATATAACAGTAAAGATTATCAAGAAAACATACTATACATTAATAGTCTTAAAGAACAAGGGATTAATTATTATAGAACCGATGTAAAAACTTTTTGCCAAACTTGCTCCAATATTAAAAATAAAAAAAAAATAATTGTTCTTGATGATATTGACTTAATAAATGAACAAAGTCAACAAGTTTTTAGAAATTGTATTGATAAATACAGCCATAATGTTCATTTTATATCATCGTGTAGTAATATTCAAAAGGTTATAGAAAGCCTTCAATCTCGATTTATTATTATCAAAATTAAACAGTTAAAGAGAGAAAATTTAACCAAAATACTAAATAATATTAAACTTATTGAAAATATTGAAATTGATGAAGATGCGCAAGAATTTATTATTAATATTTCTAATAATACAGTTAAAATTTTAATTAACTACATGGAAAAATTCAAATTATTAAATGAAAAAATAACGTTAAACCTCGCTATTCACCTTTGTTCTAATATAAGTTTTTTTATATTTGAAGAATATACTAAATTAATTTTAGATAAAAAATTAAAAGAAGCCATCGTTTTAATTTATGAAATTTGTGATAAAGGATATTCTGTAATGGACATTCTTGATAATTATTTTATTTTTGTTAAAAATTCAAATATTATAACAGAAGACCAGAAATATAAAATTATACCTTACATATGTAAGTACATTTCTGTTTTTCATAATATTCATGAAGATGAAATTGAACTTTCTTTATTTACAAACAATCTTATTGATATACTTTGTTAGTTTTATCTTGTTATATTGATTTAACACCAAAAATTAATATATACATATTATAAATGTCTACTCAAATATTTAAAAAAAAATTTCCTAATGAAATTCTTTTTGAATTATTGGATGCGATATGTTCAAAAAATGAAAAACATTACACACTTAATATCGATTCGTTTAAAAAAGGGGTTTTTAAGGAAAATATCCAAAAATTTATAGAAGATTCTACAGAATATTATCATTTATCTAAGCGTAAGTATTTGGAAAGAAAACTCACATATAACTCATTTACAACTATTATACGACAAATATGTAATTTTAATAAAATCACATATACATCTCAAATTAAATACGATAAATCAACATATTCTATTATTTATTACATTTATTATTAATATCTTCTTTTCGTATTTCCATTACTACCCTTTCTTCTTTTTGTTTTGCTATTTTTTGTACGTGGTTTTGGCTCATAATCTTCATAGTTTTCATAATCTTCATGATTTTCATAATTTTCATTTTCTAAATTATCATCGTCATTTGAACCCCAAAAACCTCCTGAACCAAATAAACTATTTTCATCATAACTATCACTTCCTCCTCTTTTGTTATCATCTGAAGATTTATACATATACAATCCTAAACCTCCTACAGCCAAAATTGTTGTAGCTAAAAGTAACGACATTGTATCATTCATAATTATAAATAGTATGCTTAATTTATTTATAATAATTAAACACATTACGCAACATTCTTAAATTTTTTAATATTCTTCCTTTTGTAAATTTTATATCATTGTATCCCGAAATTTCATAATCTGAATGGTCATATTCATTCAAAAAATCAAATGTTATCTCATTAGAGTTTCTTGGAAAATTATCATAATTATACAAAATCTCATTTATCTGATAATCCTTACAAATAATATATTGTAAGAAATGTACTAAATCATTCGCAAACTCACATTCATAAGAGTAACAACAACTTTTATGAACTGGTGTATATCTACGTCTTCCTCTAACAATAAAATGATGAGTTTTCTTATCATAAAAAATATAAACAGTTGTATCAACTTTATTATTTGCTCTTTCAACTTCTTCAAGTTTCAATACCAAACAATCAGGAATATTTTCTTGCATCTTGAATAATGTTATTGTTGTTTTCTGTTTAAGTATATTTTTTATATTTTTAGTTGTTATTCTTTTAGTTTTTACAATTTAACAAAATATATATTTATATATATATATATATGGAAATAGAAATATTATACACTTATAAAAATAACAATAGGTTTTTACTTTGTAACTTAGATACAACTGTACATGACTTAAAACAAATAATTTCTAATAAACTTAAATTATCTACTGTAGATTTAGAATTCAATAAATCTCCATTAGATGATGATAATAAAACATTATCTGATTATGGTATTCAAGATATTAGTACAATTGATGTAAAAGATAATGTTAATACAGAACCGACTACTCAACCGACTGAACAATTGCCAGAACAATTGCCTACTTTAATTATACAAATAAAAGATGAAAGATTTAATGATACGATACAAATTCAAATTAGTTTAGAGCAAACTGTTTTTGATTTAAAACGTCTCATTAAAGATAAAACTAGATTAAATGAAAGTGACATATTATTAATTTATAATAAAACAAAACTTTCAGATGATAATAAGTTGTCTTTTTATGGCATTAAGAATAATTCTGAAATATTATTATTTATAAAAAAAAGTACGTTATATATAAAACAAGTTAATGGACCAACAATGACAATTGAGATTAATTTATCAATGACAGTCGAGTATTTAAAACATAAAATTAGTTCACAATATCACATTGATGAGTATAAACAAGAATTAATTTTTAATGGAGTGAAACTTAATGATGAAAATACATTGTCTTCTTATGGAATTAAAAATGAAAGCACAATACATTTAGTTTCAAATTACAAGTTATATGTAAAACAAGTTAATGGTGACCCAGATCTTAAAATTGAATTTAGTTTACAAGACACTGTTTTGGATTTAAAACATAAAATTAAACATGAAACTGGTATTGATGAAAATAAACAACAATTAGTTTATTCTGGAAAAATACTTACAGATAGTGTATCATTGGGTAGGTATGGCATTGAAAATGGAAGTACATTACATTTAGTAAATTTAAATTTAAAATCACCACAACAAGCAATTTTGCCTTCTCCGGCAGCACAAATAGCCCCCGCATTACCAACGGTTCCTCAATTACCACCACCACCACCACCACTACAAGTAATTCCGACAGTTATGCCATGGAAAATTTTAGTTTCTGGACATGGAACAGAATATCCACTAAAACAAAAATATAAATTCCCTTTTAAATGTTTAAAACAATATTGTGACAAGAGCCAAACTGTAACCGTTGGTTGGAGTTACTTAGACCCTAACCCTGTGCGAGGACAAAGCCCAATATTTACATTACCTTTACCATTAGCAAAAGCTGGTGCTTATAATGTAACACAAATTGGTTTAGACAATCCTGAATTTATTATAGAAAAAATTCCAGCTAAACCAAACGAAATGACATTATATCAAGGTGGTGTACACTTTGATCCAGTTACTTCATCAACTGGTCAAACTAATCCTGAATTTGTGAAAGAATTTGGAATATGGTTAATAAAACCAGGTTCTGTAGTTTCATTAATAAAAAGCCATTCTGTTTTGGGTAAAAAAATGTATTACTATATGGATTTAATTAAAGAAGCTGAAACTATATTAAAAGCAGAAGGTTGTCCGGATATAAGTAAGGCAGAATTATGTATATGTGCTTGCCGAGGTAAAACATCTATAATAAATTCTAGTAATATAGGAGCTTTTCCTAACTCAAACCAATTACGAACCCACGTAACTGTTTCAAGAGGAGGTTCAAAAGAACAAGCAGAAGCATTAATGAATAAAATTAAAAATAATCAATTAAACGAGATTTCAAGCGATAAACAATTTTTACAAGTTACTGCTGACCAATATCATTATTATGTAACTAATCCAGAAACTACTATAGAAGATACAATAAATTCATTAACTGTTAATGAAGTTATGGAATTAATGGAAACAAACCCAAAATTAAAAGGAGGCAAACGTAATAGAACTAGACGCAATAAGGCAAATCGTAATAGAACTAGACGTAATAAAAATAGACGTTATAAATCTAAACGCAATAAATCTAAACGCAATAAAAAATAGTTTAAATTTAACCTCTTCTTCTTTTGCTTTTATTTCTTGATTTTCTACTTTTTTTACTTTTTCTACGTTTAGTTTTTTTACATTTTTTTCTCTTTCCTCCCATAGTTTCCATTGAACTTCGCCCATGTAAATAACTACTAGATGGCGGTTGTGGCGGGTTTAACGCACTATTTCTAATTTTATTTAACTTTTCTATTTCATCATTTATAAGTTCACTTATTTGTCGTTGTTGTTCACTATTAAAATACATAGTATTTCCATTTTCTGCTTCATAACGATAACCATTATTATCACTATGTTTCAAAAACGGCGGAATTCTTGTACGCATATCGGCTGTGTCGATTGTATTTCTATTGTTTAAACCATCATACCAATCCATAACCCTATTCTCTACCATATCATAATCTGACGAATTCATTTATATATATTATTTAATATTATATATAAATTAAAAATTATATGTGTAAAATAGTTTATCTAGTTGTATAACTTTGTTTTATCATATTATCACCTAACCAATATGGTTTTAATCCATACAATCCAGGGTAATTTGGAGTTTTCCAAAAACCTACAAATCTATTCTCAATAACTTTATTTGTTAAAGGTTCTAAAGGTTCCAATATTCCTTTATGAGGGGCAGTAGAGAGAAGTAAATAGTTTCCAATAATAGTATCCGATTCCAATACCTGTTTTTGAGACATTCTAGAAAACCATTCAAATTTTCTACGACTTAAAATTTCATCTGCTGGAATTAATATTCCATAAGCATTTTCATATAAAGTTAAATAGTGGTTAGACATTAGGTCATCTACAATTATTTGTTTATCGTGAATTGTTTTCGTTCCTATTTCTAAACCATCTATTAAATTGATTTTTCCTGTTTGAATGGCTTGTTTACACCATTTATCAAATTCACCTAAAAATTTTACATCAGCTGTATAATCATACGATGATGTTTGCTGAATAAAATTACATATTTCTCTTACAGTTTCACACTCTTTATGAGCACCACAAAATGATAAGCATGGATAAAAATCTATATCAGTAGATGTAATATTTCGGTCTACTGTTTCGCAAACAAACATTTTATCACCTCTTGTTCCTTTAGAGTATAATTCATTTAAATTTTTTAGACAAACAAAAGAAATTGGACAAACTAAACCACCGTAAATATATAAAAGTTTCATCATTCCTAGCATTCTCATATTAGCTAAAATTGGGTCAGAAATAGATGTCATATTAATGTTCCAACCTGGAATTAATTTTTTAAATGATGTATCATCTATAATACATATAGTAAATGATTTATCACATTGTTTAATTATACTCCTTACTGTTAAATATAAGTATGGTTGATTTAATTCGAAAGAACTACGTGAACCAAAACTTAACCAGTTTCTTGAGTTATATTCATAAGGAACATGTATCCATAAAATTGGTTTTTTGCTCTTACCTAAAGTATCACTATCCAATAAATATTGTTGAATAGCTTCATAATTATCACCATTTTCTTCTCTCATTCGTTTATCTTCAAATCTTTTATACAAGAAACCTAAAACAATAAGAATAAAAAAAAGAATAAATAGATTGGTAAATGATTTCATATATTATATTATTATATTTTATTTAGAATATATATTTTTTAAACAAATGTTATTGAAAAACAACACATAAAACAAATAGTTTTATTTTTACATAAACAATTTTTTTTTTGTTTAAATTCTAAACACCAAGAGCAACAATCTAAACATTTGAAACATAAAACATCGTTTTCATCGTAAAATTTATAAGCTGATAATCCTTGATGTTTGAAACACCATTTGTGACTAATACAACAGCATAAAAACTTTGTTTTTGTCGATAAGAGTGACACATTTGTTTCTGGTTCACTTTTATCTGATATACTTCTATCTGATAAAGTTACTGATTTTAAACTAACTGGTTTATCTTCTGACATTTTATTTTCTATATTATATTTAATTTATAAAATATAATATATTATTCAATTTTATTTATATCTTTTAGAATTTTTTTTACGAGAGTATCTACGTGAACTTCTACGTTTACATTTTTTTGATTTACGGGGTTTTTTTTTATTTCTACCTCCTTCACTATTACCAACATTTCTAATGCCTAATCTCATAACAATATCATGCATCCGATTATAATGACCTGTATTAGTTTCATCAACCATTTGTGTATCTTGATTTTGTTTTAAATCCATTTCACGATTAATGTTTCTCTCATAGTCCATTTCACGTTCATGAGCTATATTATTCCTGGGAATATTAATAGAACGTATAGCTCCAATATTGGTTCTACCTACACCAAGATTTTCGGCAGCCCATTGTCTAGCACGTTCTCGTTGCTCTTCAACTGACATATATATATATACATTATTTTATTTTGAATTATTTAAAATGCTTTTTTACATATTTCTAAATTATGCTAATCTATTTCTTTGGATGTTGCGTCAACGCATCCATTAAATGCTTTCCACAACGTGTAAAAAAATTATGAAGCTGATGTGGGTCGGCACCGGTTATTATATCGTCTGGAATATATGTTGCGTTTCCTTTTTTATAACATAACAATACCGGAATACCATTTACCATCTTTTTTGATTTTAAAAAAGAATAAAAATCAAATGAGTTGTCTATATCTATATCTGCACAAACAACTTCTGGAGGAGATGAAGCAAAAAAACCGTGAACTGCGGTTTTTATATTTTTACATGGTCCACACCATTCAGCTCCTAACTTTAATACTATTAAACCTGGATTATTTTGAAGAAGAGTGAAAAAAGCATCTCTACTAGCAATTTGACTAATTACTTGCTTAGACATATATAACCTAAATTTATTAAATATTTATAATTTAAATTTATAAATTAATATGTAACAAATTTTTAATTTTGTAAATTCATAAAAATGGTATTTAATCTTGAACCTCCTAATATTTCTTCTTTTTCAGAATTATATCTTTCTTTTATCAATTCTAAAAGAAATTCTATTTTTTTACTATATGACATATATTTTAATGCTAATGTAATTTGATCTGGAGCACATCTATCGCAATATGAAATGATTATTTTTACTATATCTTCATTATACGTTTCACTACAATCATCTTTTAAAATATTTAATATTTTTTTCCCTTCTTTTACATTAATTGTTGTATGAACTGTTTCGGAAACTTTTATTAACTGAGGTCGTATAGTTTCATTTGTATTATCTGTATTTTCTTGAATTTCTTCAATTTCTTCAATTTCTTCAATAACTAAGTCTAAATTTGTTGGTTCTGTTTTTTTCTCTACAATAGGCACTACAATAGGTGCTTCAAACACCGCTTTTTCTTCTGCTACAATAGGCACTACAATAGGTGCTTCAAAAGTTGCTTTTTCTTCCGCTACAATAGGCACTACAATAGGCGCTTCAAAAGTTGCTTTTTCTTCCGCTACAATAGGCACTACAATAGGTGCTTCAAAAGTTGCTTTTTCTTGCTCTACAACAGTCGCTATAATAGGCGCTTCAAAAGTTGCTTTTTCTTCTGCTGCATCTATTTTTGCTACTAAAACATTTTCATCTGGGATTTCAGAGGTTAATGAAACATTTTCTTTTTGTTGAAAATTCATAAAACTTTGTAACACATTGTTTCTAGGTTCTTCTTTTAATTCTTCTTTTTTTGCTGATGTTGTTTCGTTATCACTATCAACTATAACCAATTTTTTTAATCCTACTTCCTTTTTTTCTTTTTCTTCCTTTTTTA
>Ga0209401_1000452_pt1 | contig 27865 bp, 20 predicted proteins | sample M_140807_MF_Meta_FD_187318 | JGI IMG/M metagenome (GOLD analysis project Ga0209401, IMG submission 187318) | Freshwater microbial communities from Lake Montjoie, Canada to study carbon cycling - M_140807_MF_MetaG (SPAdes) (version 2) | ecosystem: Environmental > Aquatic > Freshwater > Lake... | reverse complement strand
AAGTCCGCCAACGAGACACGCAAACCGGATTCAACGACGTAGGCTGGGATATCTGGCCGGACAACTATGGCCGCTTCCTCTATCAGATCGATGCTGATGCCACTTCGGTTCCGCTCTGGCGCGTGGACGGTCCGATCACTCCAACCTCTTCTATTTACTCCCGCTTTGCCCGTGGCTTTGAGCACGCCTCCGGTAAAGACACGATGCTTTTCAAGCTGCACGAGGGCTTTTCCGTAGGCAACGAGCCGAAAGTCATGACGATGTCCGTCGTCTGGTATGACAAGACAGCAGGCTCGACTTGGAAGTTGGATTACGACGCAGGCATGGAGGGTATGAAGACGGCCCTGAACGTATCTGGGAAAGGTGATAAGCAGTGGCATCATGAAAGGGTCACGGTGGAGGATGCGGTGCTACGTCAGGGTGGAACCAAGGGCGCGGACTTCGCCCTCGTGAACACCGATGACAAGGACGACATCTTCAGCCTGATTGAAGTCCATCGCGGCAAATTGGAGTCCCCCGAGGTGTCTGACATAGCGCCGGTGACACCCGAGGCGGGAAAGGCAACCAAAGCTGGCAAAGAGAAAAAGGGGAAACGAAAGAAAGCGGATGAAGAAACCGATTAGGAAAAAGCAGTCCGGCATCTCCATGACAAAAACACGATATGAAGAACCCACATTCTTGTAGGAACAAACGCCTTCCATGGCTTATGATCGCTCTGCTGTTTGCGGTAAGCTATGCAACCGCGATGGAACGCCCCCCGTGGGCGGGCTTCTTTGCCAATTGCAAAAATGAACCAATTGATTCAGTGAGGTTTCCTTTTATTAAAGGGGAGGCGGATCGAGTGAAGTGGGCGGATATGGAGCCCAAGCCGGGGGAATATGACTGGTCGCAAATGGATTCTCACATCCGTAATGCGGTTAAGGGGAACTATTACTACTACTTCGTCCTCTGGACCGGACCGAACGCACCTGAATGGATTTATGAAAAAGGAGTGCCGAAGGTGACTGTAAGTGGAGGGAAGGGCAAAGAAACTTTTCCGTACTACCTCGATGAAAACTACATCAAGTACTTCCACTCTTTTATCGGCAAGCTGGCGGATCACATCGCCTCCCTCCCAGAAGAGCAACGAAATGTCTTTGCATTCATTCAGCCGGCCTTTGGTTCGACGGGTGACAGGCAGTTCTACAAAGGAACTCCGCAAGACCCGAAATATAAAATCAGTGCCCAGCAGTATTTAGAATTCTGCAGCGGAGCGACAAAACGGTTTTATGCAGCCTTTGATAAGCCAGAACTCAAGCACATCAGATTCCTGTTTAATGTAGCCGATGAGAGTAGTCCCGGAGAGGCGAAGGCCAAGGGAGCAAGGGCAGGGGAACAGCTTTACGCAAACTGGCTTCGCCAGAACTACCCGATCGAACTTCGCAAACAGCAATTTACGATCGCCATCGGTTATCAGGCGAATGGCGAAATCGAGCAGGATACCGAGTTGCGCCCCGCTTTTTATGGATTGAATGGCAAGGAGCCCGATTTTGTGCGCGGCGAGTTTTCCAAATTCGGGCAGGGCGGGATTTCTGAGGAAAATCCAATCTGGAATTACTATTGGACTGCCATTTCTACGGTGGATCGAGGGCTAGATCTTTGGGAGGTTGACTATAGCGCTGTAAAAACAGGCAAATACGATGAGGGTTTTGCGTTCGCCAACCGCTATTCCTACTACAAGCGACCTCAGACCAGCCCGCATGCCTTTATTGCACTGCGTGATGTGCTTGATAGCGCTGATACCGTCCGCTTCCCCGAAGGAACATATGGGAAGGCCGTGCAGAGCAACGGCGAGCGTATGGAGAAAATTGAATCGGAATTTCAAAAGTACGGCGCAAAAGTCGGCGACCTAGATGCGGCTACATCCCTTTCAGGATCCAATTATCTCTTTGAGGCCAAAGCAATGAACGATGTCGGCTTTGGGTTGATCGCCAGAAACTACAGCCGTTTCATTACCCAAATCGATGCGAATAAAACCAGTGTCGGATTGTGGCGGGTCGGGCCAGCGGATCAGCCCTACGGTCGATATGCACGGAGTTTTGAAAATACCAGTGGACGGAAACGGATGGTTTTCGATCTGGATGACAAATTTCTTCCCCACGGAGCCCACGGCCCAATTACCCTGAAACTCATTTACTTTGATCAAGGGACCGGAAAATTCTCCGTCCGTTATGATTCCTCAGCTGATCCTGACAAAACCGCGGTTACCATCACCAAAACCAACAGCGGCAGGTGGGTGAACAAAAGCATCACCATCGCTGACGGAGAATTTACTAATCGAGGGCCCCTCAGCAGCGATTTCTCTCTGGTGAATGAGGATGAGGAGGACGATGTCTTCCACTTGATTGAAATCACGAAATGAATTTTAGGGCAAAAAACATACTTGTTACCCTTGCCGCTATCTTTGTGGCTGGTCCGGTTGTTCTCGAATCCGCTGAAGTGGAGAAGTCATTAGAGAAACCCAACATCCTCTTTGCGATTGCGGACGATTGGTCGTTTGGCCATGCGGGAGTTTACGGATGCAAATGGGTCAAGACGCCGACCATGGATCGTGTAGCCCGCGATGGCATACTTTTCACCCAGGCCTACACGCCAAACGGCAAATGTTCTCCCTCTCGAGCGAGTGTCATCACCGGCCGCAATCCTTGGCAGCTGAAGGAGGCGGGCAACCACTGGTCCGTTTTTCCACCCGAGTTCAAATCCTACCAAGAAGCGTTGGGCGAACAGGGTTACTTTGTTGGAATGACTGGCAAGGGCTGGGGGCCAGGTATCGCCAAGAATGCTGCAGGCCAGAAGCGCGAGATGACAGGAAAGTCTTTCGAGGAGAGGAATTTTCCCTCCAAGATCACCAAGGGAATGTCTCGGACCGATTATGCAGGTAATTTTAATGACTTCCTCGATGCTGCACCCAAGGGGAAGCCTTGGTCCTTCTGGTATGGAGGTCATGAGCCACACCGTGGCTATGAATATGGTTCCGGCGTGGCCAAGGGCGACAAGAAGATCTCCGATATTGATCGCGTGCCCGCATGTTGGCCGGACACCGAGGAGGTGCGCAACGACATGCTTGATTACGCGTTCGAGGTGGAAAACTTTGATCTCCACTTAGGGCGCATGCTCGCCGAGTTGGAGAAGCGGGGCGAACTCCAGAACACGATCGTGGTCGTGACCTCCGACAACGGCATGCCGTTTCCGCATTGCAAAGGCTATGCCTACGATAACTCCGACCACTTGCCGCTGGCCATTATGTGGCCGCAAGGTATCGCCAAGCCGGGCAGGGTGGTGGATGACTATGTGAGCTTCATTGATTTCGCTCCCACATTCCTCGAGGTTGCTGGCATGGAGCAGAGTAAGACCGGCATGGCTGCGATCACGGGTCGGAGTCTCACGGAAATATTTAAATCGGATCAATCTGGACGCGTCATTCCGGAGCGTGATCACGTCCTTCTTGCCAAAGAACGCAATGATGTTGGGCGACCCAAGGACGAGGGATATCCAATCCGTGGCATCGTGAAGGAGGGAATGCTGTATCTGCACAACTTCGAAACGAGTCGCGGTCCCGCCGGTGTCCCGGAGACCGGCTATAAGGACACGGACGACAGCCCGACCAAGACGGCGGTGCTTGCCACCGAAAAGAAGCCTGACCTCAAACACCTCTTTGAGGCCTCCTTCGGAAAGCTACCTGCCGATCAGTTATTTGATCTGCGAAGCGATCCGGATTGCATGACCAATCTGGCCACGACGGTATCCTTTGCCGGCTTACAGAAGCAGCTCTTTGAGGAACTCAAACAGCAGGGGGATCCACGCATGCTGGGCCAAGGAAACATTTACGACGAATATCCCTATGGCTTTGCCGATAAGCGTAACTTTTATGAGCGCACCATTCGTGGCGAAAAAATCGAAGCGACCAAAGAAGAATAACATCCACCAAATAGGAAAGAGCGACTATGAAATTCATCAATCAACCCTGGTCGCTAATCGTGGTAATCCTCGGATTACTGACCGCTACAGCATCTGCCGCTGATTCCTCCTCGCAGGTAGCAAAGAAACCTAACATCGTCTTCTTCCTAGCGGATGACGCGGGCATCGGAGATGTCTCGGCCTATGGTTGCAAATATGGCGTCACGCCCAATATCGACCGACTCGCCGCAGAAGGTATGAAGTTTACCCGTGCCTACAGCGGAAGTGCGGTCTGTGCTCCTTCACGCTGTGTGCTGATGACTGGCCAGCATACGGGACACACCTTGCGGCGCTCCAATCAAAGTAAGGATGGCCTCCTCTCACTCCCGGCTACCCAGGCAACCGTGGCTCGATTGCTTCACGATGCCGGATACGCGACGGGTGGTTTTGGTAAATGGGGGTTGGGTAACCCTGGCACGACCGGGGTGCCTGAGAGCTTGGGTTTTGACCTGTTCTTTGGATACTACGACCAAAAACACGCGCATGACTATTATACCGACTACCTCGTTCGCAACAGCGTGAATGTGCCATATCAGCAATCCGGCAAGCACACGTGGGAGGATTATTCTCATACCCGCATCGCAGATGAGACGCTCAAGTTTATCGAGAAAAACAAAGACCGTCCCTTCTTCTGCTATGCCACTTGGACACCACCGCATGACGAATGGGTCATACCGGATAACGCCCCATTCTCAAAGCAAACCTGGCCAGAAGAGATCAAGAATTACGCCGCGATGGTTGCACTTGTGGATAAGGACGTCGGTCGGGTGATGCAAAAGCTGAAAGACCTCGGCATCGCTGACAATACACTGGTCATCTTCAGCTCGGATAACGGCGCTAACGACGAATGCATTGCGCAACTCGACAGCACCGGTGGATTGCGTGGTTACAAGCGGATGCTGTACGAAGGGGGGATCCGTGCGCCCTTCATTGCTCGGTGGCCGGGCAAGATTCAGCCGGGCTCGACCAGCGACTTGCTGACCACGTTCATGGATTTCATGCCGACGGCGGCTGAGGTAGCCGGGGTTCCTATCCCTTCCGGAATGGATGGTATTTCTATTTTACCAACCTTGCTCGGCCAGAAACAAACAATGTTGCACGACTCGCTCTATTTCGAGATCTACGAGCCTTATTTCCAGCAATCAGTGCGTTGGGGTGACTGGAAAGGTTACCGTCTTGGCACGAAGGCGCCCCTCGAACTCTACAACTTAAAAGCTGACCCGACGGAAAAGCAAAACCTTGCCGCTGCCCACCCGGATATCGTTCAAAAGATTGAAGGTATCATGGCCTCTGAACACACGCCTTCGCCGCATTATGATGCGCTGGAGCAACCCCCAAAGGACTCCAAAAAGCCGAAAAAGAATAAGAAGGTAGCATCGCTTCCTGAAATGATGAATGAGGAAAACTCATCCCCCGAGGCCGGGAAGAAATAAATTCCAAATGAATCGTTCATTGACGCTCTGTTTCGCTGCGCTGCTGTTGCCGCTGACTGCACTCTGTAGTGCTGAGCCAGGAAAGCTACGGAGTAAGCCCAACATCATCATCATTCTCGCAGACGACCTTGGCGTGGGGGATCTGAGTTGTGCTGGCGCAACAAAAATCAAGACGCCGAGCATTGACCGGTTGGCTGCCGACGGTGTTCGTTTCACCCAGGGATACGCACCATCGGCTACTTGCACGCCGTCACGCTTCTCGTTGTTAACCGGCGAATACGCCTGGCGCCAGTCCGCCAAGAAGAACACCATCCTCGATGGTGACGCACCGCTCTGTATTGAACCAGGCCGGCTTACTCTCCCTGCCATGTTGCGCCAGGCCGGTTACCAGACTGGTATTGTCGGAAAATGGCACCTTGGTCTCGGCGACGGTCAGACCAAAGTGGATTTCAACAGGGAAGTTAAACCTGGCCCCTTGGAGGTCGGCTTTGACTATTGCCACATCATTCCCGCCACCGTGGATCGCGTACCAAGCGTTTGGATTGAAAATCATAAGGTGCGGAAACTTGACCCGTCCGATCCCATTACCGTCAGCTACCTGACGAACATCAGTGATGAGCCAACCGGTCTGGAGCACCCCGAACTTCTCGCCCGGTATGGCGCGGATAAGCAGCATGCCTGTACGATCATTAACGGCATTAGCCGCATCGGCTACATGAAGGGCGGTTATTCTGCACGCTTCAAGGACGAGGAGCTGCCCAAAACCGTTGTCGCAAAATCCGTGGAGTTCATCGAAAAACACAAGGACGCGCCGTTCTTTCTTGAGGTTGGCCTTTTTGAACCGCACGTGCCGCGCGTGGCCGCGCCACCATTTGTCGGTAAGAGCGGTTCTGGTCTGCGTGGCGATGTTATTGAGCAAATCGATTGGGAGGTGGGAGAAATTATGAAGGCCCTCGACCGATTGAAGCTCGCGGACAACACCCTCGTCATCTTCTCGAGTGACAACGGTCCGATTCTTTTCGACGGCTACTTCGATCGATCGGAGGAGGATTTAAATGGCCATCAACCCACCGGGGGTTTGCGTGGCTGGAAGTATCTCACCTATGAAGGCGGTTGCCGCGTGCCGCTCATCGCCCGCTGGCCGCAGCAGATCAAGCCGCGGGTTAGCGACCAGATCTTTAGCTTGGTGGATGTCTATGCCACGGTGGCCCAGCTGACTGGCCAAGAACTCAAAGCAGGCTCCGCTCCAGATAGTCTCGATTTATCCTCTGTGCTGTTGGGTAAGACGAAGAAAAACGTTCGGGACAACACCGTGTTGCACGGCATTGGTGGACTTGCTCTGCGGCAAGGTGACTGGAAATACATCCCTGCTACCGAGAAGATGAAAGCGGGAGGCATGGGCAGTGGCGCCAACGCAGCCGACCCGCGTTTTGCGGCGGCGACCGTACCTGAGGCGCTGCTGTTCAACCTTGCCCAAGATCCGAACGAAACGAACAACCTGACGGCGAAGTATCCCGACAAAGCCGCTGAGTTGGCGAAAGAACTAAAGGCCATCGTCGACCAAGGGGAGGGGACGAAAAAGACCAAGGTCAAACCGTAGGTTGTGCCACACAAGAACTATGAAACTCCTAACCTTCAAGACCATTGGTTGCTCCATACATGGCCAAGATTATCAGTCTAAAGTAGTGCGCTTTATTGATATGAACATTTTTCATATCTGTTACAACTAAGACCAGAAACTGAAAAACCCCTAAAGGAACAATAACCTATGGAACCCATCAAACTCCTGACGATTGATTATACAATTCTCATCGCATACGTAGTTTTTGTAATCGGAATCGGATGGGCGCTTTCGCGATACATGAAGACCTCGGCGGATTTCCTTACTTCCGCCCGGTCGATTCCGACCTGGGTGACTGGGCTAGCCTTTATTTCTGCCAACCTCGGTGCGCTGGAGCTTGTCGGCATGGCAGCCAGCGGAGCGAAATACGGCATCAGCACGGCGCACTTTTATTGGCTGGGCGCGATTCCTGCCATGATCTTTCTCGCGGTGTTCATGATGCCGTTCTACTACGGCTCCAAGGCGAGATCCGTGCCGGAATACCTAAAAATGCGGTTCGATGAACGGGTCCGCGCGCTGAACTCCGTCGCCTTTGCGGTCATGACCATTTTTGCGTCCGGCATCTCGATGAACGCGTTGGCCAAGCTTCTCAACCAGCTGTTGGGTTGGAACTATGACCTCGCGCTCTGGATCTGCTCGGGCGTCGTGCTGATGTATGTTCTGAAGGGCGGACTGACCTCGGCGATCTACACCGAGGTCCTTCAGTTCTTTATGATCGTCCTTGGCTTTGCTCCGGTGGTTTATCTTGGACTCAAAGATGTCGGTGGCTGGGGTGCGATGAGCCAGTCGCTGCAGGGCGTGGCTGTCGAAACGGCGGCGTCGAAAGGCACGGAATACGCTGCCAATGCGTGGACGAGTGCCTGGCAACCACTCCTCGCCGGGCCAGCACACAATCCGATGGGAGTGGACCTATTTGCCATGGTCTTCGGCCTCGGCTTCGTCTTGAGCTTCGGCTACTGGTGCACAAACTTCTTAGTCGTTCAGCGGGCGATGGCTGCCAAAAATATGGCTGCGGCACGCAACACTCCGCTTATTGCCGCGGTGCCGAAACTTTTATTTCCTTTCCTCGTCATCGTTCCCGGCATGATCGCTGTGGCGCTGACCGCGATGCCATCCAAGGATTACCGCATCCCGCCGCCGGTCATCTCTCAGGAAAATTATACCAAGGCAATCGGGGCGGTGCGAAACACGAGCCCGTCTCTTCCGGAAGCGGGTGTCGCGGCCGTCGAGTCCGCTTTGGGTGAAAAGGTTGACTCGAAAAAACTGAGCACCCTGATTGCTGACAACGCGAAAGGGGGACTGACGGATACACAGATCAAGACTGGCATCTACAACAGCATCGCCGCTTACGACTACGACGGCGTCATTCTGTCTCTCGTGAAGAAATACTGCCCGCCCGGCCTACTTGGCCTAGCGCTCACCGCCTTGTTGGCATCTTTCATGTCCGGCATGGCGGGCAATGTGACGGCGTTCAACACGGTCTTCACCTACGATCTTTACCAAGCTTACTTTGTGAAAAATCAGACTGATAAACACTACTTTTGGGCCGGTAAGGTGGTGACCGTCGCGGGCATCGTTCTAAGCATTGCGGCGGCATACTTTGCGTCCATGTATAATAACGCGATGGACATTATCCAGCTCGTGTTTGGTTTCGTGAACGCCCCGCTCTTCGCAACGTTCCTCTTGGGTATGTTCTGGAAACGAACCACGGGCACGGGGGCATTCCAGGGCCTGTTTCTCGGTATCTGTGGTTCGGCCCTGTTCCATGCCTTGACCATCACGACGGGCAACTTGCCTGGGGTCAAGGGCGGTTACCTCGGCGTCCTGCATGTCTTCCCAAGTGAGATGGCGCAAAACTTCTGGCTCGCTTCATTCGCCTTTATCGTTTGCTTTGCGTTGACCGTAGCGATCTCATTAGCCACCAAATCGCAGAAAACGGACGAGGACCTGAAAGGCCTGGTCTATTCTCTCACGCCGAAAATCAAGCCTGGCGACGTGCCATTCTACCTGCAGCCAGGTGTCGTCGGCTTGGTCTTGCTGATCGCTTGTTTGATTATGAATTTGATCTTCTGGTAAACCAAATAACCCAACCTAAAGGAAAATAATACTATGGGACTCGATATCCGCTGGCCGATTGGCCTCATGTTCACCTTGATTGGAGCACTACTGACTGGCTACGGCGTGTTCAAAGCCGCCGATTCCGTCTCACTGGGCCTTAACATCAATATGATCTGGGGCATCGTGCTCCTCGTGTTTGGCTCCTTGATGTTGTTCGGAGCGATTCGCGGCAAGAACGACAAACCATAATCATTCGGCGGCTGCCGGTGTGACAACCACCACTGGTCGTTTGGCCGAATCCCTCGCAAATGGAAGCAACCGTCACCAAGAAACTGTTTGGGAAAACCCCCGGCGGAAAACTCGTCGACCTATTCACGCTGACCAACTCGCAGGGTCTCTGCGCCAAAATCACTAACTACGGTACGATCATCACCGAACTGCGTGTTCCTGACCGGCAGGGCCGCCTCGGCAACATTGTTCTGGGGTTCGATAATCTCCGGCAATACCTTGGCGGTAATCCCAGCTATTTGGGCTGCACGGTCGGTCGTGTGGCGAATCGCACCGCCAAAGGTCGTTTCCAACTTGACGGAAAAAAGTACAAATTGGCTGTCAACAACGGCCCGCATCATCTTCACGGTGGTGCCAGGGGCTTCGACAAGGTTTTGTGGGCGGCCGAGATTGTTAAGGGTAAGGAAGCCGCGGTGGCCTTTAACTACCTAAGTCGGGATGGGGAGGAGGGGTACCCCGGGAATCTTGACGTTACCGTGTTGATGACCCTTACAAGTGGCGACGAGCTTCGGATTGATTATACCGCCACTAGTGACCGCGCCACTCCAGTCAATCTGACCAACCATAGTTATTTCAACCTTGCCGGCGGCGGTAATGTACTTGGTCACCAACTGAAGCTTGCCGCGAAAGCTTACATCCCAGTGGACGCTACCTCGATTCCCACTGGCAGGCAGATGTCAGTGGCTGGTACTCCGTTCGACTTTACCAAGAGAAAAACAATCGGCCGAGACTGGGCTCGGCTGACCGGAAAGCCCATTGGCTATGATCACAATTTCGTCCTCAATGGACGCGGGCAACGACTCGCGGCTTGTGCCACGGTCTACGAGAGGATTTTTGGACGGGTCATGGAGGTAAGGACCACTGAGCCTGGCGTGCAGGTCTATTCAGGCAATTGGCTAGATGGAACGCAGTGCGGCCACGGCGGTATCTACTACACTCAGCACAGCGGTCTCTGTCTGGAAACCCAGCATTTTCCTGACTCCCTCCATCACCCAAGGTTTCCCTCCATCATTATTCGTCCCGGACAAACCTACACCCAAACCACAACCTACAAATTCACCACCCGCTGAAAAAACCATATGAAAAAACTCCAAGACCTCGCATTCTTTGTTGCAGCTGAATTTCAAAAATGCTACGGCCGTCCGCCTCGCTGGATCGCGGCTGCTCCGGGCCGGGTGAACGTCATTGGCGAGCACACCGATTACAACGACGGCTTTGTCCTACCGATGGCTATCGAGTTTTATAGCGTGATGGCGGCAGATCGGCCGGTCGATGGTCGGGAGGTCATCACACTGCGCAGCACTTTAGAGCCCGAGGTGGCGACGATTGATCTTTCCCAGCCTGTCGTACCAGGTGTGCCGAAATGGGGAAATTACCCACGTGGCGTTGTCGCCGGCTTTCTGGCGCGCGGCATCCAACCAGGGGGCCTCGAAGTGCTCCTGCATTCCACCGTGCCGCTGGGCAGCGGCTTGAGTAGCAGCGCCGCGCTCGAGGTCTGCACCGCGACCCTACTCGAAGCGGTCACTGGCACGACTCTTGATCCCGTCGAAAAAGCGTTGCTCTGCCAAAAGGCGGAGCACGATTTTGCGGGTGTGCCCTGTGGCGTCATGGATCAGTTTATTTCCGCACTGGGACGTGAAGGACATCTTCTCTTGCTGGACTGCCGCACGCGGAAAACCGAGATCGTGCCTTTGCAGGACCCGTCCGTCGCACTGCTCATTATCAATACCAACGTGAAGCACGAGCTGAGCGGCGGCGAATACGCCGAGCGCCGGGCACAGTGCGAGGAAGCCGCAAGGAACCTCGGCGTAAAATCGCTCCGCGATGTGACCGTCGAGCAACTCGAAAAGGGAAAAAGTAAGATGATGGATTTGGTCTACCGGCGAGCACGGCACGTCATAGGGGAAATTAGTCGCACGGTCCGCGCGGCTGGAAGTGTGCGGCAATCCGATTGGCCCGCGGTCGGACAACTGATGTATGCAAGTCATGTGGCCCTGCGGGATGACTACGAGGTCAGCTGCCCGGAGCTCGATGCGGTCGTGAAGATTGCCGAGGCCATCGGCGAGCAGGGGGGCGTCTATGGCTGCCGCATGACCGGCGGAGGCTTCGGTGGTTGCTGCGTGGCGCTGGTCAAAGCCAGTTCCGTAGATAGCATCACAAAAAAAATTGCTGCTGACTACAAAGCCAGAATCGGCATCGCCGCCACGATCTTTGCCTCGCGCCCCGCGGCTGGAGCAACGGTTCTCAAGGGTTGAGTTCTATTAACTGCGTTCAATTTGAGCGCCTAGCGACTTGAGGCGCTCCTCGATTCGGCTAAAGCCACGATCGATCTGGGTGACATTACGAATTTCTGATTCACCTTGAGCGCAAAGGGCCGCGATGAGAAGCGCCATTCCTGCACGAATGTCTGGGCTGGCGAGTTTGGCTGCACGTAGTTTGTCGGAGCCGAGCACGACGGCACGATGAGGATCGCAAAGAATGATTCGTGCCCCCATTTCGAGCAGACCATCGACAAAAAAGAGGCGGGATTCGAACAGTTTTTCGTGAATCAAGACCGTGCCTTTGCACTGAGTGGCGGTGACGAGAGCGACGGAGGTCATGTCGGCAGGGAAACCGGGCCAAGGGGCATCGGCAATGTGGGGGACAGCTCCGCCAAACTCTTTTTCGACTTCGAGCGTTTGATTCTTGGCGACGAGAATATCTTGTCCCTTGATTTCCGTTTGAATACCCAAACGAGAAAAGGTTTGCAGAATCATTCTCATGTGTTGTGGGGCGGCATTTTTTACTTTTAAAGAGCCACCTGTGACTGCGGCCAAAGCGATTAAGGAGCCCGCCTCAAGGTAGTCGGGTCCAATTCGGTGGGTGGCACCCTTGAGAGATTTCACCCCTTCGATCGTAAGAGTATTGGTACCGATTCCAGTGATTTGAGCGCCCATTGCATTCAGTAGATAAGCCAGGGCTTGGACATGGGGTTCGCTGGCCGCATTGTGGATGACGGTCGTTCCTTCTGCCAGGGATGCAGCGCAGAGGCCGTTTTCGGTAGCGGTGACGGAGGCTTCATCTAACAGAATATCGGCTCCGCGAAGCTTTTTTGTCTGAATTTGCAGGCCATTTTTTGTGTCGCTGATCTTGGCGCCAAGGGCAGTGAAGATTTGAAGATGAGTATCAAGGCGCCGCCGTCCGATTCGATCGCCACCAGGTCGGGGCAGGGTGACTTCGCCTGTCCGGGCGAGGAGGGGGCCAGCCAAAGTGACTGAGCCACGCAGGCGGGAGCCTAGTTCTGGATGAATTATGGATTTGGGATTGGCCTTTGCCTGAAGAGTTAGCGTGCGCCGAGTGGAGCAGGCATCGGATTCGGAGGTAGAAAGTCCGAGATCGTTAAGGATTTTTTCCATCAGTCGAACATCTTCGATCTGTGGAATGTTCTGTAAGATGACGGGTTGATCGGTCATGCAGGTGGCGGCCATCAGGGGCATGGCTTCGTTCTTGTTTCCTTGGGGCTCAATTTCCCCAGAGATGGGTTTGCCGCCCTTCACGACGAACATCGCTCCGTTGGAACTGGACATAGGTTGAAACTGCCTAGGGCGGGTGCTTAGGGCAATCCTTCGAAAAAGTTCTTTTTGGGATTCAGTCTTGGGATTTCTCGGTTATGATTATGTACTCATGAAGGTTCCGATGCTTGATCTAGTGGCGGAGCATGCTCCTTATCGGGCGGAGCTTCAGTCGGCTTTTGATCGAGTCCTCGATAGTGGTCGGTTCGTTCTCGGGCCTGAGGTGGAGGCTTTTGAAAGGGAGATTGGTGCTTGGATTGGGACTCCGCACGCGATTGGGGTTTCGAATGGTTCGGATGCCCTCCTGTTGGCCCTGCAGGCGGTTGGGGTAGGTCTAGGGGATGAGGTTATCTGTCCCACTTATACATTTTTTGCAACAGCAGGAGCTGTAGCCCGTCTGGGTGGGGTGCCTGTCTTTGTGGATAGTGCGGAGTGCTGTTACAACCTGAGGGCGGATCAGGTAGTGGCCAAGATCGGGCCGAAAACAAAGGCCATTATTGTCGTTCATCTTTTTGGTCAGTGCGCCGATATGGATCCGATCCTGACGGCAGCAAAAAAACAGGGTATTCCCGTGATTGAGGATGCGGCGCAGGCGTTGGGGGCAAAGGATAAGGGGCGGCAGGCGGGCACCATGGGCACCTTGGGAACATTCTCCTTTTTTCCGACGAAGAATCTGGGGGCGCTGGGAGAGGGTGGGCTAATTACGACAAAGGACGCCTCTTTAGCTGACAAGATACGCAAGTTGCGTGTGCACGGAGCTAAGGAAAAGTATTTTCACGAGATGATTGGCGGAAACTTTAGGTTACACGAGCTACAAGCGGCTTTCTTGCGGGTGAAACTTAAGCATTTGGATTCAGCGCTGAAGAAGAGGCGAGAAAGCGTACGAAAGTTAATGATTTCACTGCAAGACAAGTGGAGCGCAATCATGCCGCTTGATTCTTGTATCTGCCAGGGACAGGGGTCGTCTGCTGAGCGGAAACCAGGTACGATTTTCCTGCCTTTTTCCTGTCATTCAGGGCAAGGGGAACACACTTGGAACCAGTTTGTGATTCGGGTGACGGGGAAGGGTAAGCGGGATGTCCTTCGTGGGAAACTGGCTGCTGAAGGAATCCAAACGGAAGTATATTATCCCCGTGCCATGCATGAACAGGAGTGTTTTTCATCCCAGAGAAAGAATTTCCCCATCGCTGGCAATCTTGTGCAGGAAACTCTGGCCTTACCCCTTTCCTTAGCCCCCTAAGTCATTCCTTAGCAAAGGGTTTCTTGCATGTGTCATTTGGAGAGTTAAAGTTAAAGCATGAAGTGCGTGGTTCTTGCTGGAGGCTTAGGAAGCCGGATAGCAGAGGAGTCCCAGTCTCGTCCTAAGCCTATGGTCGAAATCGGTGGGCGGCCTATTTTATGGCATATCATGAAAATATATTCCAAACACGGTATTCGGGATTTCATTATTTGCACTGGTTTTAAGGGGTATGTAATCAAGGAGTATTTTGCGAACTACTTTCTTCATATGTCGGACGTGACTTTCGACATGGAGAAAAACGCCATGGAAGTTCATGAGAAGCACGCCGAACCATGGCGCGTGACACTTGTTGATACTGGCGAGGGTACCATGACGGGTGGACGTCTAAAGCGAGTCGCCAACTATATCGGCAATCAGACCTTTTGCATGACCTACGGGGACGGGGTGGGGGATGTGGATATCACGGCGGCGATCGCCGCCCACAAAAAAGCTGCGAAAAAAGCGACCGTCACTGCTGTTCAGCCTCCAGGACGGTTTGGGGCTCTGCAGGTGGAGGGCGATTCCGTAGCCGGATTTATTGAGAAACCAGAGGGGGATGGTGGATGGATCAACGGCGGTTTTTTCGTTCTGGAACCTTCCGTTCTCCAAACAATCAAGGGGGATGCGACGACGTGGGAGTTGGAACCTTTGAAGGGCCTTTCTGCGAAAGGCGAACTGCACGCCTATCGTCATTTAGGCTTCTGGCAACCCATGGATACGATGAGAGATCGGCAATACCTTGAGGAGCTCTGGGCTGAAGGTAAGGCCCCTTGGAAAAACTGGTGATCTGGCAAAGCGCTTTCCGGGGTAAGCGCGTCTGGCTCAGTGGGCATACCGGTTTCAAAGGAGGCTGGCTGGCGGTCCTGTTGACCGAGATGGGTGCTAGAGTCACTGGATTCTCCTTGGCTCCCCAAACCCCTTTCTTTTCGGAGCTGAAGCTTAAGAATTGGCTAAGGCACGAACTCGGCGATCTCCGCGATGCCGGAAAAGTCCGAAAATCCATCCTTCGATGCCGTCCTGATTTTGTTTTCCACCTTGCGGCTCAGCCTTTGGTTCGGGATTCCTATCTTCGTCCTCTGGAAACCTACGAAGTTAATACCTTGGGAACCGCCCACGTGCTGGAGGCGCTCCGAGATCTGCGACATCCGTGCGCGGCAGTTTTCGTGACTACTGACAAGGTTTACCGTAACGAGGAGAGGCGGCATGCCTTTCGGGAAAAGGATCCGCTGGGAGGACAGGATCCCTATAGCGCCAGTAAAGCTGCCGCCGAAATTCTCATCAGCTCATATCGGGACTCCTTTTTTCAAGGTCAACCAGTTCGGATTGCGTCAGCCCGATCCGGCAACGTGATCGGAGGAGGGGATTACTCCAACGACCGAATTGTTCCAGATGCTTTTCGGGCATTGAGAAAGGGGCAACCTATTCCGGTTCGTAACCCAAGTTCAATTCGCCCTTGGCAACATGTGCTCGATCCCACGGCGGGCTATCTTGCGTTGGCGGTTCATCTCTCCAAGGACCGAAAGAAGGCTCGGGCTTATAATTTTGGGCCATCTCCAAAGGACCAGAAGACGGTTTCTGCGCTTGTCCGTCAGATTCTGAAAAACTGGCCGGGACGTTGGCGCCGCATCCGGGAAAAAATCCCACCCCACGAGGCGGGTCGGCTGCAGCTCAATAACCTGCATGCCTTGCGGGATCTTCGATGGAGACCTCGGTTGAGCTTTGCCCAATCCGTCGCCATGACTATGGATTGGTATCGGGCATCCACCCAGCCCAACTTTGTCGCCTATCAGGCTTGCAGACAGCAGATTGAAGAATATTTTAACCTGGATCCAAGATGAGCCAAGGTACCGACCCGAAAAAAATCAGGCAGGAAATACTTCGCCTCACACGCGACTATTCAAGAATTATCCACGCCGCCCAGCGGCCGGGTGATGATGCCGCCCGCTCCCCGTTTGTGTCGGGCGAGACAATGATGCCCTACGCTGGTCGCATTTTCACGGAGGATGAGGTTGAGGCGGCTGTCTCATCGATATTAGATTTTTGGCTGACCTTGGGGCCGGAGGGTGAATCATTCGAGCAAGAGCTGGCGTCTTTCCTGGGTGTAAAAAATTCTATTTTGGTCAACTCCGGCTCCTCCGCCAACCTGCTTGCATTGACGGCCTTGACGAGTCACAAGATTCCGGAAAAACGCAGATTACGACTTGGAGACGAGGTGATTACCTGTGCGGCCGGCTTTCCCACTACGGTGGCGCCGATCCTTCAAAATGGGCTGGTTCCCGTGTTCATCGACAATGATCCTGTCACCGGCAATGCCAGGATCGATCAGTTGGAGCAGGCTTACTCACCAGAAAAAACTAAAGCGGTGATGATGGCTCATACACTTGGAAACCCATTTGATCTTGGGGCGGTTCTATCCTTTTGTCGGAAGCATGATCTCTGGCTGATTGAAGATAATTGCGATTCCCTAGGAAGCACCTACTCCATGCCAGTGGCAAAAGCCAAGGAGCTCGGGTTTGCGGAAAACTCACCCGGAATTCCTTCAGATGGAATCCACATCACTCGCTATACCGGGACTTGGGGGGATTTATCCACCCAGTCTTTCTACCCGCCCCACCACATGACAATGGGGGAGGGAGGGGCGGTGAACATCGTATTGCATCCGCCATTGAAAAAGCTGGTCGAAAGCTTCCGAGATTGGGGGCGGGACTGCTGGTGTGCTTCGGGCAAGGATAATACCTGTGGGAAACGGTTTGACTGGAAGCTGGGTGAGCTTCCTGAGGGGTATGACCATAAATACATTTACAGTCATCTGGGTTATAATCTGAAACCCCTGGATCTTCAGGCTGCCATTGGGCGTGTTCAGTTAAAAAAATTACCCGATTTTATTCAGGCACGGAAAAACAATTGGGAATTCTTAAGGCGAGGACTTGATGAACTCGGGGATATATTTGATTTCTCTTTGCCGACTCACGCAACAAAGTGGACCTCCGGCGGGGGCTTTTCTTGGGATGATAAAGGAAGCGTGTCCGAATGCTCTTGGTTTGGTTTCATGATCCGAGTTCGGCCGAATGCCCGATTTAAGGTTCGAGACCTGGCCAAGTATCTGGATCAGAAAAAAATAGGCAATCGGATGTTGTTTGGAGGGAATTTGACGCGGCAACCTGTTTTTGTTCAGTTGAAGAAAGAGCGCCCCGATTCATTTCGGCAGGCAGGGGAGACAAAGGGAGCAGACGAGATTATGAATCAGGCTCTATTTCTTGGCACCTACCCAGGCCTAAGCAAGCAGATGCTGGAATACGAGATAAGCACGATTAGGGATTTTGTGCGCCAGCGGTAACTGTTATGGCTCATCCGCTTCCCAAGGAGGATCTGGAACACGTTTTGTCCCACACAAGGTCTCTGTGGGAGCACTTACGTGGCGGAAGAATATTCGTTACAGGCGCTACGGGTTTCTTTGGGATTTGGTTGTTGGAAAGCTTTGCTTTTGCAAATAAAAGTTTGGCTCTTGGGGCCAGGTTGGTGGGGTTGTCTCGCGATCCGAACGCATTCTATGCAAAAGTTCCCCATCTGGCCCAAGACAGCTCGATCGCTTTACATCGCGGTGATGTCCGTGATTTTGATTTCCCCCATGGTTCCTTCACCCACGTCATTCATGCGGGTACAACTTCCTCGGCTCCAGTTCCACCATCCGAAATGTTGGATACGATCATTCGCGGGACAAAGCGCACGCTTGAGTTTGCTGTGGCAGCAGGGGCCAAGCGTTTTCTCTTTGTGAGTTCTGGTGCAGTTTACGGGAAGCAACCTCCTGAACTGACCCACATTCCCGAGACGTACGGTGGTTCACCGGATTTGATGGACCCGAACTCGGCCTATGGGGAAGGGAAGCGAGTGGGGGAACTTCTTTGTGCGATTGCGCATAAAGAACATGGCCTTGAAGCAATCATTGCTCGCTGTTTTGCTTTTGTGGGCCCCCATTTGCCACTCGATGCCCACTTTGCCGTCGGTAACTTTATCCGAGACGCAATAAAAGGTGAACCAATCAAGGTTAAGGACGGCACCCCATACCGCTCGTATCTTTATGCTGCTGATCTGGCCGTCTGGTTGTGGACGATTCTCTTTAAGGGAGTGGCCTGTCATCCCTACAATGTTGGTTCCGAACAGGAGATCACTATCGAGAGTCTTGCTAAAAGTATTGCATCAGCAGAGGGTGGTTCTGTTGCGGGACAGCCTTTATCTTTAAGTCACAGTTCCCATGCTTACCGCTATGTCCCATCGGTTAGATTCACCCATTCATCATTAGGTTTGAATGTGTCGATACCTCTTGTCGGTGCTATACAGAGAACTATCGCATGGTGCAAAGAGCAAGCCCCCGCATGATACGCGTCGCTGATTATATTGTCGGGAGACTAGCCGACCACGGAGTCCACCATGTTTTTATGGTGACTGGCGGTGCTTCGATGCATCTCAATGATGCTTTCGGAAGGGAATCCAAGATCAAGAAGGTATTTTGTCATCATGAACAGGCCTGCGCGATGGCTGCGGAGTCATATTTCAGGGTTTCCAACCGAATCGCTGTAGTCAATGTGACGGCCGGCCCAGGGTCCACCAATGCGATTACTGGAGTCTACGGAGCCTATGTCGATTCGATGGCGATGATTGTGCTCACCGGACAGTCGAAGAGGGAGACCCTTGTTTCGTCGACCAAGCTGCCATTACGTCAACTTGGTGATCAGGAGGTCAACATTGTGGAGATGGTGAAGGAAATCACCAAATACGCCGTGCGAATCGATGATCCATCGACCATACGCTATCACTTGGAAAGGGCGCTCCATCTAGCTCTGCAGGGGCGACCTGGGCCCGTCTGGTTGGATATTCCTATTGATGTACAGGGAGCAAAAATGGATCCCTCCAAATTAAAAGGATATGATCCTAAGGAAGACGAGATTCGCTACCAGACCGATCATCTTGAGGAAATAGTTGCAGTTGTTGCAAAAAGATTGGCTTCCTCGAAACGCCCCGTCATCTATGCCGGAACTGGCGTACGCCTTTCTGGCCAGTACGATCTTTTTCTCAAATTGGCCACACTGCTTGGTGTTCCTGTTGTGGGAGCTTGGGGCTCCAATGATTTATTGCCGAACGATCATCCGTCCTATTCGGGTCGTCCGGGATCACTAGGAGACAGGGCAGGAAATTTCGCGGTTCAAAACAGTGATTTATTGCTCATTCTGGGTTGCCGTCTGAATATCCGGCTTGTTTCCTACAACTGGGAAAACTTTGCTCCCAGAGCTTACAAGGTCATGGTTGATGTCGATGTAGCGGAGCTCAAAAAGCCGACACTAAGAATTGATCTCCCCATTCATGCCGACCTCAAAACCTTTCTTCCGCTTTTTGCAAGTGCCATTAAAGATGGGGCGGGCGATCACGCCAACTGGCTTGCTTGGTGCAAGAAACGTGTGAAGCGCTATCCCGTCGTTTTGCCTGAGTACTGGAAAAGTGGCAGTGGGGTCAATCCATACTGCTTCATGGACAGGTTGTCGCAGCATCTTGAGGACGGAGAGGTCATCGTCTGTGGAGACGGTACGGCGTGCGTGGCGGCATTTCAGGCAATGAATATTCGGACAGGGCAGAGATTGTTCACCAATTCAGGATGCGCCTCGATGGGATATGACCTACCCGCCGCCGTTGGCGTGGCCGAGGCCCTGCCGCACAAGAAAAGGATCATCTGCCTCGCGGGGGACGGCAGCATCATGATGAACCTGCAGGAACTGCAGACCATAGTGGGGCGCGGTTATCCGCTGAAGATCTTTGTCCTCAACAACTCGGGATATCACTCGATCCGCCAGACCCAGGGAAATTTCTTTCCTGATAACATTGTCGGTTGCGGAACGGACTCGGGTCTCTCTTTCCCGGATTTCGAAAAAGTCGCGGGAGCCTTTGGCATAGGATATCAGCGGTGCTGTAATCACGACGAACTGGATTCAGTGATCGAGCGAACCCTTGATTTACAGGGCCCCGTTATTTGTGAAATCATGCTGGACCTTGCGCAAGTCTTTGCACCCAAGCTCTCGTCCCGCAAGCTGGAGGATGGGCGCATGATCAGTGCCTCTCTGGAGGACATGTCTCCCTTCTTGGACAGGGAAGAGTTGCAAAGCAACATGGTAACCTCTTAAACCGAAAAGGAACTCTTTATGACCAATCACAAGACTGTTTTTCTTACAGGAGGATCTAGGGGTATCGGAGCCGCGATCCGTCAAGAAATGGTCACAGCTGGATATGCCGTGATTTCTCCATCTAGAGGGGAGTTGGATCTTGCTTCGAGAGATTCAGTCGAAGCGTATTTAAGGGGGCATGTTGACCTCGCTGTGGACGTTCTCATCAATAATGCCGGCATGAACGTGCCCGAGAAAATCAGCAAGATCAGTTGGGACACGTGGAGCAAGACGCTCCAGACAAACTTGGCTTCCGCAGTGCGGCTCATCCAGTTCCTAGCACCAGGAATGAGTTCTCGGGGGTATGGCCGTATTCTCAATACGAGTTCGATCCTTGGAATGGTCACCAAGGAAGGGCGTGCGGCTTACTCGATGACGAAAGCTGCATTAGATGCGCTCACCCGTAGTGCTGCATTGGAATTCGGGGCAGGCGGAGTGTTAGTCAACTCGTTAGCCCCCGGATACGTCGACACTGAGCTGACCAGAAAGAATAATTCTCCGGCGGCGTTGACTTCAATCATTCGGACCATTCCTTTGGGGCGGATGGCTGATCCGAAGGAGCTTGCGAGAGTGGCCAGCTTTTTGGTTTCCGATCAGAATACCTACCTCACCGGACAGACGATTGTGGTGGATGGAGGATTTACCTGTTCCTAGCACCTGGCAGATCCTCTTATGCTCACGATCAAAAGCCAATCTCACGATTACTCCGTCGAAACCTTTTCGAGCTTGGCAAAAGTTTTCGAGGGGTTGGCCGATACGCGCGGGCAGTTATACTTAGTGGATCGCGAGATTGAGCGAATCTATCAGAAAGAAATCGACCTAGCTGTTCCTGAAGCAAGCAGGCTCGTCATCGAGGCAACCGAGGAGCAGAAGTCCTACGAAAGGCTGAGCCCCATCTTCTTAGAGTTACTGTCAAAAGGGCTGAAAAGAGATGGTACTCTGATCGTAGTTGGCGGCGGGGTTGCTCAGGACATCGGGTGTTTCATCGCCACGGTCCTATTTCGTGGAGTACGTTGGGAATTCATTCCTACAACTCTTCTTGCTCAGTCTGATAGCTGTATCGGAAGCAAAAGTTCCATCAATATTGGCAATTACAAGAACCAGATCGGCACATTTTATCCGCCACATCGTGTGATGGTGTCTTCCGACGTTCTTAGTAGTCTGCCTTGGGATGAGATTCGTTCGGGCCTTGGCGAGGTGATAAAACTCCAGTTAATCACGGGACAGGCAGGGTTTGATGAGCTTATGGACGATCTCAAGAATCTGAATCCAAATGGGGGGTTAGAAATAATCCCCAAGTGGGTTGACCGTTCCATCGCCGTTAAAAAACCTTATATTGAGAGCGACGAATTTGACCGCGGGATCAGGAATATCCTAAACTATGGACATACCTTCGGTCATGCTTACGAATCGGCCACAAAATATGACATTCCACACGGAATTGCAGTTCTTTTGGGGATGCTCACAGCTGCATATTTGTCGGCCCGACTTGGGCTTATTGCTGAAAGCCACTTTCTTGATCTTAAACTACGGCTGACCCCTTGGTTTCATCCCTTTGAGACAACTCTTTTGAAAGTCCGAAAAGAAGATATTTTCAAGGCGATTCGGCACGACAAAAAGAATACCGGTGACTTCGTTAACTGTATCCTTACCTCAGGACCTGGAAGAATGGAGAAGATAAAAGTGGACTTTGATCGGGAGCTGGTGCCTGCGGTGGAAAAATTCATTGATAAGGAGTGCTCGGCGCAACCTAGTTGAGATCCCTTAATTACGCCCTTTCTTTTGCCACCCAACTAGAGGAAAATATTTTGTGGTTAAAAAATTGGCAATGAACCGAGACATCTTTGAAAATCTGTTTGTTCTCGAGGTAACGAATAACCATCAAGGTAGTCTGAAGCGTGGACTTCAGATTATCCGGGAGCATAGTCGCGTTGCTCGATTCAACAATGTGCGGACAGCCATCAAACTTCAGTTCCGCGACATCGACAGCTTTATTCATAAGGATTTTAGGGATCGTCTGGATATCCGCTATGTGAAGAGAGTTTTGGAGACCCGTCTTTCAAAAGCCGACTACGCCGAGATGATCAAGGCTATCGTTAAAAACGGTTGTATTCCTATGGCCACGCCATTCGACGAGAATTCGGTTGACTGGTGCATCGAGTTCGATCTACCCATTATGAAGATCGCGAGCGCAGATTCCAATGACTGGATGCTTCTCGAGAAGATCGCCTCGACCCGAAAGCCTTGCATCATCTCTTTTGGAGGAACGCCTCTTAAGGATATGGATGATGTAGTTACTTTTTTTGAAAACCGCAGCATCCCCTTAGCGATCAACCACTGCGTTGCTGCCTACCCGCACGAGGACAACGAAGCGGAACTGGATCAGATTGATTTTTTGAGGAAACGTTATCCGGGTCACACTATTGGGTATTCCTGCCATGAATACCGTGACTGGGTGATGTCGGTTGGGATTGCCTATGGAAAAGGTGCTCGTACTTTTGAACGCCACATCGATATTAACAGCGATGGGTTTGAAGTCGCCAAGTATTCGTCTCTCCCTGAGCAGATTGATTCCTGGTACCGAGCTTTTCAAAGGGCCGTCGAGTTCTGCGGAACCTCAAGTGAGTCAAGGAAACTCCCAATCCTCAAAGAGACTGCCTACCTCGATACATACATTCGTGGGGTCTATGCCAAGCGCGACCTCAAGCCCGGAGATCTGCTGACTGAAGGGGATATCTATATGGCCATACCGCTTCAGAAGGGGCAAATCTCATGCAGGGAACTTATGCTTGGCAAGTATGGTCATCGAATGATTGCAGATTGCAAAAAGGACTCTCCTCTCTCTATCGATCAAATTGATGCTCCATACTCGGAGGATTCAAAACTACGTGCCTTGATTCACAATAGGGGCATTTAGGACGACGTCCTTTTTAATTTCAGTGAAGAAGCTCAGTGTCGTTTCTGGTTGTTACAACGAGGCGGGGAATGTGGAGGAACTGATCGCCCGTGTCACTAAGCTCATGGAGACCCTGCCGCAGTACGACTACGAGCAGATCGTTATCGACAATGCATCGACCGATGGGACTCAGGAGATTCTGCGAAAGCTGGCTTCGAAAAACCCGCGATTAAAGGTTATCCTGAATTCGCGTAACTTCGGGCATGTTCGTTCCCCGTACCACGGGATGTTGCAGTCCTCCGGAGATGCTGTCATTTATCTGGCCTCCGACCTCCAAGAACCGCCGGAACTGATTCCAGATTTTATTAAGCAATGGGAGCAAGGAGCCAAAGCGGTTGTCGGAATCAAGAACTCAAGCTCCGAGTCTGCGATCTTTTTTGCTGTGCGGCGCCTTTATTACGGGTTGGTCGAAAAGCTCGCTGATACACGGACAATCCAAAACTTTACGGGCTTCGGGTTATATGACCGGACGATTATCGACTACTGCAAGAAGCTAGGGGACCCTTATCCCTATTTCCGCGGATTGATCGCTGAAATCGGTCTCTCTGTGGAAAAGATCGCCTATCATCAGCCGCTAAGGAAGCGGGGTTTCACCAAAAACAATTTCTATACACTTTACGATATGGCGATGCTGGGCATCACCAATTTCTCCAAAGTTCCGCTCCGCTTAGCTACGATGCTGGGTTTCCTAACTGCAGCTTTGAGTTTGCTTGTCGCATTGGGGTACCTGATCTACAAGCTGCTTTTCTGGCAAAACTTCGCAATCGGAACAGCCCCCATGGTAATCGGTCTATTTTTCTTCGCCTCGGTACAACTGTTCTTTATCGGGATCCTTGGCGAGTACATCGGCGCGATTCATACTCAGGTTTTAAAGCGCCCGCTGGTTGTAGAAAAAGAGCGCATTAATTTTTAAGTCCGTATAGGTTAGTGGCTTATGCGTGGCAGGGCTAAGCCGAGAACCCTAAAAACTTTTGTCCAGCTTCCCCAAGGGGAGCTGCTTTCTTGGTTGTGCGGTGGTGTGGCTTTTTTAATTTTGGCCGGTTTTGCTTGGATCCTCAAAGGCCCCTCTGCTGAGCAAATGGTGGGGGACCCAGGTGTCCTCAAAGATTATTTCCATGGATTTTGGGATGGATGGACGCCTCAGTATCTTCTGGGTAGAAGTGAGGCCCTCCTCAACGTCAGCTTTTTGTCGATTTGGTTACTGGGTTTTATCCAGTTACTGGCATCCCCGTTGGTAGGTGATTTAGGTGGGATCAAGATCGCAGCGCTCCTTTTTGCAGGCCTTTCCGGGGTGAGCATGTACTTTTTTCTTAGAACCCTTACCCCCAATAAAAAGACGGCCGCATTGGGAGGTTTTCTGTATGTGACGATGCCTTCCATTATCGTGCGCGCCGTCATGTACGAGCATGTGGGGGTTTCGCTGGCTTTTGTTTTTGTTCCGTTACTTTTAAGGGGGCTTTGGATTTTGACCCAAACATCTTCCCCGAGGGAAGTTGTCATCCTGGGCTTATCGGCCGCGGGTCTTTCCCTGAGTTACACAAAAATGGCGGTGACTATTCTGCCCATGCTTTTGCTCTGGGCAGGATTTTGTCTGATGCAGTCGAAAGTCCCTAGATTCCGCATTTTTCTTTCTTATCTAGGAGCTGGACTGGTTGCATCCCTGGCTGGGCTCTCCATTCTTTTACCAGCTTTTCACGAGTCTCGACTTGCAGCTCTGTTTGCTTTTGATCCTTTGGAAGGGTGGCAGAAGCATTACTCGTTCAAGACGGCTTTGTCTTGGGTGGATCTGTCAAAATTCTTTTTGGCTTCAGCCGGACCTGACTTTGAAGGAGATGCTCAGTATTTCTTTATCGGGGCTGTTCCTCTGATTGGGATATCACTGGGTTTGGGGCTTCCCCGATTAGCCAATTGGAGGGAAACAATGGAGGGCCGTTGGTTTTTGGCCTTATTGTCTTGCTGGGTTTTAACCATGTGGGTTGCCTCTGGTCCCCGCGGGATTTTTTGGGGTCACTTGTACCTATTGTCTTCCTGCCAAGGCATGAAGGACTACGGCTTACCGTTGATATGGTTCCTGCTTTTGTGGATGCTTTGGATTGTTTGGATGGTTATGCGGGGAATTTCAAGGGGAGGGCGCGTCGTGCCCGTCCTTGGCTTGCTGTTCTTCGCTTTTTTCCCGATTTTTCTTTTCTTGGCGAAGCTTCCGTTCTTGGGCGATGTCCGAGCTCCTGAATCCTTTTGGAGCACGGCTGGGTATGCCTGCCTTGTAGCTGCAACCGCCTTGGTAGCGGTGCCTTTACTGACCCGGCCACAATCAGAGGGGAAGCAGTGGCAACCTTTACTGTTTTCAGTGGTCTTGGTCGTCTACTTAGCTCACTTACTTCCAGTCTATCAGGCCTTCGGCAAGGGTGGGCTTGAGCCAAATGTGCTACAGGACTTTGAACGCGCCGCAGAATTCCTTAAAAGTGCTCCCCGTCAGGGTAGAGTCCATGCCATAAGTAGCCGCTATTTCTATCTGACCATCCCAGAGAAAACGATGAGGGGATTGTCCACGGAAGCTCTTCTCAGGCATTTTCAGCTCAAGTGGGTACGCCATTTTGAGGTGGCATCTCAGGGATCGATGGACCTATTCCAAAAATATCTCAACTTAGCCGGTGTGGCATATTTGCTCATCGACAAATCCGATCCATCCATCTCGCCCCAAATGATTGAAGTTTACCGCCAAGTCTTCCCACTCGTCTTTGAGAGTAATAACATCACTATACTTGAAAATCGGGTTAGTCTATTTCCAGCATTTTTGGCCCATGACTATGTGAGTTACCCCTCCCAAAGCTATTTATCTTCGCCAGCTATGTTACAGCTTTCAGGCCTCAATTTTCTGGGTGTGGAGAATCCCCAGAAAGAAACTAATTCCCTTGGATTAGCTGGTATTTCGAGTGGTGGGGAAGAAGTTCAATTAACCCCTGAATATCGGGACCGAACGGGTCGTACCTTTTTGCCGATTCCACTTACACTTCCACGGGCGGGTGATTTTGGTCACATAAAACTTATGCTTCCTGCCGGCCATGATGGGGGGTGGTTGGCTATGACGGAAGCATGGCATCCGGATTGGAGAGCTTTTATTGACGGAGTAGAGAAACCAACCACTCGCGTTGCAGGCGCTTTATTGGGGGTAAGGGTGGAAACTGCAGACAAGAACATCGAACTGCGTTTCAAGCAACCCCTTTGGTATTTAGTTATGACCTTTATCGGATGCCTTTCTTGGATCATCGGAATCATTATGCTTTTGGTGGCTTTATCGAAACGGTGCCCGGAGGGTTTTCGCGAATGGTGGGCAGGTGATAAAATTGCATTCCAAGATCCAGAACAAGTGGCCAAGAGGAATTTTATTTCACGAGAATCACCCAAGCATTTGTCTGCTCAAGGCATACAGAAACCCCTAGTAATTCTCCCGACTTACAATGAGGTCGAGATGATTCAGGCTGTATTGGACGAGATTTTAGTAAAGGCCCCCAAGGTCGATATTTTGGTAGTGGATGACGGCTCGCCGGATGGGACAGCAAGCAAGGTAAAGGGTCATCCTGCTTTTATGAAACGGCTCCATATCATGGAACGTCCCGGTAAAGCTGGGCTCGGATCTGCCTACCGCCTGGCTTTTAAGTGGGCGATAGAAAAGGGGTATGATGCTGTTGTTGAAATGGACGCAGACCTGTCCCATGATCCTGCGGATGTGCCTCGACTTTTAGAGGCTTTAAGTGAAGGGGCGGATATGGCAGTCGGGTCACGCTATCTAAATGGAATCCGGATTCTTAATTGGCCGCAAAGCCGTCTCTGGATCAGTACCTTTGGAGGATGGTATGCGAGGAGCTTGACCGGTTTACCTATGACCGATCCAACGAGTGGATTTAAAGCAATCCACCGTCGTGTTCTGGCAGGATTAGACTGGAATAACTTTACTTCTCAAGGATACGGTTTCCAAGTGGAGCTTCATTTCTTTGCATGGCAGGCAGGATTCAAGATTTTGGAAGTACCCATCATTTTTACAGAGAGAAGGGAAGGTAGCTCGAAAATGTCTGCCCCTATAGCGCTTGAAGCGGCAAAAAGGGTGCTTCAATTAGCGGTAAGGAGGATATTTCCTTGAACCAAGATGCCTTGCCGGAAAAAATGCGTTGGGATTGGCCGTTTGAACGATCGGATTGGATTGCAGCAGGTGTGAGCTGGCTGATTGCACAGTGCATCTATTTATTTACGGCTCAGCCCAATGTCGGTCTTCTAGATTCGGGTGAGTTTTTAACTGCGGCTGTTCATGTGGGGGTTCCTCATCCAACAGGGTATCCTCTTTGGACAATCGGGGCGCATATTTTCAAACTTTTTCCGTTTGGGAATGGGGCATGGGAAATAAATCTTTTTTCGGGTTTTTGCTCGGCTGTAGCTGTTGGAATTGTCGGGCTTATCCTTTGTAATTCTTTGCGCTGGG
>Ga0209401_1000451_pt1 | contig 27902 bp, 32 predicted proteins | sample M_140807_MF_Meta_FD_187318 | JGI IMG/M metagenome (GOLD analysis project Ga0209401, IMG submission 187318) | Freshwater microbial communities from Lake Montjoie, Canada to study carbon cycling - M_140807_MF_MetaG (SPAdes) (version 2) | ecosystem: Environmental > Aquatic > Freshwater > Lake... | reverse complement strand
ATAGTAAATGATTCCCAGTCGCTATCGTGGTTAGCACTGTAATATAGTTTTAATATTTTTTTAATTACTTCGCAGTTGGGTAATTCGGTATTGCCACTAATATTGAATATTTCATTTTTACAATTGGAATCAATAATGGTCAATACCGCTGCGGCTGTATCTCCGGCGTGCAACCAAGTACGTATAGGATTACCGCGATTGTGCAAATCAATTGGTTTGCCCAGTTCAAGATATTTGATACTTTTAGGTATGAGTTTTTCTACATATTGTCCAATTCCGTAATTGTTGGTTGGACGAATTATGACATACTTGATACCATAGGTTCTAGCCCAGGCCAGGACCAGCATGTCGGCTGCGGCCTTTGAGGCTGAATATGGATTACTGGGTTTGAGCAAATCCGTTTCGGTGTGAGATCCAGTTTCAATGTCTCCGTAAACTTCATCAGTGCTAAAATGTAGAAATACTGGAGCCTTGTACAAGGGTTGTTGTTTGATCAACTCTAGCAAATGATGTACACCATTGATGTTACTACGAATAAACACATCGGAACTCATGATTGAATTATCCACGTGTGTTTCTGCGGCGGTATTGATTACATAGTCGCAATCAATCAACCGATCAATGTCGTTGATGTCGGATTTGATAAATTTGAAATTGGGATTTTTATTAAATTCTTTTAAAAAATTCCAATTACTGGCGTATGTGCCTTTGTCTATGCCAAGCACATACCATCCACGTTCCAAACATTGTCGTGTAACATGTACTCCTATAAATCCCAGACAACCAGTCACATATACAATTTTTTTCACAGTCGACGGGCTTTAACTAATAGGTGCCAGCCTAGGTATTCCTTGACCGCTTCACGCATGGCTTCGGGCATGGCTTCAAACCAAGGTTCCAATTCGTAACGACCCTGCTTGTAAGCATCCACATTGTACATAAAACAATGGTCTTGACGTAGTCTTTCAAGATGAAATTTTGATCCCAACAATTCTACAATGTCGTTGCGGGTATAACTCTTGGCGTAAGGGCAACCGGCTTGGGCTTCGTATTGATCTAGTCCGCGATTGATCATGGCCTGTTTCCATGAATTTTTTGCATACACCATGAAACGGAATTCACCTCCGGGTTTGAGAATGTTGTATGCGTTGTCAATAATGCGGTCTATGGCTGGAAAGTGATGAATCACACCGTAACTGTAGACCAAGTCCATCTTGGGTAGATTTTCATAAGTGTTGATATCACTGGCATCGCCACAGATAAATGTACCTTGAAGCTCCTCAACATCAAATCTTTGTTGGGCCAGTTTGACACTTTCCTTTGAATAGTCTATTCCGTAGTAATCGGCCCCGTTGCGGGCAAATTCAGCTGCATCGGATCCAATGCCAGGACCAATTTCTAATACTTGCTTGCCTTGCCAAAGATAAAACCCAGCGAATTCTGGAATGTGTGGTTCAACACGATAGCGGCGAGCAGAAACATCTTGAAAAAACTCCAAACTTCCGGGAGAGTTTTTACTGTGTCTAACATTACAGGGTTGGTTGTTCCAATATTCTTGGATGCGTTGCTCTAGAGTTTTTGTCATCGTGTTATTCTGCTCTAATTTGAAATTGACGCATTTGATTATTGACGTCGTTTTCTCGGAGACGTTGCCACGGATCTTGTGTGCCAGCTTTGACAGCGTCCCAGAATGTGGAATTTAATCCTTGACTCTTTAAATAGTCATTGAGTTTATCACATTCCTCCATTCTTCTTTTAGCCCATGCGATATGATGGAAGTCATGTGGACTGCTGGGATTGCCTTCCAACATGGGTCTGTTTTGATAAGTTTGATCTCTATTATTCCCAGTAAGGTCTGCACGGTCGTGCTTGACATGCACATCAATACGTTGCATAACATCTATGCAGTAGGCATTTTGACTGAGCCAACCATCGGATATCTGATGCGGACTGAGATGCCCTAACAGATCCAACCATGCTCTGGGTACTATAGGAAAAATACTGTAAGGATGATCGTTGTGAGTCCTGAATGCTAAAATTTTAAATTGGCCGGTATAGCTGGCAATCTCGTGATCCCAATCTTGAGTTTCCATCACAGCATCGTCGTTCCAGAAAACTAGCCAATCTGCGGATGACTTTTCTGCCAGGGTGTTTACATATTCATTCAGGCGAATATATCCCATGGGAGCAAATGTCATGGCAGTGTAATGAAGATTGCGTTTGTCTAGCCATGGTTGCAAGACCGATTTAAAATGGTCGATGCCTACAGGATCGTCATTGTCAAATCCCAGCATAATTTGTATGCTGTCAGTATCTTTCGCCAAATTGACTAGGCTTTCAACACTGCGACTTAAGGCTGCTGTGCGGCCTCTGGTGGGAAGTAGTACTGCTATTCTATATTCATTTGTCATGGTGTGAATATTTATATGCGTACTTTATTAGGCAAATAAATCTTTATTGGCCTTCGTAGATAGCACTGTTGGCACCGTGTTCAGCACATTCTACCCTGACGCAATAGCAACGATTGTTGGTGTTTTCTCTGATCAATTGGTCAGCAAAATTGAAAGCATGTTCGGCAAACTTCTCTGCACCCACACCGTCAAAGATTCTAATCTCTGCAAGATCCAACGCTTCTAGTTCTTGAAATTTAGCTAAGTGTGGATCTTGTTGATCCAAAGCCAACTTGTGATCAAAATGATCTTCCAGCCATGCTTTGAGCGGTTTGAGTCCACCAAAGTCCACTGCCCAGTTTTTGTTGTCTAATGAGTCACATCCAAATGTAAATGTAAATGCCAGACTGTAACCGTGTAGCAAATGACAATGTGAATGATCTGCATTGGGTTGACGAAACACAGCACTGAGTCCAATGTTGTGACCGTAGTGTTTTGTTGAATAATACTTTGCCATTGTATTCTCCTATGTTAAATTATAGCATAGGTGACAGAGTTTGTAAAGCGGGATGACACCAAAGACCGCTATTCGGATTATTTCCTTATTTTTCAAAAACAATCCTGATGTTACCGTCCATCCACTCGTCCATTACAGTCAAATCGACATCAACTATTAGATAATCAAGATCAATCTCCGATAATACTCTTCGAATGTACTCGCTGTATTCATTGTCAGTGGGCACGGTTGTTCCCAATGTTTGCTTTAAATACTCAACTGGTGTGCGTTCAATCATTCGCATGACATTCAGCGCCAAAAACCCTCGGCCACCTGTTGCAATCATTGATGCAAATTCTTGTATTACCGCTTTTAAGTCTGTCAACGGACGAAAATGCAAAGCACCGATCGAAAAAACAGATTTAAAATAATTTTGGTGCCCATGAATAAAATCAGCATCAACTATGTCATGAATATCGCTGTTATTATCGACGTTGTGAGTCGGACTTATGCCTATAATATTTGGTATATATTTTTTAAAAATATTCCAACCTGCTCCTAAGTCATATATTGTTTCTGGATTTTTTTTTAATAGAGGCTCTAAGTAAAAAAACGGAACCATTGAAAATACACTGCGCTTTGGAAATATGCGCTTTCTACCGAAACTTTCTCTTGGAGTCATGTCAAATACATAGGTGTGTGTCCATAACTTGTCCCACCGGAGTATGTCAAAATCGCGTTCAAGATTTTGATAGAATGGAAGTTGTTTACAGTATTCTTGACATTGTGCAACACTGTAATCATTTAGATTGTTCATGCTGTTTCTCCTATGTTAAATTATAGCATAGGTGACAGAGTTTGTAAAGCGGGATGACACCAAAGACCGCTGTAAAAGTATTTACTTTTTATATTTAGATTTCATTAATTTTAAAGAATTTTTTTTCAATTATTGAATCATGTAAATTATTTTGTAAAATTAGCTGTTTTAGATCATTTAATCGTGCGGCCTGCCTCCAAACAGGGTATGCATGTCGTATGGCTTGCTCGTGTAATTCTATTTTTCTTCGTATACGTTCACGCACAGTAAGATCAGGATTTAGAGAACTTTGCCAAAGATTTAGACCAGGCTCGTTTTTTGAGTCAAGCATAAAGGTCAATCCGTGGCTTTCGATCATGCGTTCAACTGGTGCCCCGGGTAGTATAAGCAGATTGGCACCTAGCTCAAATCCGTTAATAGTTCCATCAGCTACATAGCGTTGCCATCTTGGAAAAATTGCCATGGTTTCGTTATGGTCCTCTATAGTTTCGGTTAGATATCCGGTAAACATCAAAGGAATTACTTTGATACGATTACGGCTAAATTGTTCAAGTTGATAATCAATATCTTCGTTGGTAAATTTTTTACCCATATCAAATCTTACACGATCACTGCCAGTTTCTATTCCAACAAAAAACAAATCGCCACCTGCAACCTTGGTCATTATAAAATCATCATTGTCTAACACACTTTTGGGTCTAAAAATATATTGACCGCCCCAGTGAATCGGCGTAGGAAAGTTATATGCAGCTAACTTGTTACACATATCACGAAATGCTCGTAAACTTCCATTAACCAGACTGTCGGTAAAGTAGTACCTAGTGATGCCATGATTTTCATAATTGTAAATAATTTCGTCGGCAATGTTTTGCCCGCTACGGTATCTAAATTTTGGCCAGTAACGTTCAATGTCACAGTAAGTGCATTTCCTTACGCAACCACGGCTACCGGTAATAAACACTTCGCGCTCGTTGTTGTTTAAATAGTCATAACGATCTAGGTCATAGAAACTATAATCAGGCCACGGCAACGAATCTAAGTCTTCAACTTGGTGTGGTATTTCGTTATTGATACCAGGACCTTCCTCACCATTAAAGTATTTTATCAAAACGATTTCGCCTTCGCCGGTTGTATAATCATTTATTAACCCAGCATTGCGTAGTTTGGCGCCAAATCCCTGGCCATCTGTCCTTAACCCAGTATACGAAATCCCCATGCCACCTGCGCTGATTATTGCGGTAGTCAAAGGTCTAAATACTTTAAGGAATCTCTCGGCAAAATACATGCCACTAACGCCAAACACACTGATTAATACACGGTCATAATTTTTACTAGAAATACGATGGCTCCAGTGGTTTATAAATTCACCTAGTATATTTTCTTGCAGATCAGTTGGGTCAGAAAACCTATCCCATATTGTGTCAAACTCATGATAATCGACATCAAGTTGTTTACAATGATGAAAAAATTCTATATTGAGATCGTAACACGTAACGTCGTGCCCTTGATCTTTACACACTTTGGCCACAATTGCAGCCCCAGTTGGTGGCCGATGTGGCTCAATTCTTGGAATAGTTATTATTGCGGTGCGAGTCATTGGTTCATTAATTCTTTTATTTCTTCTATTAGTTCTATGTCTCTTTCATAATGCCAACGCGATGAGTAATTGCTAAAATATGCATTGTTTTCTAAAGGTTTTTTATACTTAGAAATAGTTAACCAATGTAGTATTGGCGTTTCAAACTCTAGATTAAAAATACTATTAAAATTCATCATTGTGTTGTCTTGACAAGAAATTGTCGACATTTGCAATAGTACATCAGGGGACATAGTTTGTAGTTGCTTTTCGGTCCATACTGGTTTAAAAAATAATTGATTCATAATTTCTGAACCAACAGTAATATCTTCGAAGCGTATATCTTTGATTGTTAATATACAATCTTGGCTTTGGTCGGCTGTGCAATCATACACATTATTGTCACCAAATTGCTTGCTGTGATGTTCGATTGATAAGCGATTCTTTTTTTGAGCATCAATATTAAAAATTAAATTGACTGAATCTACTACCTCGCTATCAAATAATATCTGATCATTTATAATAATTCGTGCAAATGGCCAGTGGTTACAATATTGTCCTTTTAAGTCTATTGCTAAATTAATTTGGTTGTCAGACATAATGACCGATAGAATTACTTTTTCTTTTTAGTTAACGGTGATTTTTCTGGTGCTGTTTTTCTAGCTGACTTAGTTTCAACGGTTGACCCAGCACTGATTAACTGTTGCACAGTATCGAGTGCTTCGGTCGTAACAAACATCTGCCACAGTCGATCACCGGTGGCTTCGATTGATGAAAATTCAAGTGTGATAGCTTGATCGTTTTTTAATTGTAATACAAATGTACGTTTTTGGCTCATAATATCTCTTTCTTAATAAAATTATTTATTTTTGTTCAACGGGTACACATTGTAATTTGTCGTCACACTGTTCAAAACTTCCGTTTTGTGTATTCATGCGTATGATTTGATCTTTGTGAACTGTAAAGGTATATTTGGCATTGTCTACAGCAGGCATGGTCACTTGATAACCTAGTAGTATACACATCAATGCGGTAAGTACTATCATTTTTTATAGTTTCCTTTTCCCGGTATAGTATTTCGCACACCGCCCACAGGGTCCTCAACATCGCCGTTACGGCGTGGAATAAGATGCACATGCGGATACATCACAGTTTGACCCGCGGCCACACCTGAATTAAATCCAATGTTAAATCCATCACACTCACCTTGAGCAACCATGTGATTACCATCGGCTAGGGCGTGTTCCATGGCCTGTACAATCCAATTAGGATTGTTATCTTTGGGCACATACAACCTATGCCCTGGAGTGCATGGATACCGGTCTAAATATACAGCAACCAATGAACGATTTTCTACAAGATTATCCCATGGTGCTACGCCTGCCTGTTGTGCTTCTAGTAATGTTGTCATATTAGTCTATCCAAAATCTTAATTCTGTCATTGCTCTATACTGACCATCCGTTGTGCTCATGGCACTTAATCTTAACTGTGTCTGTTTGGTCAACTGATTGGTATAAAGTGCCCGCACATAACCGGTAGTTTGATTCTGTACTGCCAGTGTCTTGTTAGTGTACATGATATTACCTGAGTTGTCAACACCTGTGGGCAATTTGGCTTCTACTGATCCTGATAGTACTACAGGTTTGATACCGGCATATAATCCCAAATCGCCTTCACGACGTGCATCACCGAATCTGTAGCCAGTTTCTGCCCAAGCACCCCACATGTTATTGACCTTGGTAATCAAACCTGGGGTAATGTTTGTAGTCACATTCATCAAACTGGCCTGTGCGCTGAATCCGCTATTACGATAAGTGACCACATTGTCCATGATTCCTGAGCCAGTTACTGAACCCCAAGCACCACCAAACGCAATCCACGGATTGGTATTCAAATAGGTGTATTGCGTACCCATACTCCATTTACCATAACTATAAATCTTAGGTACGCCAATGGTATATTGAGTAGGTTTGTTCAACATGTTCGATCGACTACTATCTTGTGCAACATAATCACTACCAACACGCATACCATTTACTGTGGCAAGTCCACCATTGACCAGATACTCTGCATGACTGGTCAACTCGTATTGATCGTTGTGTTCGGTGTTGTAGCCAAACGCATTGATTCTGTTTATGGCCATTGGAGTCAAGTTTAGGTTGTAACTACGGCCTGCCATGTCCATGGCCACTACTGATCCGTCACCAAGATTGACACCGGCTATGAATCCATTTATGGCCTTGTACCCACCCGCGGTGGACAAACTCAAATCACCGAGAGGTTTAAGTACCGCGTCTTCGTCAATGATACCTACACCGTTCATGTATGAAGCCACAGTACGGGCTAGTGCATCGTTGGCTGCGGCCGCAGTCATGTAGGGCCATTTTTGCAACATTAAATTCACTGCTGTTTGTGCTGTGGTTACGCTTTGACTACCCAGGGCACTGATATACACAGCCAACTGTCGATCCGACCCATTCATATAACTCACGGCACTAACCAAGTACATCTTGCCGTCTGGGCCCTTGACCACATTCACAGTGTGATCGTTTGCATCGCCTCCGGCCATGGTCTTGACCTGTGCCAGATAATCACTCAATACCTTTGCATAAGTGGCCACATATTTGCCATCTGCACTTTTCAACAAAAACTGACTGCTGGTGCCCGAGGTATCGCCACCTGATACCAAGATATCAGTTAGGCCGTCACCGTTAAGGTCCAGGAACTTGGGCTGATAGGTAGTACGAGTGTTGGTGTTGTATCCAACCAAGGTCGAATCGGTTACGTCGGTAAATGATCCAGAGCCGTTGTTTTTTAGGAATTGTATTTCACTGTAGTTAGTGCTGGTACCAGGTGATACTCGCCCAGGCTGGCTAAACACAATAGCATCCATGACCGAATCACTATTAAAATCATGTGCGGCTACTCTGACATTATGACTGTCCAGTACGCCTATGGCCTGCCATTTTGCTAGATTAAATCTGGATGTGGGCAACACCGCAAGCTCATTGAAACTAAGGTTGTTACTGCCATCAATACTCCAACTCCACAATTTTTGTACGTTACCACCGGCTGACCAGTTGTCAGTGGTGATAAAAGTACTGGAGCCGCTGTTCAAAAAGTCTGCCACTGCAATACTGCTACCGCCAAGTTGTGTTCCTGACGTAGCAGTATATGTTCGGAAACTGCTGACTCGATCATTGATGGCCAGTGTGCTGTTTTGGGCATTGGCATCCAGTATCACAATATCTTTGTAGCCATCACCATTTATGTCGGCTATGGCCGAATCATGAGCACTGACATTGGCCGCAATGGCCTGTCTAGTAAAACTGGTGCCATTGTTGGTCCACACATAAGCTGGCCCGTTGTCGGTAAGGCTCCAGTCTGAGTAGGGCGCAGTAAACATGTCAGTGCGACCAGATTTAAAGAAGTCTGCAAATTTTACAGCGTTGGTACCTAAAATAATATTGTTGCTACCGGTAAACCATTGAGCGGTTTTGTCTACCATGGTGCCGTTGGACCAACTGAACATGCTGATTCTGGTGCTGGCCCAATCCGTGGCAGAGGATTGTGCTGTAGATGCGCCGGCAACAATTACATCTTCACCTGTGCCTGAAATATTGGCCACATAGGTATCACCAACAAAGGCAGTGTATTTGTTATTGACCAGAGGATCAACTGTGCCTACCCTAACAGGTGTGGAATAAGGAACTTCGGTTCTGAGATACGGATTACCGGGCGAGTATGGGCTTCCGCCACCACCGCCACCACCGCCACCACCACCACCGCAGGCTTGTAGCAATACAGTTGCGGCCGCAACGGCTATAGCAGTCCTATTAAATACCTGTACCTTACGCATGTTGGCTCCAAAAATTTACGATATGCTACTATTATAGCGTATCACCCTTTTTGAGTCAAACTGTTTGGTGTGGCTTTTTTACAACAGAATTTTAGTCTCTTTGCCTTCGTAACCACTCATCAACACGGGTTTCGGCTTCGGCTTGGTTAATAGCAGGCACTGTGATTTCTACCTGCTCGCCCATGACATGGTTTAAGGTATAAGGAATTGGGCTACCACAGAACACAATTTCGTCCATGTCGCGGAATACAGCAAACTCCTGTAGGTTTTTTGCTCGATCTATTGCCTCGGCGGCTAACATATTGATATTTTTCATCTTGGTGCAAAGTCTTGTTGTAGTTTGATATTGTCCATGAACTCTTTCTTTGTTCCTGGGTCTGCTTGAAAGCTACCACGTAATACTGTGGTCTGCGTTAGACTACTGTGTGCCATGATGCCACGATTCTCACAACATCCGTGCGTGGCTTGAATATACACGCCGACATTTTCACTGTCGGTGGCCCGCATTATTTCTCTTGCGATGTCGTTACATAGTTCTTCTTGAAGTGTGCCACGACGAGCACACCACTGAGCGATCCTAGTATATTTAGACAGGCCAATAAGTTTATTTGCGGCGATGATTCCGATGTAAGCAACACCAGACACAGGCTGATGATGATGACTGCACATAGAACGCAGTTCGCTACGAACAACAAGCATACCGTCATATCTATCCGACGAATCATTTGGAAAAGCTGTTGCATCTGGTGCTGGATCATATCGACCTCCCATAATTTCGTTAAAATACATTTTGGCAAGACGACGTGCCGTGCCTCGTGAGTTAGGATCGTTTTCACGATCAATTAATAAGGTATCTAGTACCTTTTCAAATGCCGCAGTAGCTTCATCGATTAGGATTTCCTTGTCACCTTCGTGCAAGTAGTCGCTAATGTTGTCGCCAGCCCAAAAACGTTTCTTGTCACGCTTCATCTTAAAGCGGATAGCATCTGCTAGGTTGGCTTCTTCATAGCCGTTATCGCCGATTACAGCATCTTCATAGCCAGGATGGAATGGTGCTTCTACGACCAATTGATCTGCTTTCAATCTATCGAATGTATCTTGGCTTGTATTTTTATCTGTCAATTATATTCTCCGAGTTAGAGCCGAGGATGGCTAGTCTTGTTGCTATTGTAACAGTTATTTAGATTTAAATCAACACTTAAATGGAATATTTCTGCAATCAGGATAAATGCCAGGTTGTGATTTTGGTTCTACAGTAGACAATAATTCCAATCCTTTTACACACAATTCTAATGTAGGACAGTAATGATATCCTAAAATTAAATCAGTTTCTTTTTCCCATGGTATATTTAGGTCTCTACCATCCGACCGTTGACGACTAAACTTTTTGTATGCTTCATAGTCGTCTAACAATATAGCACCAACCTTACCTAGTTGTAATGGTTTGGTCCAACCAAAACTTAAACATTGCATGAATCCTTTTTTATACATGCCCGGTTCTAGTCTGCGGGCACTATCCCAAATTCTAGTGCCTTCAAAATGGTATTCGCCGGTCCAAGTATATTGTCTGTGATCTTGATTGTGATATTGATAATCAACACCCAAGTGTTGCATCAGCATAGGAATACTTAAATAGGTAAATGGAGTAAACGCTGTTTTCTTAATACCATCGTGACGAAAACAAAGTTCAAGTGCGTGAGTGCAACAATCAGTTAACACCACATATGGTGCACCTGTGTATTTGGCCAAGGCTGATTCAAAATCAAATAAAGCATTGAAACTCATCGATTATACCAAGCCCAGGCGTGAGTGATCATGTCTTCTAAATTAAACTTTGGTTGCCACCCACTGGCCTTTATAAACTTACCGGAATCGGCAGTAAGAATAGCTGGGTCACCTTCACGCTTAGGACCATGTAACATGGCAATATCGGCTGTGGTTATTTGTGCAGCCAGCTGTACCACAGCAAGATTACTATTGCCAACATTGGTACCAAGATTATAAATGTCCCCGGGTATAGACGGACCAATGGCCAATATATGAGCTAGTGCTAAATCTTCTACGTGGATATAGTCTCGAACACATGTACCATCGTCGGTAGAATAATCGGTACCATATAAAGTGAAATCTTGTTTGTCTTTGACACTTTCTAACACTCGGGCAATAATATGAGTGGCACCCGGTGCTTGGCCATGACGAGCTTGACTGTCGGCCCCGCATGCGTTAAAGTAACGAAAACTTACATAGTCTAATCCATAGGCTTGTTGATAACTCTTCAGCATCCAATCGATCATTAACTTGCTTTGACCGTATGGACTAATTGGCTCAGTGGGATCAACTTCTTGTACTGGAGTCATAATGGGATTGCCGTATGTTGCGGCACTCGAACTAAAAATAAATCTAACTTGTTTATAGTGATTTTCAATCAGATAGTCCAGTAGTATTTTGGTTTTAACGAAGTTATTGTCATAGTACTCTTCTGGATTGGCTACACTAGGGCCGACTAGACTAGTGCCAGCACAGTGGATAATGGCATCTGGGCAAAATCTTTTAATAGCGTCTAAACCTAACTCAGTAGAAAAGTCTCCGGTGTGCCACTGACATGGCACAGGAATCAAATGTCCAGGCGGCATCACTCGATCAATGGCCAGCACATCGTGGCCAGCATCCACTAGTTTTAATAGTGTTTCCCCACCAATAAATCCTGCAGCACCAGTAACTACAACTTTAGTCATTTGAAATTATTCCTATACCATGTTTTGTGCAATGTATTTACAGTATCAACCTCAAGATTAATTTTTAAAAAATAATTAATTTTATTGATAACAGGTGTTATGTCTTCAATAAACCATTCTGAAATGGGAATGTTCATAATATTTTTCATTGGCACATCAAAATAATGATGGTACATAAAAGGTTCATATAAAAATACTTGTTCGCCTTCAAAATATTCACCGGTGTTAACGGTAGCATATCCTAATTGTTTTCGTCTTTTAGACAATAACTGGAAGTCGCGTAAATTGTCATTACAAATTATAATAAATTTTTTATCTTTTATATTTTGTATTTGATTTTGATAAGACATAATTTCACCAAAGTGTCCATGCAATACGTGTGTAGCTTCTGGGTTAGCCAACACTGTGTTGACCTGGCTTGCTTGCAAATTACCTCCAGGAGTTTGATGTACAGTTGGACTATTATACGTTAATTTTGAAATATTGCTAGTAAGTATATTTTTTAAATGATTGCCTCCCCCGCCGGGCGGAAATGGTATTATGATTGTAGTCATTTGTTAATACTCTTTGCTAGATATTTTTGAAAAATAATCTTGCATAACACCTTCTCTATGCAAATCGTTGGTTACACAGTGAACCCCGCCATCCCAAAAATATCTATGTCTGAATGGTACTATGTGTGGGGTGATGCCATACCGGTCTAACGCATCAAATACCTGTTTGTTATAATTAAAAACCATGACATTTTTGGGATCAATAATCAACATGTTGACATCAAACACTGTTTCTTCAATATACCCAGTCCAATTACTTAACGATGATTCAACAGTATCTATAACTCCTTGATCTGTTTCAAATCCAGGTATCCACCATTTTCCGTTATTTTTACTTTTTATTTTTTGAAAATCATCTAGTTTATTCAAATGTGATGGAGGAAGATAAATTACTTCCCATCCTGGAAATGTGTCTGCATAAGTAGGAACGTCGTGTAAACTTATAATTAATCCAGGACATACGGGACAATAAGTTCCATCACTGTGTCCTCCGGTATTGACTATGTGATTTCTAGTATTTGTAAATTTAGCATCAACTACTTTTTTTAATTCGGTTGTATCTTCATTATAATAATGAGTTCCAAAATACAAATCTTGGCCAATTCTAGAAACCATAGGTCCAGTGATATGAGGATCGGCAAATGTTTCTATAATAGTTCCTTGAGATTCAAGATATTTAAAAATTTTACTATATCCAGTATTGTTTATTCTTTTTACATATTTTTCATGTTCAGATAGACATATTTTTTGTAGATCAATTGGTAAATTTTGAATATCTTCAAAGGTTGTACAATAGGGCCAACCGTCTTGTTGAATGTTCCAGTAAAAGTATTGAAAATCGTAGTTTTCTATATTACTATAAAATGTTTCTCCAATCATAATGGCATGATCTCTTGGCATCATTGGTGGCGGAACATATTTGCCATTAATAAAAGATTGTTCAGGAAGTTCCGGTCGTAAAATTTCAACACCAAATTCTTGTAATTTTTTTACAATAGACTGATAGTCTTCTTCCGTTTCGGCAGCAAGTTTTTCAAATACATTCCTTATCCTTGGGACCTTAATCCACGAATAAAATTCTGGAGGGTAACTGCGCCCCACTACACATACCTTTAAAGGATCCCAATGTTGATAAACAGAATGTAACATTAATTTATTATTTGATCTGTCTTACGTGATAACACGTGACCAGCATCTACTAATTTTAACACAGTTTCACCACCTATAAATCTAGCGACTCCGGTTACTAAAACTTTCATATGTGCTTTCTTTTAGTTAATAGTAATATTATACTGCTTGATTAACTTTTTGTAAAGATTATATTGCTCATTAGCATAGGTTTTGAATTCATCAACACTGATAGGCATTGGACGATAGTCAACTGCCAACAAGGCAAACTTTATATTATTGCTGTTAACAACTTCATCAAAGTCCTTGATCAGTTTTTTTCGTATCGCTGGATCTACTTTTTTATTGGTATAGACAGCCACGTAGCTGGCAAGAGTTTTAATATTCTTACCAGTTAATTCTTTTACAGTAGGAACATCCGGATAGGCAAAGTCTCTGCGGTCTCCAGTGACAGCAAGATATCGAATTTTACCAGACTTTTCCATTTTACCAGCCGAAGCCATAGTCGCAAATCCTGCGGTTACTTGTTGATTTGATGTGTCAATAAACCATTGTCCATAATCTTTATAAGGCACGTGAATCGCGTTAATACCAAAGGTGTCAGCCACAACTAAATCATTGATATGCGCTGGACTACCTATACCCCAGCTACCAAGTGTTGGATTTGCTTTTAACGCTGTTTTTAAATCATTGGCATTTTGAATTTTACTGCCAGCAAATAACATCATCTCAGAATAAATTACTGGACGAACTGGTTCTAAGTTTTCAATGATCTTGGCGTCGTTATATAAGATTGGATATCCAGCAACTGTGCCAACGTCGCCAAAGAACAGGGTATAGCCATCTGCCGGTTCCGAATTAAATGCGTTTAGTGATACAGCACCGCCGCCGCCTGGTCGGTTTTCAATGATAACCGGAACAGACCATTTTGTCGACAGTTGATCTGCAACTTTTCTAATGATAACGTCAGGACCAGATCCTACTGGAAGACCAACAATAATTTTTACAGGTTTTGCAGGAAATGATTGAGCCGACAGACCAAAACTGCACAACAATAATATAATAGACAACAATTTTTTCATTTTAATTTCCTTACTTTAATTTGATAAGATTACTTATTCTTCAATCTTTTTCACTTGATATTTTGCTTGACTCACATGATCACGATATCTATTGCCTGCACGATTCCAAGATTCACCTTTGCCTTCCAATATATCTACAATGCGATCTACTGTGCCATCAGTCCAGTCTGAAATTAACCCCATGTTGTGATGTGGATCGTTTAATAATAATTCTAACTTGGTATAAGCGTCGTCGATACTCCAAGGAACATAGAGCCTATTAGGATCATCAGCAAAAGTCTCGGGAAAACTTCTGTAAGCAGGATAAAGAACATTGCAACCCAAAGTATCAGCTTCTGAGACGGTGTTAGAAACCCAGTCTTGTAATGCACAATTAAACAATACACGAGTATCATTAAGCAAAGCGTAGTAATCATTTTTCTTTAAGTTCTCATAAATTTTAAGTTTACCTTCACGTTCTAGTTGTCTAGCACGATCAATATACTTAGGATTGTTACTGCGTAACGGGCCACCTTGAAATATAGCAAACTCCACATTTTGACGTCGAGTTAATTGATAATACATTTCAATCAGGTCCATGTAGAAGTCTGGTTGTTTCTCTTGGTCAAACCTAGCGGCAAATCCCACACGCATTTTACGATCTGCGAACGGTTTTATATTTTGTGCTCCACCTATACGCTCTAGAACTTCTGCTTTGCCAAATGCCAGGCCACTAATATTGTAGATCGGAGCAGTCCACCCGGCAATACGCATATGAGCAACCATCTCTTCGTTAGTGGCTAGCACACCTGTTACAAATTGGTTAACCATCTTTTCATACGTTGACATCCATTCCGCCATGCCCCAAACGTGTACAAAATCGTCAGGATCGATAGCCTGTGCAAGGCAACGAACATACACACGAGGCCTTTGCTCAATTGGAATTTGATCCATAATATAGGGTAGGCTTTCAATACCTGGAGTAAACATGTCTTCAAAGTAGATAACATCTTCATTTGTAACTTCTCCGTTTCGCATCATTTGAACCAGGTTCATCATTTGGCTCATGCTAAAGTAACTACGACCGTGGGCATCTAAAACTTGACCTACACTGATACTCTGTGTGTTATCGATATTCGCACCATCAACATAAACAACATCTAGGCCGCGGCGATCAAATACGCGGCGATTCCATTCGGTCAGCTGTAGAGTGTAACGGGATTCAATTTTTTCAATCCCCATGTAAAATAATTTACGCACGGCGATATCCTGAGAATCTACGGCTGTCTTCGTCCCACATGTTCTTGGCGTTCTTGCCTTGTGTGAACTTGTTATATTGTTGCCATGCATAGGCTTTGAAGTTGTACAGATCTTCTTCGCGATATCTGTAGCCAAAGTCTCGACAGAATTCCAAGTAGCTTGACAAGTCTTCAAATGCTTGAAGGGCTCTTGGGTTTACACGATGTTGGGGTTTGCCCATAATATTTCCTTATTAATAATAAATTTAAAAAAACAACTTAAATTAACTGCTGTCAACTAGTTAAAGTTTGTAAAAACTACATGCTCTCATAAACAACTTTAAACTGTCTTGATTTAACCCAGGCATACTACTTGTTAATGAGTATTGAGATATAAACGATGCTTTAAGAATCTGAAATTCATTGAAGTAATTTTCGTTTGAAAAACTAATAAAATTTCTGGCATCATTTTGTATCCAATGATCTAAAAATTCATCAGAGGAATGTGATACATGATGGAAAAAGACTGAAGATTCTCCCATTAAAAATGGTACAAAATCATTCTGCCCACACAGATAACTTTTTACAACTCGAGGTACATCTATCCAATTTTTTTCACAATCATCCACTGAAATTATTGTATTTTGATGAGACATTTCTAAACTTTTAATAATATCATTTTCTACCCACGGAGAGGTATGGTTTCCGTCGATATGTATAAAATCAAATTTTCTATCAAGATTTAAATCCAAGCTATCCGTTTTAATAAATTCTATTTTATTATGAGGGAATAAATGTTGAAATATTTCTAATCTACTAAAATCTATATCTACTGAGGTCAATTTAGCATCAGATTCGGCTGACTCAAGCATAATTCCTAAAGTTTGTCCTGCATAACTACCAATTTCTAGTAAGGTAGTCGGTTTAAAATATTCAATAGTTTTCCAAATCAAAAACATGTCAATTATGCTACGCATACTATTTTTTGCAGGATTTGCAACAACAGATGTAGGAATAAATGATTGTTGATCAATCATACCAAGATTATTAAAAACTTTAGATTGATAAATTTTCATTAAATTACAATTGATTGTGTTGGGCGAGTAAGGTTATAACTAATGCAGCATCCGTTCTCGCCGTCTTCGGATACTTCAATTACTACATTACGATTGGGATAGCGTTCTGCTATTTGTATATATAGGTCGTCGGCGATCATCTCGCAACTTTTCCAATCAAGTTCTAAAACGGTATTCGAACCGCTATACAACGCTTCGAGCCATCGTTTGAACTGAATGAATTCAATGTCTCTGTCGTTGTGGAACACATCGATTGACACCCTGAAATGAAATATATGGCGATGAGGATTAGCAAGGAACGATACATCATATTCTCCTGCTGTATTTAACCGGGGATCTGTTGCGGCCGCCGGGTAGCAGTGGATTCCTTCCTTGCGGAATGTGACCCAAATTTTTCTGTGTGCGGCTTCCTTAATCCGTTCTACTGTTTCGCGTTCTGTTTGTATCATTTTTGTAATAGTTCCATAGTTACAATTTTACCAATTGAGTCTGCTAAGTTTTCTTCTTGGGTAATAATATGCAGTTTGATACGATTTTCGTCCTTCTTGTGGTCATACCAACTGGACTCTACTATTGTGCCTCCTGATACTGCTTGTACCTTAAAGTTGATAGGATCTGGTAGGTCGATGCCACTTGGGCTGTCATCACATAGTTCGTCATCCATTAAAGAAACACTGATGTTTCCGCGACCTATCCTACTGGGCCTGCTAGGTTCGGCATCTATTAAAAAGTGAAGCAGTCGTTGTCTTAGCCAGTTTTTCATTTTATCACTTCGTCCTTGGTATATTTAGACCAGTCAGTAAACACCTTGGAATTTTGTAAGTTGTGTAAACTATGACACCACACACCCGGGTTTGTTGCTGCAAAATCTCGATCATCAATTTTAAGAGTAGCATGGTATCCAAATTGTCGAATGTAAGGCAGTTTAACACTGATCATTGGAATAAAATTATGGAACTCTACAAGTCCGGATTCAAGCAAGCCCTCTGCTTGTGCGTGGTCTAGATCAAGTGTGCATAACCATCCAGCCTCTAGGCACGACTGTATCATGTATTCCCAATCCTGCCAAGCGTCAGCATCATTCTTATCTAACGCAGGAAAACTTTGGTCTGCACCAAAATAGATATGTTCACAATCATTGTTTTTGGCTTCTTGTTGAACGATCTGGCTGTCTTGTAAGCCTACTACAAACAGGGTCTTCATACCAAACGCAACAGTGTGTTCTACTTCGGTTCCTATAAAGAAACTTACTTCTTCGTGTCCTGCTCTGTTCATTATACTTGATCTTGTTCTAGTTGATCTAATCGGGCCAGTTGGTCCGTGCTAAACTCTTGTTCTAATTGTACGCTATCTTCATTATCATTGTCAACATCAGCTTCTTCAAATAAGGCATTGAATTGACTGTGTGCGTTCTTGGCCTTCTTGCCTTTGAATCCACGAGTACCAATGATGTCCATCCAATATCGGTCATAGTGTTCAATGATTGCTTCGGCTTCAGCACGATCTGGTGTGGCAAAGATAGCATTCACAATGTCTTTGAATCGAGCATGATCTCCATTTTGATGCCACATCATGGCAGGAAACGATCCATTATCATATTCGCGGTTGGCTCGTTGGACTGCTTCCAAGTGCATCCAAACATTATGACCCATTAACAATGCGTAACTAAAACTGTCCCACGACGTCTTTCCTTCTTTACCAATCTTGTTTAACATTCCAGGTTGATAGTAACAAACGTCTTTCATTTGTAACTGTAGACTGATTGGACTTTCGTCAAAGTGATCAACCAGTCCATCTGCTACCACTGCTGATCCATATGGGCGTGTGTCTGTGCTATACTTTTTGTCATCAGCAATGGGACTCATACGATAACACCACTTGTCATTGTGTGGAAGATCAATATGATGATAGACCTGTCCGTTGGCGGTGGCCAAGAACGGACTTGCACAATCAAAGCTGATGGTAAATGATGGATTCACATACTTGCGAACAGCACGTTGAATGTCAGTTAACAACACTGCCCACTCCAGTTTACTTGTGCCCAGGAAGTGCATCCAATCGTGTATGCCTTCTTTAAGCAAGCCATCGTGCCGCAATGCCACAAGTCTACGCAATACCAAATGCACATCACACATGTTCTGGCCGCCCATACTCCAGCCATCAAAGTGCGTGTCTGGATAAATGGTTGGATCGCAGTAGTGTTTCATTGTGTCATACCAACGATCTGCGTCAGCATGGTTGGCGCCTTGTAACACATTAAGCACTTTCATGCCACCATTCCGAGCACCTTTACGATGCCGCATATAATAATCATTGTTATACTTGGTAGCCGCCACTGCTTCTTCCAATGTGGTAATACCGCACTTGTCGCTGGCATTTTTATCATGTATGACCCAGGTTGGTATGTCCAGTGTCATGCCATAATCTGAAACACCATCTAACCATCTAACCACTGCTTCTCGTTTCTTCTGTGCAGCATCTAACAAGTTCTGATAGTTTTTAACATGATCAATCTTGGCATACTTTTTATTGCCATTCTTGTCGTGCTTGGGTGTACCATCTGGTTTGAGATCCAACACATGTTCAACACCCTTGGCCTTGAGTTCAGCCATTCTGGCCACAACTTCTGCACTAGTTGGGTCACGCCACTCGCCTTCCCATAACCCCTTGGCAATCTGGAATCCACCTGAGTCACCTAGCATAAGTGTACCGGGCTCACGGCTACGCACCATATCCTCGGACCAGTCTTGTTTGGTTAAATCCAAGTTGGCATGTCCACCCGAGTAAAGCGACCACTTGTATGGAAATAGTCCTTTGGTGCTGTTGAGCCAGTTCATCTGTTCCATGTCCTGGATACCAGCAGGCATACGAGCCGGATCTACATACGGCCCATTCACAGGATCACGTTGCTTACCTATGTAAGTGGCATAGAAGCCACTGATAGCTGGCAAGAATACAGCATAATCGTTTTGCTTGGCTGTTAAGTTATCTTGAATCACTTGCTTTGTGCTGGAATAATATATGTGTAAGTAGCCAACCCAGAATCAACAGTGATTTGTGCCGCACCATCATCACTAATCCGCATAACCTTGTCACCAGTTAAATCAAGAATACTAATCACAGTTTTAATTGGCCAACTCCAAGCACGTTTAAGAGTACCTGTTACACCGGGTTGGAATACAAAGTTACCGGCGTGTGTACTATGATCGCCAAAGAAAAACATTAGGTCGCCGTTTTCGGTCTTGGCTTGAAAATTAACTTCTTCGGCATTGGCACTGGCCTGCATCTTAAGACGCTGGATGGCCGCAACAGTTGGCTCAAATTCAATGTGCCAGGTAACACCTTTAAATTTAACTGTCTTGGCTTTGTCGGTTACAATCTCTGATGCCATAAAACGATAGGTGTTTTTAAAATCCTTTGTGGCATTTTGAAAACTAATACCGTCGGGTGCTCCTGTATCTTTACGTGTAACGCTAAGATCTGCACCTTCTTTATATTCTGGCAAGTTTAATAAAATATTAAGTTTAGCCAAGTTTGGCATGCCGAACAAACCAATAAATTCTGGAACCGGATTGGCATACTTGCCTTCCACTACTACGCTACGATCCTCGGCAACACCAAAGATTTCAGATGACTTGGCGTCGCCTGTGATTTTAACCAGGTCAATACAACCCAATTTATGCGTGTGTTCTACTAGGTCTAATAAATGATCTCTCATGGGTAATTCTCCTTATTGTTTGATTATACAGGGGTTATTTAGATTCTGCAACGGGTTTAGGTAATATTTTTGCCAAGGCCTGCCCGCCACGTAATGATGTTAATTTTCCGGGTTTTTGTAATTCAATCCAGGTGTTGGGACCATCATCGTGGTGGCAAAAACTTTCTTTAAATCCCACGTGTTTGGCCCAACCTCGCAACATATTTCCGGGCGTATATGCGGCATAAAACCGTTCAACTAACATAACAGCCTTGTAACGATCACAATCATTAAAAGTCATAATCAAGGTACCACCTGGTTTAAGTTTTTGATAAATTTCAAACAGGTACTGCTTTACAACTTCAAATGGTTTGTAGTTAAAAAAGTTATATGCAAAACACACGCCCAGTTGACCATCGGGTATTTTGATCAGCCAGGGTGTGCTAGCATCTTCTTTTACTGTACTAATACGCAAGCGATTTTGATAAAGTTCATTGAATTGATTTGTTGCCGGCTGTATTAAATCATAATTTTCATCTACAATGTATAATGGATCATTGGCTACCATGTGATTGATAAATGACTCTTTGCCTGGACGTAATACCATGCCTGCATGTTGCCAATTGGTGTAAGTCATGAGCCTGGCTAAGAATATTTGATAATTTTCTTCGGAGACTTCTAATCTCCTATTTAACACATGCTCAATGTTATCTCGATACAGTTGGTCTGAATTAATCTGTGTGTTTAATTCTTCATATAAACTGTAACTTTGCTGAAACATGGGTTTTTCAGCTTCGTTTATCATGGCATTAAGTTGTTGTTTTAGACTATCTAATGCTTGTTCAAATAAATCAAAGGTCTGAATCAGGTTATTTTTATGTGTTAATAACTGATCCGATACCTGTAGCTTCCGGGTGTCTACAGTATATATAATATGATCAAGATCTTGACTGGCTGTATCACGTGTAGGGAGACCACTTAGAAGATCCAATTGATTTTTATAGGCAACCAGCTCGCTTAGTTTCATATCACCACTCAAATAAAGACTGGAAAGTATTTTCAGTATTAGTAGCACTGGCCAGATCCCACTCCAATACACCCAACAAATTATCTAACTTTTGATCTACCACTGTGGCTTCCATTTCGCTGTCAGCAAACGGAAGTTCTTTAAACCATTGCGGCAAGTGTGTTTCATCTGTAGGATAACCTATGCTGGTCCAACCCAATGGATTACTCTTGAGCTTACATACAATAGTTTTCATGCCATCAACAATCTGCATTGAATACTTGTCACCGTTCATCCTGCGTAGATTGTTCCAGTTAAGTGCCGCACGGACATGTCCGGGCATGTTGGCTTTGCCTAGGCGTTCTTCTTCTTTGCCATACTTGGTTAGATTGTTTACACGCTTGGGACTACCTTTCTCCCAACCCGGGCGTTCCTTAAAGATATATTTGAATTCACGAATCTTTTCAATAATGTCTTCGCGGCTTGTGCCGATCAGCACTTCATCTAAGATTTTACTCAAGAACTCTTGGATGACCTTGGGAGTATCACTGCGTTTAAGATCAAGCCCCATGGCTTTTACTTTGCCAGGACTTCCATGTGTGTCTACACGCTTGTTTTCTTTGTCGTAATACATGACAGCATAACGCTTCTTGGTAATAAACAAACCTTTGCTGGCCACAAGCTCTCGACCACCTCGGATTACATCGCCCATTTCTCTGGGCACATGGAATGCCTGTTCCATAAAGCCCGGAAACGATTCGTTGACTTGATCGGCAATACTGTTATACAGTTGTACAGCAATTTCACGACTCCAGGTCATGTTGCCTGCTTCTATTTCTTTTTGTAGCACAGGATAAGCGGTAAAGTAACAAGAATCAGTGTCACCATAAATGATTGCTTCGCCCACGTGATCATACTTACCTGTAATACATTCGTTTACATAAGCATCCATGTGCTTGGCAATGGCACGACCAGTAAGGGTTGTAGACTGACCAATACGCTTATCAAAGAACCTACAACCAGGGTTAAGAATAGCACCATACAGACTGTTAAGGTTAATCTTTTTAACAAGCTGACGCTTGTCCCAATATTCTTCATCTTCTGCATTTTTACACTCTTTCAATTTGGCCTGCATTTCTTTACGCTCAGCGTACCAGCGTTTTAACAGTCCCGGAATAACTGCTTCTTTTTCATAGGTAAAGATAGTTCCGTTGGCTGTAAGCATCCATGGATTATTGTTATCAAAAATTATCTTCCATACATCGGCGGCACTGTGTACACTCTCTTCACCATCTTTCCAGTCTATAGTAATCTCTGTGCCCGGCTCTGTGGCCATTACTGCTTCGTATTCTAAACTGCCAAACAGGCCTTCCCATGCACCGGCAAATGAGCTACCACTTCGCATCTTATCACCGATATAACGATCAGTCATAATAGGACGGAGTTGTCCCACAATGGTTTCTGGACCCATGTTAAGTGCTCTAATGGCACTGGGATATAATGAGTTGATGTCTATACTGCCTACATACTCGTGTATGCCTTTCTTTGGAAACGCAACATACGCACCCGCAGCCTGTGTGTCTTCGTCACTGTAGCGTTCTTTACGATTTGGCACAACCATGCCACGTTCGTGTGCTTCGTTGATAATGGCCTGCTCGGTCACAGCCACAGCACCCATAGTAGTTTGTAGTAGTACAGTATTTTCATGTGCCAGTGTATTAGCTAGATCCAAGAACTTTAGTTTCTTATCTAGCTTGGCCAAAATCATTGTATCTTGTCTGTTATACTCGATAAACTTTTTAAAGTTTTGATTGTACAGTTGATCCAAGGTACCTTCAAAAACTGTTTTAGTTTCTTGGAGTTCGTATTCAGCAATGGCATCTAAACTATAACTGTGACGTTCTTCGTATGTGTACTTGCGATACAGTTGCATATAGTCCATATGCACACGACCAATCAAATCATAGGTTTCATTCTCAGCACCAAAACGTTCAAATGTACGTTTCTTGGGATACTGATTCCACAAGCAGAATCTGCGTGTGTCGTCTTTACTAAGGATCCTGGTAACGCGATTTACTGTGTAAGGTATATCATAGCCCTCACTGTTCCAACCAGATATTGCATCGGCGTCTTCAATAAGATCCAAGAATGTTTTTAACATTTCATCTTCACGTTCAAAGATGATACAGTTTTCAAACTCTTTAGCAATTTCGTCTGCAGTTTCGCGACTCATGTGCTTGGGCGGAACAACCAAGGTGACCATTTGCTCTAGCCATTGCAGATAGACACTAATAGCAGTGATAGCATTAAATGGATCAGTTGTTGGGGAGAAGCCACGTTCTGGATCAAAGTCTACTTCAATGTCAAAGAACGCTACGTTTAATCGAGGACCATCTTGCCCTTTGTAGTTTTCTTCTAAACAACGAAAAATTGGATTGATATCACTTTCATACAGTTGCTTGCCAGACTGTATGCGAATTTCTTTGCGAAACTCTTTGTTGTTGCGTGTACTGAATCTGCTTACAGGTGTGCCAAATAGGCTTAGGAATTTACCACGAGGATCCTCGTAATAAAAAACATAGTTAGCCGGATATTCTTGATAGCACCTCTTGCCATCTCTCCTTTCAACTACATGAATACGATCGTGTTCACGATCAAATAGTGCGTCGATATAACTCATTGTTTATTAAATTTATTTTTACAGTAGGGCAGTAATACATCTTTTGTCCACGCAAGATATCCGTCAGGCGATGGATGAAAGTCATCGTCACTAAGTAACAGTCTTTTCAAACAAAAACTATATATGTCCTGCACAGGATCCATAATGGAATTATACGTTGTTTTAATAGGGTCGGGCAAGAATTTAACAATATCAAAATCATTTGTTCTACTCGGAAAAGCAGGATCTAAAAAATTAACAAATATTGATTGATATCCCAAGGCGTCAAGGTATCGTTTTAATCCAATTTTCCAGATTGCGTTTTCCACGGCCCTTGATTCAAAACTTTTGTATTTGTGGATGTCTCGATAGCCGAACCACTGTGTATTGCCATCACCGTTTCGATTTTCTCCTCCGGTTGAACCGTGGAAAACTTTGTCTGTAAACTGATATACAAAATTACAATCACTATCAATTACATCAGATGAAAAGATCTCATCTTCTCGATCGTGCCCTGACCACATTACTACTATTAGAGTTTCATCCGGTTGCAACTTGTTAGTTTCTAATCCCCAGATTATACTTTGTGAAATAAAATAGTTTCCTGCACCTGGTACAGCACAAGAAAACACGTTACTAAGTGATGCTAAGTCTCGAAAATAGTAAGGCCAGGTAGTTGGTACATCGTATTCGTCTAAGGTGTGAGTAAAACTACACCCACCGACTACTAAATTTTTAAATCCAAGATCTACAACATTTTCAAAATTTCTTTTGATATAATGCGTTGTCATAGATTGATACATTACAGTCATATTAAATTTTCTCCGTTTATGGCCGGTTAGCCATGATTCATGTTCGTAACGTGAACGACTCGATTGTTATTGAAAACAATATTTATAGCGTCTTACCTACACTGGTCAAAATTGTTTCTAGCAATTCGTGATCCTGTTGTTCGCGACCAAATTCTGATTTGTGTGCTAGTTTAATGGCTTTCTTGAGAATGTTGGGTTTGATATCCATTTCTTCAGCAATAGCTTTAACAGTGTCATTAAGGCCACCAGTTAAGGTTTCAATTTCCATCATGACCTGCATGCCTTCGTTGATCACTTGAGTAAGTTTGGCTTGTTCTGCACCGCTAAAAGTTCTGTTGTTAGACATGTAATTCTCCTGATTAAGTTTTACTATTATACAGTATTGTGTTAGAAAGTCAACGGATTAATTTGAAGATTTGGGCAATTGACTCGTTATTTTTTTGCTCACAGTGATTAAAAAATTTTCCAGATACAATATGGTTTTGGTTATATTTGGTACTTTGTTCTGTTTTGATTAACAATTGATCTATTGTACAATAATTTAAATTATCAATTAACTTGATAATACTTTCTGCTCTAGATAAATTACCAGGATCTAAATCCCAAGCAGTATCAAACTCATAATCAAACTGTAATCCTAAATTTTTCAAAGTACGATAAGTTTCAAATTGCCCAACTGGAACAAATGCTGTGCCACCTAACAAGCATTTTAAAGTTTTCTCGGTAAGAAAAGGGCCTGGCCATATATATTGCTGTCCATCTTCAAACATGTTGCTATAGTGAAAGCTTTCATTGGTAAAATGTATAGCACAATCTTGATACAACGGTTGCCAAGGATTCCCGGTTATGTTTTGTTTGTTTTGAGTTGCATTTTCAAAGTCGTCAATTTTTATTTCTTGACCAAAATAACAATCACGGAACACCTGTGTCAGTTGGTCTAATGTTGCATTGCCAGTTGCTTGCCATCCATGAACATTTTTTTCTTCGAGCCAAGAATTTAATACAATCAATGATGATTCTCTCGCAGTTTCTAATAATTTGGTTGTTATCCATACTTTGCTTTGACTAATACGATTACACACCGTACTAAATTTATAGGTAGGTTTTGATTTTTCTTTTACGCCAAACCAATCTTGCATTTGTTGTAGTTGATAATGCCAATAATAAAATGGTAAAAAATACACCCCGGGTAATTTTAAATTGCAGGGACCACCATCAAATAACACAATAATTGGACCAGAAACTTTTTGTTGTTTAAGCCAGTGCAAATTAGATACTTCTAAATGAAAACTTACAATGTAATAATCATAGCCGTTGGGGAGATCGTGTATATCAACCCAACTTTGAAACAACGCAAAATATATTCGTTTATTGGGTAACTTTTTAACCCATTCATACCCCGGAAAAGAAGGAATGTTATTTTGTGTTCCTTCTACAGGCAATGGTACCAGCATGTTTTTCATTAATTTTTAAAAATCATGTTATATTGCCTTGGTTCCCCCCTAGTAGGATTATTTGAACACATGTCACACATGTCAATAGGTTTGGCATAAGTATCGATAAAATTTGTTAATGTAGATTTATCAATATTTAACAAATCTACTGGTGCATAAGAAAGATATTTTTTCCAGTCCGGATCATCAAGTTGATTTTTGGCTCTCAATCCATTTTCTAGTGTAGCTAATTGTGTGCATTTATATAATTTTGTTCCGCGAACCATAGAACATATATTATTTGAAATACATCCATACCTCATTGACCCTTCTGGATCATTGGTTGCAAATGGTTTGATTTTTCCATCTATTGTAGTTTTGTAAATATTTTTCCAAGAATTGCTGTCTGGGGTTGAAATATAAATATTGGCATTGATGTTATCTTTTATATGATAATGTTCGTTGTGTATTTTTACGATTTGTTTGTGATTTAAAAATCTATTAATACTCTCCCTCCACTTTTTTCCTGGAGTAGTGTTTTTTAATTCTTCGGTATTTAGATGATCAGTAATTGTCAGTGAAAATTTATCAATTTTGTCACTTAGTTCAAATACTTTTTTTTGATTTTTCCCCAACAATTGTCCATTGGTAAAAACATTAATTAGTGTATTTGGAAAATATTTATTACACTCCATTGCAATTGGCACAATCCGCTCATCCCAATAATACAGTGGTTCACCGCCGAGTAAAGTTATCATGCCCGTTACATTAAACAAATCAGCTAATATAGGTATAGTTTTTATTATATCAGTGAGATCAGGGTCTTGATCAGATTTAGCTAAATTTGAATTTGAGATACACCCATCACAACTATAATTGCATTTAAATCCATAGAAAATATTAAGATTTACTTGATCTGATTTTATCATTTTCTATTTATAGATGTTAATTGCTCACTTTAAAAATACATTCCAGGGCACGACTCCTATATATTTTAGCCCAGCAGCCGGGCACACCGTGACCATAAGGTCCTAAGGTAGGTGTTTTATACAACTCCAATTTTCATATATTCTTCATACGGTCCATCTGGGTCTGTTAATTCAAGTGTGTTTTGATATAGAGTTTTAGCAATAGGTAATGCCTGATCAAATTCTTTAAAATTTTTGTATTGATTAACAGCACCTGGATCACAGTTGCGAGCCTGGAGCACAACTATAGTACCGTTGGGGATATTATTCAACCATGATAGTCCTTTGATATTATGGCAACTTAAATTAATCACTAGTCCATCGGAGCCAAGTTGTTGATAATCTAACTCGTTGGCATCTTTGAGCATAGGTTCAGTTTTATCGTCTAGTCCTAAT
>Ga0209401_1000450_pt1 | contig 27916 bp, 39 predicted proteins | sample M_140807_MF_Meta_FD_187318 | JGI IMG/M metagenome (GOLD analysis project Ga0209401, IMG submission 187318) | Freshwater microbial communities from Lake Montjoie, Canada to study carbon cycling - M_140807_MF_MetaG (SPAdes) (version 2) | ecosystem: Environmental > Aquatic > Freshwater > Lake... | reverse complement strand
CAAGCTGAGATACGTCGCCGTCAAGAGATTAAGAAGAAGGCTGAAGGCAATACATTAGAAGAAATTAAAGCTACCCTTGGTGGCCTTGCTGAAGCGCCATTGCAATCCGTTGCACAAGGTCTTGGCTCAATGGTTCCAATGATTGTTGGAACTGCGCTAATGCCTGCCGCAGCAATCCCTGCCGCAGCCGCTAGATTAACTGCGTTGGGTGTATCTGCTAGTACTGCCGCTAAAGTTGCATCTACCCTTCCCGCATCCACTATCGGTGCAATGATGGGTGTAGGTGGTCAAAAGGGTCAAGACTACGAGACCGTCAAACGTGAGTTGCTTGAGAGAAAGATCCCTGAAGCAGAGGCAGAACGCCTAGCTCAGAAGGCCGCAGAGTATTCCTTAGAGAACGCACCCCGTCAGCTTGCAGGCGGTGCGGCGGGCTTCCTTGAGGGCGCACTGGGTGCTGAAGCACTCATTGGTCGTGCAGGCAAGAAACTTCCTGAAGTCAAAGGCCCATCACAGAAACTACCTGAGCCAACAGTTGCACAAGCTATTGGTAAAAGCACGGTGGGCGAAGCTATTCCCGAAGGCATCCAATCTGCGGTTAGCACCGTTGGCACAAACCAAGCCCTTAACCAAGCCGGTATTCCTACAGACTTAACTCAAGGCGTACTAGCTAATGCGTTAAATGATGCATTGGTTGGTGGCGTAATTGGCGCTGGGGCATCTCCTCTTAAGTTAAAAGAGATGCGTCAGCAGTACGTGCAAGATGAATTCAAAGGTCAGCAGGAATACCAGAAGCAACAACAGGAAGAGATTGCTGCTAACCAAAAGAAGATTAAAGATGAACTGAACATGACCCAGAACCCACTGGGCATGTTAACTGTTGATGATCTTGGCGCAAGTTTATTTAAAACTGTTCAACAACACCGTGCTGATACAGGTAAGCCAGCACTCACTTCTTTTAGTTTAGATGATGTTGTTGATGCGCTGCCGGGCAAAGATAAAGCAGCAGAGTCTGCAAGTTTAAACGCAATAATCGCAGCGAAGACCGGTTACACCAATGAGGTTTACACACCTGCGCAGGTCATTGAAGCTGCTCAAGCCAAGAACGTTGAAACAGGTACGCAAGGTTTTGATGACTTCCTTTCTAGGACAACTGGTCTCAGTGATCCTGCCCAGATGTCTCAGCCCCAACTCCACGCGGCTGTCACTGCGCTTGGAAAGCTACCCGGGTTCACATCAACACAGTCGTTGCCTGAAGGTTTAAACGCTACAAATTACACGCCGGAGCAGTTTACGCAAGCTATTGATAGTTTAAACACTCAAATGGATGTGCTGGGTAAAGATGAGCTAACGTTTAAAGAAACAACTAATGCAATAGAAACAGCCACGGGACTCAAGGGTTCTGCTGTCAATGCTTTAATTAATGATGCCGTTCGCAGTGGTGATGTTGTTGCCGATAACAAGAAAGTTAGTGTTCCCTCACGTACTACACCTACTGGATACGGCATTTCTGAAGAAGTTGGCGCTGAACAAGAGCAGGCTACTTCATACGAAGTTAGACGTGGCGATGAGATTCTGGACGAACATAAAACCAAAGAATCTGCTGACCAGCAGGTTGAAGGTTTAAACAAGCTGACCGCAGAAGAGATCAAGAACATTGATGAGTCTCTTAAGACGGAAGAAGCCAAGATAAACAAGGCTGAGAAGGAAGTCCAGAGACTTATCCTTGCAGGCAACCGCAATACTCCAGAATTTAAAGCGGCACAGGATGCTTATCAAACAATAACTGATGAAGCATTTCCCCGTATTGCAGAGTTAAAGGCTAGGAAAGAGTCCTATCAGACTCCTCTAACAGTTGCCCCTATCGGCGTTAAAAAGGTTAAGCCAAAGTCCTACGTAGTACGTAAAGGTCAAGGCATTCAGACCGTCAAACAAACCCGTGAAGAAGCTGAACAGGCTATCTTTGAGGACTTAGCCGACACAGACCTTCAGGAACTAGCTAAGAAGCGTTCGCCCGCGTTGCAGAAGCGTGTAAACGCAGAGATCCAACGTCGTGCTACGCTGCCAGCAAAACCCGCTCCTGCGGCAGAGGCAACGGCTACAACTCCCGAACAGCAAGCCAAGCTAGATCAGTTGAAACAAGACTTGCCAGCCATGCTGAAAAAGTTTGGTTTAGGCGATGTTGGTCTCAAGATTGTCAATGCCATTGAAGGTGGCGCTGATGGCTCTTATGAAGCCAAGCTTATTCAGATTGCATTAGGCGCAGAAAAGCCTATTGAAACCATGCGCCATGAGGCTATCCATGCTTTGAAAGAACTAGGTTTCTTTACCCCCCAACAATGGGCGGCATTGGAGCGTCAGGCTAAGAAGGAATGGGTCAAGAAGTACCTTGAAGATGTGCCTTTTGAAACAACAGATGGCAAAACCATCAGTCGTTACGAGGCTTACAAGACCCCCGGCATTGCCAGCAAGGAAGGTTTAAACGAAGAACAAATCATTGAAGAAGCGATTGCTGATGCTTTCGGTGATTGGGATTCAAGCAAAGCCCCCGGCGGGATGCTGACTGCGCTTTTAAACAAGATGCGCAACTTCTTCTCTGCGCTGCGTAGCTATTTAAACGGTGAAGGCTTCCAGACTTACAAGGATGTCTTTGGCAAGATTGAGAAGGGTGAGCTTAAAGCTAAGGCTCCAGCCAAAGAAGGCGAAGCGAAGAAGTCTTTGCCAGTTACTGAAGAACAACGCACGTACAAGCTAAACATTGAGCGTGAAGAACGCAAGATGGCTAGAACTGCGTCATTGACTGAGGATGAGAACGCCGCAGTTACAAAAGATGCTGAACGTTTTGGTTTATCAGAAGACAAGATTGATGCAATTGTTAAAACAATCATTGCCGACAAGAAGCGTTACCCCACTAGCCAAGGCTGGGCTGACCTTAAAGTTATTGGTATTGACAGCAAGCTTGATGACGAAGGTAACCCAATTGCTGGGTCTGAGTCTCCTAAGTACGCTCCCATTTCCTATGCATATAACGTACCACCCGGATCAACTAAAGCACCTAATAAGGTAGATCAGGTCTGGCTTGGCAAGGTTACATCCAAGTTTCAGAACTTAGTTGAAGACCTGTATAAACGCGCAGATAAAGGTGATGCAACAGCAAAGAACATCATTGCGCATCAAACTTGGTACAAGAACGTAGCAGCCAGTCTGCGTCAAGAATATGGTGGCTTTGGCGATACTTTGGCTGACTTACTTGGGGCGACTAGCCCAAATACACCAGTGGATACAAACTGGAAATTCTCCATTGATGCTATGCGCAGATTTGTGCGTGGCGACTTTAATGCTGAGATGGCTAAGTTCGTTAAGCACCTTGATTCTGGGAAGTCGCCATCTACGTTTCCTACGCCCGATAAAATTCGTCAACTCAGCGGCAAGCTGTACGGTATGAACTCCACCAATGCCATGTTGGCGTTGTCAGATCTGTGGAGAGCTATCAAGCCCGGTCAGGCTCCTAAAGCCCGTAACTTTGCTTTAAACCTTATTGGTCAATCCAATATGGCAACCATTGATGTGTGGGCGGCAAGGATGCTACGCAGAGCCGCAGACATGGTCTCTGGTGCAAACTTCCCACGTATCCCGCCACCCGCTGAACAAGGTGTATCGGGCACATGGAATGCTGATGCTACAAAAGTAACCGGAGCATTTGGCTTTGGTGCTGATGTCATGCAGAAAGTCTCAGACAACCTAGCCAAGAAGGGCATCAACGTTGCTCCTCCTGACTTGCAGGCAATTGCTTGGTTTGCAGAAAAAGAACTGTGGACTAAAAAGAACTGGACAAACAAAGCTGGTGAAGGTGGCTCCTTTGAAGAAAACATTGAGAGCTTACCAACCGAGCGTTTCATTGCCGGTCACTCCATCCAAGTCGGAGAAAAAGAACCCGAAACCAAAGCAATCAAAATTGTGCAAAAACAGCTTACCAACTTGTTATCCAAAGACAAGAGCGTTGTTGCTTTCCGTGTGCAAGATACCTCCGGTCTATATGGCGGCACGGTAGAAAAATCGTTTGACACTGAGATCGTTGTTGAAAAGGGTAAGTTTGATCCTGATCCGTTAGTCGAGATGTTGGCAAATATTTCCAAAGAAAACAATCAATATGACATCTTTATCTCCAGAGTTGTTGGCCCAAGAGAAGACAATTTAAACGCTCGTCCGGGCGTTGAGATTTACTTTAAGACGCAGCAGGATATGAGTAAGATCATGCCAATTCTGAAGCGGTTTACATCTCGTGGGCAAGATGGATTTACGCTGGCTGTAGATCCACGTTTAAACGATGAATCAGGTCAATACATGGGCGTGCGATTGCAGTACGTACCTGAGATTTCTATGCGTTGGGATGAAGGTTTACAGCAGAAGATGTTGATCCCCGGTCAGTTAGAGAGAATTTTAAACGGCAAGATGCAGTTGCTAAATAACATCGTTGCGGAAGTTTCTGCAATGGAAGGCGTTGCTTATGCCGCTACAGCGAAGTACGATACGATAGTAATTGGTAAGGAGAATTATGATGACTACACTACTGGAAGAACTGCCCCAAGAGATCAAGAGGCTCCAGAGCCAGTATGGTTCGGACAACCCGTACGTAACCATGTTGAAAGAGCAATTACGCGCCTTAGAGGAGACACAGGGCAAGTCAGCACAGGAAATCTACCAAGTGTCGATGAAAGCCAAGGCGAAAGAAAGTTAAGCCTACGCAAAGCTCCTGATACACCTGAATTTAAACGCTTCTTTGGCAACAGTGTTGTCGTAAATGCCAACGGTACGCCGAAGGTTATGTATCACGGCACTGCCCGGGACATTAAAGCGTTTAAACCACGTCAGGCTGGCGCTATCTTCTTAACGGAGAACCCTGAGTTTGCAGGTGAGTACGCAGATGTCTCTGCCGAGAACAAACCTCTTGAGCGTAATCTTTCAGATTACTCTGCACAAGAATTAGACAAAGCCAAGATACAAGCCATCAAAGATGTTCGTGCGTCCTATGGCAATAACAAAGAGTCAGCCAACCTTATTAGAGAAATAAGATCTGACAGCCAACAAGGCGAGGCTTTGGACTTCCTCAAGCTTGCCGCTGACAACTTATTCCCAGAGGCTGGTCAAAACATCATGCCTGTGTACGTTCGTTCTGAACGACCATTTGACTACGAGAACCCAGATCACATTGCTGCGTTGGGTTTAAACAATGTAGACAAAGAAGATCTTGCCAACAACGTTGCTCGTCTTGAGTCTGACCGTGTCCAAAATGCAATCAGAGCCGCTGGCTTTGATGGTTTCTATATTAAACAGGGTAACCAAAAGAACCTTGCTGTCTATGACCCAGTTCAGATTAAGTCTGCGACAGGTAACGTAGGAACGTTTGACACAACTAGCCCTGACATTCGTTACAGCCTGAGCAAGGTTAAGAATGAAGTGGATTCTTTGCCTAACGGTGCGGCTATCAACGCTAGTATTAATCGCCTTGCTCCGGGCCGTGAGCAAAAAGGATACATCGAGCGTATTCTGGATGCGTTTAAACCACAGAGCGTAGATGCGCTGCGCCAACAGTTCCTGAATCGCTACAACCAACTTGGTGTGTATGACAAGGAAGTCGCCAAGCAAATGGGTGGAGCCGCTCTCCTTGCTGACTCAAGCGCAGAATCTGCCGCTCTGATGTCAGACAATGCCGCCGCTATTGCTTCTATGGCTTGCGGTATCGAGGGTAAGGGTGGCATCCCTGTCTTTGACAAGGGCTACACAACAATCAGTAACGCCAATGGTGAGAAGGGTGTCCTAGAGATCCTCATGCCTTTGGCTAAGATTGGTGACCCACGTATCTATCAAACCTATCAGTTCTGGGCAGGTTCTTTACGGGGTTCCCGTTTGTTAGCTAATGGCACAGACCACACCTACACAAAGGCTGAGATAGATTACGCCAAAGAACTCTTGGTTAAGTACCCTGAGTTTAAACAGGTGCAGGAAGACTGGATTAAGTACAACAACGGACTGATGAAGTACGCAGTAGAGACCGGAGTTCTGTCGCCTGAGAAGGCCGCAGAGTTTATGAAGTACTCTGACTACATTCCTTTCTATCGTCAGATAGATGGAGAGAAGACTGTCGGGCCTAGACTGTTCCAGAACATCTCAGGGGTTACTCCTCCTAAGCAACTGAAGGGTTTGAAAGAAGGACAAGACATTCCTTTTGCCGACTTCCTTGAAACCATTGTCCGTAACACGCAGTCCATCATCCAATCCGGAATGAAGAACACTGCGGCTCAACGTGCTATTGGTCAAGCCGTGTTCTTAAAGATGGCTGACAAACGACAAGATGTGTCTTACGCCCCCGGAGTTGTTACAGTCTTAGAGAACGGTAAACCCGTTTCCTACGACGTAGCCGATCAGTTGTTCATTGATGCGGTTAAGAGTTTAAACATGCCGGAATTACCATTTTTAAGTTTCTTCGCTGCGCCAGCAAATCTGCTTCGCAACTTGGTGACCAAAGACCCCGGCTTTATGATGGCTAACTTGATGCGTGACTCACTGTCTGCGTGGGTTACTAGCGGTGCAAAGATGACACCTATCGCCTCTACCATCTCTAACTTTGGTAAAGCAATCGGTGGTAAAGACCCAGCCTACCTTGCCCTGCGTAATGCGGGTGTGATTGGTGGTTATGAGTTTGCCGCTGGCGTTGAGAACAGCGGTATTATTTTAGGTGAAAGCCTGCGCAGAGCCACAGGAACTCAGACAGGTACAGAGAAGGCTCTCAAGCCGTTTACAAGCCTCTGGCGTGGTCTGGAGAAGGGTACAGAGGCATCTGATGCCGCTACCCGCATGGCAGTCTATAAGGCTACGTTAGAGAAGACGGGCAACGAGGCAGAAGCCATCTACCGTGCAATGGAAGTAATGAACTTTAACCGTAAGGGTAACCTTGCCATTGTGCGTATTCTGACTGCGGCTGTGCCATTCCTTAACGCACGTATGCAGGGCTTGGATGTGTTCTACCGTGCCGCCTTTGGAAAGATGGCTACAGAAGATGCCGCCGCTATTCAGAAGTCGTTCTTCATCCGTGGTGCAACCCTCATGGCTCTTACATCCATGTATTGGTTCCTGACGCATGACGATGAAGAATACTTGGCTCAAGAGCAAGAGACAAGAGATAACAATTGGTTGTTCCCGTCAGCAGGCGTTCGCATCCCAATTCCGTTTGAGGTGGGTGTTCTGTTTAAAGTTGTGCCGGAGCGTATGCTTGAATACGCATTTGGTAGCGACACTGGCAAGGACATGGCTGACTCGTTTAAACGTAGCTTGATCTCTACGTTTGCGTTCAACCCGATCCCTCAGACTGTCCTACCTCTTGTCGAGGCTCGTACAAACTACTCATTCTTCACAATGCGTCCCATTGTGGGACAAGGTATGGAGAACGTGGCTAAAGAATACCAAGTGGCTCCTAACACATCAGAAGCCGCTAAGAAGCTGGGTAAAGCTTTAGGTGAGTCCCCAATCATTGTGGATCACATTATGAAGGGCTACACAGGATCTCTTGGCATGTATGCCATAGACTTGATTGACGCAGTCCTACTTAGTAATGACGCATCACCTAAGCCTGCAAAACGCTTTGAGCAAATGCCTGTGATCAAACGATTCATTGTGGATAAGGAAGCTAAAGGAACTGTCACCGCCTACTATGAGTTGAAGAACTCTGTGGATGAAGTTGTGCGAACAATCAACCTTATGGAGCGTACAAGCAATGTAGAGGATATGGGTGATTACATTGAGAAGAACGCCAACTTGTTAGGCATGAAAGGCTACATCAGTAGCGTAGAGAAACAAATGAAAGTATTGCGTGAAGCGGCTATTCAAATCCGATCCTCTGATATGTCTCCAGAGGAGAAGAGAGAATCATTGTCAGCTATCACTGAAGCGCAGAATGCAATGACAGCCAACATCCGAGAGATTAAGAAGTCTATCCAACCTTAAGATGACCCCCCTCAAAGAGCCACCCAATGGTTCTGCGATGGGCTTCATCCCATATTTCTTTCCGGGCTTCTTTGTTTAAACTCTTGCCTTGGTCAATATCCGCGTGGCAGGAAAAACACAACGCAGCGATGCGGTAATCGTGAGCTTTGATTCCCATGCCCTTTCCATCCCTCTGCTGATTGGAATGGGAGGCAACCACCGTGCCATCCTGCGCCCCGCAGATCTGACATGGTGATTCCCTCACAAGGTCAAGCAGTTGTCTATTACGGTACATCTTGACTCGTCAGGTTTGATCTTTCCAAGAAGTCAACGTAGTTAGCAATCTCTTTGCCTGTGTAATCAATGTCTCCGTAGCTGCGGAATCTTGCTGCTAGTCGTTTAAACACAGCATGCTGGGCTGCCGTCCAAACTTCGTAGCTCCAGTTCCCGTCGTCTTCAAAAGCTTTATTGCCAATGAATTCACAGTACTCTTTTTTGCATTCGTTCATCTTCAACCTGTTTCTCGTAATGGTTAATCGGTAGCTTGGCTTTCTTCCTGACAAACTGACGGAGCCATTCAGCCCCGCCAAGTTCTAAAAACATAAGATACTCAACATCAGACATACGCATGTTGCGGCCTTTAAGTGGCATAGGCGGCTTAGGTCTAGGCATTTAAACAATCTCCACCTCTGCGTTAGTTTCTATCCATACATATGCACCGCAAGACAGGGGCTTTTGAGGCGAGTACACAACCTTGCTTTCCCCCTTAATATTTACTTCATGTGCATATGTGTTGCTCTTGTAGGTCTTGACAGTCAGCACGGGGTCATTGGTTCCATGCTTGTTGTTAGCTCTTATCACATGTTGGTTGACATGAATGATTGTTTTCATGTGTTCTTCTCCTTGAGTTTGTCTTCAATGGCTTTGGCAAACTCTAAAGTAGATTCAATTTCCCAATCACCAACAGGCAAAAGCTCAATGGCATCCTCCTCTGTAAGCCCAACCCAAGGTCTTAAAGTCTTTTGCACATCAGCCTGAGCCGCCATGCCATCTTCGTATCCTTTGGCATACACCTCGTTATCAGCATCAATCAATTGCTTGATTAGGTTTAAACTTTCCTCGCAAACTTTTGTGAGGCTTTCTACAGCAATAGCACGTTTGATAATCATGGTTTATCCTTTTGTGTACGGTTTGTCATTCTCCTAGCTCCTCAAATATTTGATCTGTTAAATCTCTTACTCGGTCAAGGACTGCGTTTAAATCAGCCTTTGTATGGAAGCTTCCTGTCACAGCCATCTTGATGTTTGTTAAAGCCTTGTACATCTCCGGCCCTTTGATGGCGAAAAGTAGCCCGTCTTCATCATCGGGGTAGTAAAACTCAAGTGTTACTTTCGGTTGCATTTAGTCTCCCTAGTGGCTTGGCGGTCAACCAATGATCCCCCAATCTCAAGACTGCACGCACCCACTTGCGTTGGTTGTGTCGATTGGTATGTTCGGGAACCATATCGTTGTTATAGATTTGTCTTGCCTTACGTCTTAGGTGTTCAGTGGTCAACATTTTCCATAGTCCTTTTCTTTAAATGATCCGGCATCTTTGAAGCGATCCAATAGCCAGCAGCGTTTAAACTAAAGCCATTTGCAATCATTTCCTCAACAGTTCTGCATCTGCGGTCTACTCCGTACTTACCTGTACGGTGTTTTTCAAAAGCACCATTGCTGTTGAAGTACTCCTTGCATCCCTGACATTGGTTGTGATTACCCTTTAATATTTTCACCCTGCACCTCCCGCATAGTTAGTTTAGAAATTTCTGAGGTCATCAACTCTCCAAATGATTGCCCTGACGGGAATCTCATCTGAGAGGCTTGGTTCTCATTAACAACTTTGATAGCGGCTGTCAGGCCATCATTGAATCCTTTGAGATAGGGATTGTCTTGTGCCATACGCACCTCCAACCCCTCACGCAGAATCCTAGCCATCGTTACCTTTTTTGTCTTGGCAAACTTCTTTAGCTTGACGTATTCGTCATCATCCAAGTAAGTCATGAATGGTTTAAGTTTTTTAGAAGGGGTCATTGTTTTTCCTTATAGATTCAAACTCATGGAGTAGCAAATCAAATTTATATTTAGCGTCTGCGTTTCCATGAAGCTCCGTGCGTGACTCAATTCCACAGCGTTTACACAACATGTGCGCAGCGTCTGTTTCGTTATCACACAACATGAACTCTTGAAAGTCAGGGTCTCGGCAAAGCATACCCGCCTTAACGACTCGATTGCTGTACGGTGTTGGTGACTCATCATCTTGGATGCGAACCACCGCACAGGCGTATCTCGCCCCAACAAAGTCACGCAGAATCTCTTCCGGTACTTCGTCAGGGTGCAGAGCAAGCGTCAAAATAAAACCTGTGCGGTCTTGCTTTAACGCTATCTTACGGGCTTCAAACTGTAGCGCCATCAAGTTGGCCTTGAAGGTAGGAGATCACAGCACGGTAACCAACCACGTCTTGCTCGTACTGAACCAACGCATCAGCAGAAGAAAGGTACAACTCACGCCAACCATCAATATCTTCGTTTAAACGCTTAATCTCTTTACGCAGGGTTTCTTGTCCTTCTGTAACAACTGGCTTCTTTACCGCTTTTTTCTTGGCGTTATGCAGAACTTGGTAAACATAGGCTGTAGTCACACCGCAACCCTTGGCAACATCGCTTGGCTTGTGTGTGGGGTTGGCTTCTTTGTAGGCAAGGATTTGTTTTGATTTAGTCATGGTCTCTCCTCAAAAGGGAATGTCTTTATCTTCAGCAGGAAACTCCTGCGCTTGGTCTTCGTAGCGTGTACCGCCCTCTTGCTTTGGAACATAACGATCCACAGCAAATGACAGGAACGTTTTACCGTTCTTGGCAACCTTCTTCCAACCTGAGATCTTGATAATGGTCAAACCATCCTCTGTCTTGATGTTGGTCATGTCTTTTAAGTTGACTGCGATAGACCCAAAGTAATCAGGAGACTTGGGAGTCTTCTTGGTTTGGGTTGCGAACATTGATCCTGTGTCCGGCTTTGCTTGGTAATCACTCATTTGGTTTCTCCGTTTGGTTAAGTTTTGTCTTCAATGCTTTGAAGCAATCTAAAACCTCCTTGTAAAGAGGAGGGTGCGTTTCCTTCAGCGAGTCAAGCTGAAGTTCATTGCTCTTCCAGTAGCTGTTTAAACCTGCTACGGTGGTGCAGTGGGATGTCCACTCAATCATTGATTCGGTAAAGAACTTACGGCTTTCATCTGAGGGATCCCAATCAGTGGGTTGTGCCTTGATGTTGTTTTTGGTAACAATCTTCTCGTACTTAGGGCCATCTTCCTTGCGTGTCAGTTCGCCCATCGTTGTCTTGGGCGCTATCTCGGCAAGAGTCTTTGCGTATGCGGCATCGTCTTCCTTCTTGAACAACTCACCCATATTGGCAGGTGCATCCGACTCCGGAAGATCATCACCCGAATAGATATATATGCCCAAACCATGAAGCGCAAGGGCTTTGGTCATGCATCTCATAATGGCGGTGTTAACGGCAAACGCATCGGGGTTAAGGATGGGTTTGTTCTTGTAATCCATCACGGGCAACATACAGGTTCGGGGTTGACCGAACATGGTGACAGTGACCCACACCATGCCTGTGCCATTGACATCCATGTAGGGCTTACCATCAAAGGTCTGCACATCAAAGGTTGCGCTTTGGTCTGCCTTTAATGCCTCTCGCCATGCCCACGCCCATGAAAGGTACGTTAAGCCATTCTTCTTCTCTGTATGCTCGTTGACGTTGATCTTCAGTAAATCATGCGGGGACATTGAGTTCTCCTTGATACTGTTTACACCACTTGCTGACTCCACAGAAATCTCCTGTGCATCGCTTGTACTCGCCTTTTCTTTCCTCGACATAGCCTTTTTCCTTTTCTGCCAACTCTGTGGCTTCTTCTATTGATTTAAAAACACGAATCGCAGTCTTGCGACCCTCTCTCTTCACTGCGTAGATGGTCTCGCTCATCCATCTTTCTTCATCGGTACAGGGTTGTAACTCCTCCCCGAATTCTTGGGCTTGCTTGGCAAAACGGTGCATGTCCAAGCGTTGGCGTACATAGGTCTCTGTGGTGACTGAGTCCCACATTGGGATATCAATCATTACTGCCTCTGCCTTGGGATAGTTCTCCTGAGTGGCGTGGGGTGAGTAATCCTTGATAATTGCGCAGATCTTCAGACCGCAGACCTTTTGCTTCTTGACGGTCTCAATCAACCATTTGTAGATGTTCAGTTGAATGTCCCACTCATCCTTGTTACGTGCCAAAGCTTGCATCACTGACCAAGCCTTAACAAACTTGTAATCAATGATGACAACCCCGTCATCTGTGTGTTCCTGTAGGTCAATTGCACCGCTGATGGTGATACCGTCAATAGAGTGAAAGATGCGCTCCTCGTTGGTATAGCCCTCTATAGCCTTGCCCTCAAGCTTGGCGTGCATAAATGTGCCTAGCTGAGAAGCAATCAATTTGGTAACATCAATGACTATCTCGTCATCATACTGTTCTCGCATTCTGCGTATCTTTGGTGGCGACATTAACTCTGTTACGCTATACTGAGAAGCACCCTTTGTGTAAAAGTCTCTAGCGAGCAAAGCCACTAACGGTGCGGGTAAGCCTTGTTCATTGGTAATTTTCATGTACTCTCCTTAAGGTTTTTATGAATCCAGACCTCTATAATAGCGATGATGTAACACAATTGCAAGTGCTATCACAAATTATTTTTGGTGAGCCAGCTTCTAAAGCAAATTCTCGTAGAGTTGTACACTACGGTGGTATGTCCAGACTGATTAAGTCTAAGAAAGCATTAAGTTACTCTGATGTTTTTAAACAACAGTGCGGGAAACTACCTACGTTAATGACGGGTGATCTGCGGGTTACTCTGTATATTTTTTATGCTTCAAGGCGACCCGACTTGGATGAGAGCCTGATCTTAGACCTGATGCAGGGTCTTATATATGAGAACGACCGACAGGTTAAAGAGCGTCATTGCTACTGGGGGCTAGACCCTGACAACCCACGGGCAGAGATCATTGTTGAAAAGATCCCCGAGATAGCCCCAAAAAAAAGCCCCACTAAGCGAACCAAGCGGGGCTAAATCTCACAACGGAGAGAGGAGAGTACCGGCAACTGCAAGTTGCGGTGTGTGAAGTTTAAACCATTTCTTAACCGGCAGCAACACCAACCCGGCGGCAGTGTTTAAACGTTCCCAGCAGCCCCGGCGCACCATTTATTGTTTAAACAAACCAACCAACCCGGCAGCACAAAGTACTTACTGCCGAAAATATATTTTAAAAGTACTTGACAACATCCCAATAAGTTGTGATACATTCAAATTGTTGCCGTAGCAAGTGACAGACAATTTAGGCCATTTACACATGCGTTTCGCTTTACCTAATGCTTTCGGTTGGAGAGTCATTAAGTAAGGTTGCTACCGGAACGCAGTTGTAAATGGCCTTTGTCGCTTAAACCCCCCTTGCTACAACAACCGTACTCCAGACGTTACTAAGGGGTAGATATCTGCCTGCGTGGAAGCAAAGGGTTACGTGGTATGCGCAAGCTAGGGGGCAGTTCCCGAATAATCCACGGTGCTGGTCGTATCTGCAAGCACAGGGGTCAACTAACGTTGACATGCAGAAGCCCTAACGGGCGGTGAAACCATCCCTCTCTACTCCTTGGGGTAGGGGGGTCTATGGGTGAAAATTATTAACAAGCCCCGCCAAGGGGCGCTTATAAGGAGAGAGAGATGAGGAGTAATTTTAAGGTCGGTAAGACTATCGCAGGGTTTGCATATTCAGTTGCAAGACCCGAAAGCCCGAACGCTCGGGTGCTGTTTGATACATTTGCAAAAACCCAAGACAAGGCTACGCAAAAATTAAAGAACAGCAAGAAGTTTTTTTTCAGCAATGGCGATGCAATCTACAGGCTGTATTCAATCCACATGACCATCATGCGAGAGTTAGAGTTTAATTTAGATGATGGCACTGAAGGCTTTCCCTGCCTAGATGATGATGAAGAGATTGAGCCGGAGCCAAAGATTATCAGAGGACGATTGGTAATTGAGGATGCTTTTGATTGCACACCCGTTAAGAAAAATATTCAAGCAAGGAGACAATAATGGAAACAAGAGAAAGGGACTTCCAAAGGTTCGTCAAGCACCTTGGAGAAAGCCATGAGGGGGTTATCTCAGCCGCCAATTGGTTGAACAGTTTGGGGTACTCGGTAACGATACCGCCCTCCACTGTATCGGACAGTTATGAGAACCGCATGGATCACGTAGATAAAGGTGACCTATACATCAACATGAGGGTTGAGGTCAAGAGACTCGGGATTAACTTCACATGCAAGGCAGATTGGAAATTTGGGGAAAAGTTCATTGTCTGTGCCAAGCATTCCTTTGACAACGCCAAGCCAAAGCCGTATGCGTACATCATTCAAAGCGCAGATTTAACACACATTGCAGTTGTTAATTCGTCTACGTGTAAACAATGGTATTCAGAAAAACGCAAGGACTCAAGATACGAAGATGTAACGCAAGAATTTTATCTTTGCCCGATTGACCTTGTTAAATTTCATTCGGTTTAAAAGGAAAATCAAATGGAACAAATTAATATGGAGTTTGAATCAACAGGAATGTATTGCTCTTGCTGTGGACAAAAAATACGTAGATTAAATCCTCACAGAATGTGCAGATCAAAGGTAGCATTGTTGGAATACATAGCCAAGCAAGGTGGGTGGGTTAAGATTACCAACGTTCATAGAGTACAAGTTGGCGATGCCGCAGTTTTAGCTTTACGCCTTGAGTGGTTTGGGTTGGTTGAACATGGCCCTTTACGCTCAGGATTATATAAAGCTACAGAGAAAGGCATAAATTTTCTACGGGGTTTACACCAAGTTCCAAGAATAATTTGGTGTAGGGATGGAAAAGTTATTGAACAAGACTCAATTTTGCAGTCCGTTCACAGCGTTAAAAAAGTTGTGTTGGACAAAGATTATTGGGACAATTACCCAAAAGAATTCTGATAAAGAAAGACCAAAATGACACGCAATTTCAAGCAAGAGTACAAGACCCAACAAGAACGAGGCGAGCATGAGAACCGAATGGAACGCCAACGTGCCCGTAGAAAATTGGATGCCAAGGGAGTGACCCGACAAGGTAAAGACGTAGCCCACGTCAAGGCTTTGAGCAAGGGTGGATCCAACGCAGATGGCGTGAGACTGGAATCCCCCAGCAAGAACCGCTCGTTTAAACGCAAATCAGACGGCAGCATGAAATGAACGCGGAGTTCGTGGATCAGTTCCACTTCAATGAATCTACTCGGGTAGCTTGCCCGTACTGCTCTGCTGAACGCAGAAAATCAAATCAGAAAGACATGACGCTAACCCGCAAGTTAGACGGGGCAGTTGTGTTTCATTGCCATCACTGCCAAACCAACGGCTCAGTCCAACCACAACAGGAGAGAATTTTGTCAGCCGTACCCAACCCAACTATTGTTTCAAACAAACTGCAAGATCAACATTACGCATGGTTAGCCACACGGGGCATATCTAAACCAACCGCAGACAAGATGAAGTTGTTTGCCTCTGAGAAGTACTTTGGCAAACTGGGCAAGACCGCAGATGCCATCGGCTTTCCTTACTACAGGAATGGTGCATTGGTAGCCGCCAAGTACCGATCATTCCCTGAGAAAGATTTCACTCAAGACTCAGGCGGTGCGCATGATTTCTTTGGCATTGATCTAATTCAAAAGGATCAGCCACTCATCATCGTAGAGGGCGAGATAGACTGCCTGTCCCTCATGGAGATGGGCTTTGACAATGTGGTCAGCGTACCAAGCGGTGCGCCAATCAAAGTCGCAGATGGAAAGGTTCTGCCTTCTGAAGATAAGAAGTTTGCCTATGTATGGAATGCTCGGGAGATACTGGACGCAGTTCCTTACATCATCCTAGCCACAGACCAAGACACTGCGGGTCAGGCGTTAGCCGAAGAGTTGGCAAGACGGATTGGTAAAGAGAAATGTAGGCTGGCTAAGTTTGAAAAGAAAGATTTAAACGAGGTCATGCTTGATGACCCGACAAAGATAGGGGGGCTACTGGCATCGGCTGTGCCGTACCCCGTTTCGGGGATCTCGGATGCGGGGTCGTATTACGAACGTTTAAACGAGTTATATACCAAGGGAACAGGCAAAGGATACTCAACGGGGTATACCTCAGTCGATGAAATCTACACGGTTGCCCCTGCGCAATTGACTGTTGTTACGGGTTATCCCTCATCAGGCAAGTCTAACTTTGTGGATCAGATCATGGTCAACCTAGCCGACAAGCACGATTGGAAGTTTGCTGTTTGTTCGTTTGAGAATCAGCCTGAGATACATATCAGCCGACTCATGGAGATCTATACCAAACGCAGATTCTTTGATGGCAAAGACAGAATGTCAGAGACCGACAAAGAAATTGCGTTTAAATTCGTAAAAGAACATTTCTTGTTCATCGATACAAACGGGGAAGAGCCATCAACGCTTGACTCAATATTAGAACGGGCAAGGATTGCCGTTAAGAGGATGGGGGTTCGGGGGTTGGTCATTGACCCGTATAACTACATAGAGTTACCGAGGTCAGACGGGACTGAGACAAACGCCATCAGCGATATGCTGACTCGGGTTCAGAAGTTCTGCAAGGCACATGACGTGCATACTTGGTTCGTTGCTCACCCGTCTAAGATCACCCGACAAGGCACTGAACAGCCTCGCCCTGACGGAATGTCCATCGCAGGGTCTATGGCTTGGTGGGCAAAGACGGATTGCGGCATTACAGTCCACAGAAAAGATCACCATGTTGAGATTGCAGTTTGGAAATGTAGGTACAGATGGGTTGGTCAGCAGGGTGAAACAACAATGATCTACAACAAGACCGCAGGGACTTACTCGGAGAACTTAGATGCCTTCTAATCGTTTAAACATTTTGACTGGTAGCTCACCAGATGAGCTTGGTAGCTCAGAGCGTTTAAACGCAGAGAGCTTACCGCACGAGCCTCAACCCAGTTTAAACATTAGGGAGGAACTTGCAGGTGAGTGGGGCACTGAACTTCTTTTCTTAAGTGAGGAGGAGTTTGACGAGGCAATCATCGGTGTATCAGAGAGGATAGGTGATGAGCCTGTGGTTGCCTATGACACGACAAAGATCGTGGAGATCCTCAGTCGGTCAATGACTGTGGACGAGGCGTATGAATACTTTGGGTTCAATATTCTCGGGGCGTATGTCGGGGAAAAAACACCTGTGTTTATAACCACTGCGTTTAAACAGTGACCGCAGCGGCTGCTGGCTGCGTATGCGTTTAAACAGAAACGCGGGCACAATGCCTGAACATGCGTTTAAACGTTAAGGTGTAGACCAAAAAAAAGGGAGCCGAAGCCCCCTTAGATTTGTGCCACTCGGACAGCTTGGATTATGTTTTGATACTTTCCACAATAACGTGGTACTCGGTCTCTGCCCATGCGATACACCGCCCATGCCTTGTCAGCATAGGTGATGTATTTCTCGGCAGGGTTAACGAATCGTTCATGGTTTACGAGGTTGATCAGGTTGTCATAGTAGTACGTGGTTTTGAGAAAGGTTGGGTCTGATTGAGTGATGGCTTTAACCTTCCTCATCAATGCACCTCATCGGCTCTAGGACGCATTGAACGCTCCATCTCATAGGTAACCGCTACCACTTCCAATACATCGTCCTTGGGTAGGTTATTGGTCACGGCTAGGGACATGGCGGCTTTGACTAGCAGACCAAGGGTCTCTTGCCCGTCCACTTCATTCCTACCAATCCAATCTATCAACCCCTCATAAGCCTGATATAGGCGTTCATAGTCAATGTCCTTTTCTCTCTTAATTGCCTTGATCTGCATGATCGGTCTCCTTTTCCATGTAACGAACTAATGCCTTGGCATCCTCACTCTGCATCTTTTGAATGATCTCATACATTTGTGGGGCAATGGCTATCAGTCGGGCATTTGCTCGCATAGTCGCAACGGGAGTGTTCTTGCTGTAGCAGTCGGCAACCATAGGCACTCCATAGTCGCCTTCGTAACCCCACACAGTCAGTCTGCTGACAGACCACGGGTAAGATGTTATGTGTTTAAACATTAAGGTCTCCAGTAAAACAAGTCAAGCAGTAAAACGATCATGCCGACAAGGAGCAAGACCCGCTCAAGTTTTTGCCATAGTGTGTGGTTCATTTAATTTCCTCAATGTCTTGAATAAATTCTTCCGCATGAACCACTTCATAATTTTCAAGTCCAGTATGAATTTCTCTCGCTATTTCTTCGGCTTGAATTTCATCTTCAGCTTCAACTTCAAAAAAAGTAACTTGATGCTCAATGCGAATATATGGAACTTTAAATTTTTTCATTGCTTCTCTCCTTGTTTAAACGATTGTTTATTAATCCACCAATCAGGGGCGTATTCCGACACGCACTCAATGACAAAGTCGCCATGATCATTCAGCACCCCATCGCCATCGGTGTAGTAAAAGATGCGCTCATCCACGGCATCCTCTATCCCGTCCCACTCACCATCGCAGACAATCATGTTGCTGAATGATGTTTTCTTGTCGTTCCATACCGTGGGTTTCCAGTACCCATCACAATTCCATAATTTTGAGGTCATGCTTTCTCTCCTTTAATTGATCTGCCAACTGCATCCCTGATGCTCCGTTCTTCTTTGCTGTATTTGGTTGCCTTCAGAACACCCTTTGCAAACTCTACATCAAGTGAAAGATGCTCAATCCATGAGCCATCATCGATGTAGCGGTCAGCAGACAGGGTGAGGTTCTTCAGTGCCGCTGTAAGGTAAATGATTCGTTCTTTGTCAGTCATTGGTCACCTCCTCGGTGCTGTAGATATCCCAATCAATGTGATTGCCATCTAGGAACTCTGAGCCGTCCATGTTGAGGGCTTTGTCAAAAGCCTCCTCATCATCCTCTGCCTCGATAAAGGCGTAGTGATACGTGATTTGTTTTGCCCAAACTTTATATTTTTTCATTTCCACTCCTCCACGTCTGCGATAGATTTATCGGTAACAACAATGTTGATACTGCTGTCGTTGAATATTTCCATAGCCTGATCAACTGCCTTGGATCGGCTAGTGGCTTCAACATCAATCTGAACAAAGCCCTCCACTGCAACTGTTATGGTGTATTTCTCGGTCTGCACCGTAGGTCTGCGCTCATTGGCAACCCACAACGCAGAGTAGTGGTCATCTAGTCCTTGCATGATCATCCTCCTCAATCTAAGGTTGGTTCAAACTTGGGGTTAGTCCAACCATTAACCTCTTTTGCTTGCAAGACCTTGATCGGAATGAACCGCTCCAAGACGATCTCGCCCTCTTTGTCATAGATAAACAAGGCAAGGTTAGTGCCCGTCAAGTAAGCCTCGACATAGCCACTGTTTGCCCCGACATTGATCACGGCACTCTTGACATCGTTGTCAAGTAAATCAACTGATAATTTCATAGTTCTCTCCTGTTTAAACGTTAACCGTCTTTGATTCATCTTCACCAAATTGATATTCTTCATCACGCAGATCGTTGTCGTGTTCTTCTCGCAAGTCTTCCAACTCCCGAAAGTAGTCCTGCAACTGGTCATACAAGTACTCAGGCAGATGGCTTGCCAAGCCCTCGGTCTTGCCATCGCTCCATGTTGCAGACAATTTGAAAGATGTAATTGTTTGTTTGATAGTCATGTTCTCTCTCCTAGTTACTGGTTTCATTTTTAAAGGTGAGGGGCAAGCCCCCCTCAGACAGCAAGCTTCAGCTTGTCAAACGCTACAGTGCCCATGTCTTCAAGCTTCTGAATGGTTACAGCGTTTTTGTAAATGTGGGTCACGTCCGAGCGGATGCCAACCCCGATAGTGGTGATGCCGAGGTTCTCACCTGACAGTGCCTGTTCTCTGCAAGCATCAGCGTTGCCGATACCATCGGTAAGGAAGAAGCAAACCTTGCGCTCCTCTTGACGATTCAACAGCAACCCGTGGGCGTATTGCAGGGCGGTAAAGTCCTGAGTGCCGCCTCCCGAGTGAAGCCGCTCAAGCATCGGTTTGACACGTTGATAGGGGACGTTGAAGTCTTTGAGCAGTGAGACCTCGCAACCAAATGTCACGACACTGGTTGCAACCCCTGCCTTGGACAGCGTGTCCAGTAGGGCATAGGTTGCCAAGACAGCGTGGTACATCTTAGATTGCAAAGGCTTGGCAGGGCGAAACATTGAGCCTGATACGTCTAGGACAATGGTCACCGCTGAGTCGATGCCGTCATGTTCTTTCCTACGTTTAAACAGGCGGTCATTGTGAGCCATTGTCGGGAGTGCCCGAACATTCAGCACCCCTGACTTGCGGTTGTTTTGGAACTCCTCAAACCCTGAGTTCTCAAACAACTTCCTGACTGTATAGCGTAACTTGGGGGGAATCATAAGACCTCCTTAAAAGTCGATGGGAAAATTACGGGGGTTGTCAGCCCTTGTGTGATACCCCTTGCGCATCACGTCATCGGTGCTGTAAGAGCCGCCCGATCCTGCACCCTCGGGAGGGTTAGCGGTAGGCTCAACCTCACGGGCTTTGACTGTCTCGCCATCCTTTGTAGGAGGCTTCGCAGGGTTAGTTGGGGGGGTAGGTGCATCACCGCCCTGATCGCCTCCTGTAGGCTGTTCTGAGTCCCCTCCTGAGCCATTCTCATCATCACCCTCACCGCCATCCTGATCACCGCCATCACCCTCATCATCGGAGGGAGGGGTTGGGTTGATCGGGGGTTGCACTGGTTCATCGGTTGGGTTGATTGGGGGTTGAACAGGCTCATCCTGAGTGATGCTGTTAAGTTGATCAAACACCCACTGGGCAACGGTCAGGGTATCCCATGAATTGCCGCAAGTGTTTAAACGCTTGACAGCCTCGGCAAAGATCGGCTCAAGCCCAAGGGCGAGAGGCACTTTGATCTTTGCGTGTTTACGTGCATAGACAGCGAGAACAAAGGGGTACTGGGCAGGGTCTGACCAATCGATTGGATCACCACTGTAATCGGTATGAGCCAAGCCCTCGGCAACCATGCCATTGATCAAGGCAGAGAGCAACTCCTCAATGTTGCCTGTCAGCCCTGACTTGATGCCCTTGCTTTCAATCCACGCATCCTCCAAGGCATTGTGTAACTGGGCAATGTACTGACCATGCGCATAGGCAGATTGGACAGCATCAAAGTCGGTATACATCCAGTGGAGAATCTCATGTACTGCCATGCCGACATAGCGCATCAGGTCACCCTGAGTCAGCACTGCATCATCTTTGACGTTGGCAAGTCTGACAGAGCCGCTCTGATTGATACAGGCGGTTTGTGTACCGCCATCCCACTGAACCTCAACGGGACGCAAGCCAAGGTCAGAGCAGACCTTGTGAATGAGGGTAACCACTGCACGTTTAAACTCATAACCACGATAGGTTTTCATATTGACCTCACAGATATTTTGCTATGACACTAGCGTTGATGTAAGCCGCCTTGATTGCATCAAGTGCGACACGGCTCTCCTCGGGTTGACGGGAGGTAATGGTTGATTCCCATGCCTCGTCAATATCAAGAATGTCCAATGCCCGAATGAAAGCGAGGGCAGAGCGGATGGAGGGGGCATCGATCACGTCCCCTGTATGTACCTTGGCACGGGCGGCATTGATAGCGTTGACTACGTGTTCAGCCAACATCTTGTCGCAACCAGTGTGCAGGGTCAGAGCAAGAACCTCTTGTTCTTTGCTTAAGTACTTGAATTCAATGACACGGGCAAAGCGATCAGCCAATGCAGAATTCATTGACTGAGTCTTGGCATAGCGTCCTGACGTGTCACCATTGGTCAAGGTGTTATCAGCCGCAAAGACCAAAACACCCTCGGCTCTACGGTGTACAAAACCCCCGTAGTTGACCTCGCTGTTAGGCTCTAGGAAACCGTTGAGGGTAGCCAACTCACCTGCATCTGCCATGCTGATTTCATCAAGCAACACTACAGTAGAGGGGCAGGTGAAAGCCTTTAAGAACACGCCTTTTTTGAATACGGTAGCACCGTTCTCAAGACCGACAGCCCCTGCATAATCGTCAGCAGTGGTGTACTTGTGAAAGTTGAAACGGGTGTAAGACCGTCCAGTACGTGCGGCAAACTGACGGGCTGTCTCTGACTTACCCGTACCCTTTTGACCTCCAAACCACAGGTTCTCGCCTGTTTTCTGAGAGAGCAAAAGGTGTTTGAGAATGCCCTCTTGCCACACAAAATTCTTGTCAATTGCAGGGGCATCGGGTGCGTCCCACACTTCAACCATGACAGGGTCACCTTTGAAGTTTCTAACGTCAACACCGAACACGTCCAGTGCAGATTTGCGGTCAACGATTGTCGCCTTGACAGCATTACCCACGACAACCTCTGCCTTGGCGTCTTTGACAGCTTGCGCAAAGGGTTTAAACGCCTTTGCAATAGCGGAGGCAACCTCGGCATTGATCTTGTCCTCATCGATGCCTGACGCAGATGCCTTGGAGGCTTTGTTGACTGCATCTGTCAGGTCATTGATTTGTTGTGCTACAGCACTGACACTCTGAGCAATGACAGAGGCTTTGTTGATAGCATCAAGGGCAACCGCCTCGGCACGACTTGCGGCAAAGGCTGTAGCATCAAGCTTGGCATTGTCAACCCCGACACTGTCAGCCACGGGGGAGCAATTTCTTGATGTGTCAATGGTGATGTTGCCCTGCTCAACCATATCGCCAAGCCAATGCAGACGCACCATTTTGTCTTTGTCCTGACGCACAGAATCAGGGGCATTGAGGGCGACAACCGCCCCGTTGATGATGAACTTGTCGATTGACGACAAGGTCTTAAGTGTAGGAATCGATGCCATGTTTTTCTCTCCTTGTGTACTGGTTTCAAATCAATGCGAGGGTATCGCCCTCATTGGGGCAGATTGGCAAGTTGAGGTTGCCATGTTTAAACGCCCACTTGTTGGTGAGCCGCACGGTGTAGCCGCATGATGGGCACTTAGCAAGCAACATCCGAGTGCCTTGCTTTTTGCCAACCGAGGCTGACAACTCAGCGTGGACGTACGCACCGAGGGAGTCGATGATCTGCTGATAGGCTTGAACGAATGCACCGCCATGAGTCACCGACTTATAACGTGCTGACTGAGTGCCGTTGGGCAGAAGCAACATGGCATCCGCTATCTTCTGATAAGGCTTGCCGTGGTTTAGCGCACCCTTAGCGGTATGGCACAACATGGCAATGAGGGTCTCAAAGACCTTGACGGGTTCAGCAAGCACGGGGCTGATGAAAATTTCATAGTGACCGTCACCACTGTTCGTATTGGGAAAGCACTCGCCAACTGATTTGAAGTTGGTACGTTTAGCATTGGAGGGGAGTGCGCAAGACACTCTGATCTTGTCGCTGATTGACAAACCATTGATGGCAAAGAACGGTTTCAATTCTTGAATTGCGGCTGTTAACCAGTCTTCACGGGCGGTATAGATGATGGGGAGGGACATAGTAATCTCACTAGGTTGCAGTGGGAATTTCCACTGGTGAACCCCGTAAGGCTCACCGCTAAAAATTCAATAACGTAAGTGTAAACGAAAGCGATACCGTTTGCAAGTGGGTATCGCTATCATGTTTAAACAGTGGCTCAACCCCAAATTTGCCAAGTGGCATCCTCGGGCTGTACATCAAAGTCAGAGTGATACACCCTCACCTTGTTGCCATTGGCAGTGATGTAACCCCACTGCCCGTCCTCATAAACACCCGAGGGGTCAGCCTCTAGGGTGATGGTGCGAGTGATCTCGCAATATTCGTTGCGCATAGTCGGCAACTTATAATTAAAATGCTTGCGGTTATCACGCCAAGTCACCAAAATTTTTGCTCTCATGTTTTCTCCATAGGTCATGCAACATTGCACTGGTGAACCCCGAGAGGCTCACCGCTGAAATGTCAGGATTGTGGGTCACCATAAGGGTGATAGTCGCCATCATCTTGCTCATCATCTGCGAGGGCTATCGCATCAATGTGGGCGGTGAGGGCGTTGTAAACAGGCAATGCCCGTTCTAAATTGAAGCGGTAATTCGCTTGAATTAGAGGGTGAGACTGTCTTGCAATCTCACTTTTTAATTGATGAATGCGAGTGGCTAAGGCGACTTGCAACTCTGCAACTTGTCCATCGGTAAGGTTTAATTCCATGTTCACTCCCCTGCAAAGTAGAAAATTAAAGAGGCAACCAACGACATGATGGCTACCCAAAACAAGAGCAGTGAATCACTGCCCAAAACCAAGACACTAGCCAAAAACCCTGTCATGCAGAGCAGGGTTTTGAAAATGTAGAACTGATAAATTTTCATAATTGGTTTCCTATGTAGTGCGACATTGCACTGCAATACCCCCGAGCAGGGGGCATCACGCTGTCATGTCATGCGTTAGCTAGTTGGCTCTCAGCAAAGGCACAGAGCGCATCATGTAGCTTTGAGTCTTTGCGAATCTTGCGCTCTCTGTACATCTCACGCACCTCATTTTTGTTGTCGTGCCAATTGCTGATCTCTACGCAATACACGACATTGTTTTTTTCAATTACAAAGGTTTTATGAGTACCCCAACCTCTGTCAATGCTGATGAGTTTCATACGGCAACCTTTCTGTTTAAACACTCGTTGTAAGTGCCTGTGAAAAAGATGCGGTAGCCGTTACGCTCCCGATCACCTTTGCAAACAATGATGTTGCCGAACCTGTCGATTTGTGCGGTGTACATATTCATTCTCCCTTGTTGTGACGTGCAATGATTTGTTGAAGCAGGGCTTGATCTTCAAGGTCAAGCATGATGGAAGCGAAAGCGTGTTTGTGGTCATAGAGGAAAACACGCTTGGCATTAGCCAATGAGGGGTCAGCTTGATAGGCTGTAAGAAGCTTTTTCATGGGGTCTCCAATACAGTGCAAGAGCGCACTCCGTAGCCCTAGTGGGCTACAGGCTGAACTCTTTCAGCCCTACGTGGTGCGATCACCTGTAGGGTAGAAGACCTGCACTATCTGCTGTTCTTTGCCCATCACGGGTCAGCAGGTCAAAGCGGTAGTCCTTGCGTGTAAACGATATTGTCGTCTACAAGCATACAACGTTGCAATGATATCGTTCGTTGACAAGGAATACAATTATTTTAAAAATATTTTTTAGGCGGTTTTTGGATGTATTTATATTAGTAAGGATTCGCTTTGCATTTGGACTACAAAGTAATCAATTCGCACTGAAAGTAATACCTTTCTGAAAAGTATTAAAAAACGCTCAGAACGGCTCAGGATCGACGATCAGGGAGGGGTCAAGAGGTAGGGTGCTTGGAGGTCAAAAAAACGCACTGAGGGCGTTTAAAGGGCAAAGCGCCACAGTTTTTCCGTACTACTTTTGATGCAAACTGTAGTACTAAGGTAATCAAATCATGTGTTGTTTTTATGCACTGTATAACAAATGTATAAGCTGTGGATAACCCTGTGGATAACTCGGGGTTGTGGATAAGCTGTGGATAACTTCCTGTGGATAACGTTTGACTTATGCACAGGGTGTGGATAAACTGTGCATAATACGAACAGTGCGTTTCCCTGCGTTGGTGCAGGGTAAAGTTGGTAGGTACTAACAAACATGGAGCGTTTAAACATGGGCAAGACAAGCAAGGCTGAGTACAAGGCGGAACTGGAGCAAGCGATGGCGGAGGATGACTTTGTCGAGGATGATGAAAGCCCCGAGAGCCTTAGCGAAGCGGAACAGTTAGCCCATAGCGCAGAGAGACCTAAGAGAAGAAAGGATGGTGAACATAAGGGATCAGATGTAAAGAGACCCAAGCCTCTAAGCCCTCGGCAAGTACTGTTTACTACAGGGGTTATACAGGGGAAATCACTACGCCAAGCATATAGAGATGCATATGGCAACGACACTGGAAGCGATGCAAGTATTAGTGCATCAGCAAACAAGCTAATGAATGATCCAAGGATCAAAGTCATACTCCAAGAAGCTTGGGAGGAGACAGCAGAACACCTGAGCGAAGACCTTGCCGCAAGCAAGAGGTATGTTCTTAAGGGACTGTTAGCACTAAGCAAGAAAGCCAAGCAAGAGGGTACTAAATTAAAAGCACTGGAACTGCTAGGCAAAGCATCAGGACTGTTTACACCGTCAGACGTACAAGACAAGGCAGTGATCACCGCAGATCAGTTGAAGCGTGAACTAGCAGGGCACATTAAGTTACTAGAGCAGGGCAAGGCTTCTGTGCTAGACGTAGATGCCAAGCGTTTACACGAGAGGATGCCAGTAGATGCGCAGGGCGTTTAAACGTGGGCATACTCGTACCCCCACCCGTACCCGACCCCCACTTGGCGTGGCATGACACCCCTCCCGCGTATACGCTCTAATCCACACACCCAAATACATTCCACAGGAAAGCCCCCCTTGTCTTTCCAATCGTCCACCCCCGGGGGTATATATATTTTCAGAAAAGGTATTGCGAACGTTCGTGTTTGCGTTTAAACTCAGATAATGAGTAAACGTAGGCAGTTAGTATTAGACTTCATCCGTGCATACATCAGGTTGCATGGTGTGTCTCCGTCTTATGAAGTTATAGCCAAGGGTATTGGATTGAAATCTAAGTCAAACATCCACAGGATTGTTCATCGGTTAAGGACTGACGGGCATATCGTGACTAAACCGTATAAGTTCCATGCAATTAAGTTAGTGGACACTTCGGTAAAGGCTGTAGTACGACTATGAGTCTCCTCACCCACGCAGAGATTAAGAAGTACTTGGAGATGGTTCCCAAAGCTTCTCCTGAGAACCGTGCAAAGATTCAGGCTTTGCTGGAAATGGATAAAATAGAACGCAGCAAGGAGTCCTTTCTATACTTCGTGACGCAGATGTGGCCTATCTTTATATCGGGATCCCATCACAAGATCATGTCTGATGCTTTTGAGCGGGTAGCTAACGGGGAGCTTAAGCGTCTGATCATTAACATGCCGCCCCGGCATACCAAGTCTGAGTTTGCTTCCTTCCTGTTGCCTGCGTGGTTTCTGGGAAAGTTTCCTCATAAGAAGATCATTCAGACTGCACACACCGCAGAGCTTGCCACAGGTTTTGGACGAAAGGTTAGGAATCTTGTTTCATCAGAGCAGTATCAGAAGGTATTTAATACAAAGCTATCGAGCGATTCAAAAGCCGCAGGTCGCTGGAACACTAACATGGGTGGTGATTATTTCGCTATTGGTGTCGGGGGTGCTGTCACAGGTAAAGGAGCCGATCTCTTAATCATTGATGACCCCCATTCTGAGCAGGAAGCCAAGCAAGCTAACCCTGCCGTGTTTGATGGGGTCTATGAATGGTTTACATCTGGCCCTCGGCAGCGTTTACAGCCCGGCGGGGCCATCATTATTGTGATGACTCGGTGGTCTAAGAGGGATTTAACAGGCCAAATCCTCAAAAACTCCGACAAAGATGGCGTAGATCAGTGGGAAGTGATTGATTTCCCGGCAATTATGCCCAATGGGAACCCTTTATGGCCCGGATTCTGGTCAAAAGAGGCTCTAGAAGCCCTGAAATCAGAGCTTCCAGTCTCTAAATGGGAGGCTCAGTACCAACAGAACCCCACTTCCGAAGAGGGGGCCATTGTTAAGAGGGATCAATGGCAGATTTGGCCTCATGATGATCCTCCAGATTGCAGTTATGTAATCCAATCATGGGATACGGCGTTTGAAAAGACCAATAGGTCAGACTATTCTGCTTGTACGACATGGGGAGTCTTTTCCCATCCGGATAAACATGGTAATTTAAAGCAGAACATCATCTTGCTCAATGCGTTTAAAGAGCGGATGGAGTTT